>Ga0247844_1002069_pt1 | contig 33987 bp, 32 predicted proteins | sample LaCtaG_FD_192421 | JGI IMG/M metagenome (GOLD analysis project Ga0247844, IMG submission 192421) | Freshwater microbial communities from meromictic Lake La Cruz, Castile-La Mancha, Spain - LaCruzMarch201714.5m_1 | ecosystem: Environmental > Aquatic > Freshwater > Lake | place: Spain: Castile-La...
CTTCAGGACCTTATGGAGCAAGATATTGCTGAGTCTTTTGAAAAACTTTTATCAACTCAATTTATTTCAAAACAAGACGATAAAAAAAGAATTGAAGCCTGTCACTATATGACGACACCACAATTTGGAAGCATTATGAATCCGATAAATGATGGGCCAAGACCTAGAATCACAGGAGGATGGTAATGATAGCACAAAAAGATTTTACAGACATTGCTCCATTCATGAGTCTTATCGATCAATCACGTTTTGAAGAAGCAAAACATGGTCTGAATTTAGTAGATGCGAAATCGAAGACTTCAAAAAGAATGAAAAACTATGTTGCGGGAAAAATTGCTTTTCATCAAAGCGATTTTAGAACGGCCATCCATCTTTTTAACCAAACCAAAAAAGAATTTGGCCATCACATTAGCCTTTTTTCAGAAATAGCTTGCTGCTTTTATTTGCAAGGCGATTTTTTTAGATGGGCCCATGCCGTGGATGAATTGGAGACCGAGTTTAATAAAATCAAAGACATTCTTTCTTTTGATTCTCAGTCAAAAACCCTGCTTCTTCTTGGCAAATTCAAAGAAGAACAAGCTCATGTTTACGATGCGCTTATGATTTATGAAGAACTGTATGAGAAAAACGAAGACGCTCAATTTATGCCCGTCATTTTGTCGCAACTTTTACGACTACAATCCTACTACGGAATAAAAAAGAACCTCTCAACTTATTACAACCAACTCATGCTTGTGAACCAACAGTTTTTTTTAAACAACATTAATATTGAAGTTCAACATGCTCTCATGCTTGCTGAAATTGAATTATTTAGTATAGAAGAAGGCCTAAAACGTTTAAGCCTGATTATAAACGACGAAACTCTTTCTCTTTCAGATAAGAAACTTTTCGTTTATGATTTTATCGAGCGTGCCCTTTGGTATAAAAATGAAATTCCTGCATGGCTCATTGAAATTGAATCAAGCATTCAAGAAAAAGATCTCTTTGAACAAATTATTCACGAGTTATTGTTGGATAAGAAAGATGAAGTTTTAAAAATCATCACAAAATCTCAAAATTCAAACATGCCTTTAAGTAGCACTCTCAAAATTTTAATTTATCAAATGTCACTTGCAATAGACCCTACTTTAAAACGCAAATGGAATCTAATGGTTGATTCACTAAACCATCAATCACTTAAGATTTGGAACCAACGATTTCAAAGTGTCATCAATACCAACGAAGATGAAAAAGTGACTATTCGCTATGATAGGAAAACCAAAGTCATTTACTTCAAAGATAAATCCCTCAATCTTTCAAAGAAAAAGGCCATGATTAATTTCTGGGAAGCTATTTTTGATCAAAAAGATATGCTGGTAGAAAACGTCGTCAAAACATTATGGCAGGCCGACTACAACGAAAGTTACTATCACCGTTTAAGAATGATGGCCAAACGCCTTAATGAAATTCTGGCTGACCTCACGGCCATCCCAGAACTTATTAAAGTCACCACAGAAAAAGTTCAAATTTCTGTTTCTCTTAGCGCAGAGTAATTTAAATCTAAAAATAACAACGGCCTCCCTAATTAAGAGAGGCCGTTTTATCATCTAAAAACATTTAATTTTTATTGTTCACGAGCAACTGCTGATCCTACAAAACGTCTTACAGCATCGTACGACAATACATAATTCCAACTATTCGAATGTGTGACATAACAACGCCCACTTCCCCCGCTTTCCGCAGAGGCAAGCTCACAAAGTTCAAGCGCGCAATTTTTTGCGCGAGTTTCTGCTCTACTTTCACAAAACATACTGCAACTTGAATGAGTGATCGTCACTTGGCAATCTTTAACAACAACAGCGTGTGCTGCTGTACCAAATCCAAGAGTTCCTAAAATAAATGCTGATACTAAATACTTTTTCATAAAAGACTCCTTAAAATTAAGTTATAAAATTATTGATTAGAACAAGTTGTAACAGACTCATTAGGACTGCAATTACTTGAGAAACTTTCACTGCGAACACAGCGCTGATAAACCGAACGTTCTGCTTCACCTCTTGAGGGGGCCACATCGCCATAATAAGTCGTTCCGAAGGCATTTCTAACAAGTTTACATGTCCAACGTTCAACTGGTGGCATTGGGGGGTTATTGATTTCAAGCTCAAATACTTTGTTTTGCAATTAGCCTACTGCCATTTCAAGATTGCGGATTCTTTGCATAAGCATGCGTGAATCATTATAATTTCCATCGCCTACATTGATTCGAAGAATTCGATCTCCATCAGTAACATTTATTGAACCAAAGCCACTGAAATCACGGGCAAAAGATGATGTTGTTGTCATCATTAAAACGGAAACAAAGACAAGACTTACACCTAAAAGCTTTTTCATAACATTCTCCCTAAATGAAATGCTCGTTATTAAGCATTTTTGTTAACATCTATTAACAACGACATTTTTAGCAGAATATTAATTTTTTTCGCATGAACATTTGTGAACAAATAAGCATAAAAGAAAAAAGCCCCTTATGTTTTAAGCACAAGGGGCCTTTCGTGTATGATTGGTTCTCTATTTATTCGCTTAAATTACTGTCTTTCACAATTTTCCTTAGCGGACTTAATACTAAAATCTTCATCCATAACTAAGTCATATTCACACGCATTTAGCGCACAAATCTTTTTTGCCATTGATAAACTGACGCTCTTAACTTTAATGACGGCCTTCGCGCACTTGTTAATTTGCAGATCTTCGTCGGCACCAAAAGAATCACTTCTTCCAAATCAATCTGTGGCCTTTGCAAATGATGTTGAGGCGGTAATTAAAAATAGTAACACTAAAAAATTCTTCATAAAATCCTCATCTTTGTTTTACAAAATTGTGGGTACAAAACCTTTCGGCATTTTTTTATAAAAAGTACTACTCATACTCATATCTTTTTTATCAATCCACATTTGGTAATCGTTTCTCACAAAGCCTAAATTAGGATCGAAATAAAAGAATTGATATTTATCGCCAAGATCTTTAATGTCATAAATGATGAAGACATGCCCTAGCTGCTTATACTCCGCGAACGGAATGAAAGTAAGACGAGGATAAAATCCCTGCTTAATCATATATTGAAGATCGGGAATTGATTCTTTGGTTAATTTTTTTGTTTTAAACCATTCAACACTTGCAGCAAAAAAATTGGCCTCTTGTGTCTGTACAGATGAAACGATTGCTCGCAACACTTTTTGATCAACCTGTTTTACAAGTTCTTCGCTATTAGATACACCATAAGCAAACGTTTGTTTTCCATTAATGGCGTTATTGATAACTTCCATATAATACTGTGACGATTTCTTAGGTTCATTAGGCCTAAAAAAGACGTTTTCCATAAGCATCTTTTGAATTTTTGCCACGCCATAGCACATCCCAAATGGATTTTTCGTATCGGATTCATTCATCAAGCTAGGACCTTTAAAACTACTTTTATCGTTATTAGGAAATTCCTGAACAACAATAGGCATAAGCATTTTCTTGCCGTTTAAAACGATGAGTTCGAGCTTGATTAACATTTTTGCTTCTATTGATTTTTCAAAACTTCTATGAATCCCTGAATAGGAAACCGGATGCCCATTAAGTTCAAGAAACTCTCCATTTTCTGAAACACCGAGCTTTTCATGATTAAAATAAAAATGTGCTATTGAGCAATTTGTTGGTTTAACACAATTATACTCTAGTGTGACTTTCAACTTAGCTTTTCCATCGTCCTTCACGAATTGAGTTTTAATTTTTTTAGAACTCAAAGCTGCACGATATTCTGCCGTAAATTCGTCACTTGGAGATTCGCTTTTTAAAGCGTAAACTTGATACATTCCTTCGAATTTCTTATTAGCGAGTCGCAAAACATCGAGTTTTATATTCGCATGCTCACTTGGTGTTAATCTTTTTATAAAATCTAATAAAGCGTTGCCGTTATTGGGGTAAATTTTTGAAAGTTCAACAATTTTTAAATAGGCAACCATTCGGTCTTGCATTTCCCCTTCTAACTGAGAGCGAAGATTTTGTACAAAGGTATGATCAATTTCTTTAAACGTTTTTTCGAAAGTTTTTTTAATAATTTCTGCACGAACACTTTTATTACTTTTGACAGTGAGTTCAGATTTCACGAGTCCCATTTCTTTTAATTTTTCAGGCAACCAAGCAGGAATATTTCGTGATAGCCCTGATACTTTTTCAGTGCTCACAGAATCAAGAACTTCCATAATTTGAGAAGAACAATTTCTAAAAAGAAAGTTATAGGTAGCTTGCTTGTTATGAACAATATATTCATTAAGACTTATAATGAGTTTTCTAATTTGTTCCGGTGATAAATTTAATTCATAGTGAAAAAGATCTCTTTCTTGGATCTGCACATTCGCAATATAGAGATTTTGATAGGGCGATGGTTTAATGTCAAAGGGATATGATGACCATAGGCCAATCCCTTTAAGATAATTTATGCTTTCACCAGCGAGGTCTGCCCCAAATTCAACGGCCGTGTCTGCCAATGAGTCATAGGTATCATTTTTTGAGAGTCGTAAAAAAGCGTGACCAAACTTTGACTCTAAATTATTACTAGGCTGAGCAATGACTAAGGTTACTTTATTAAAATCAAGCGAGAGTGGTTCATAGCCATAAGCTATAAAAGTAATAAAAAAACTACAAAAGACATACTTTAAAAAATTAAACATAAGCACCTCTTTTTTGATCTATCTGAATGATAAATGAGCAAAATAAGTGCCAACAAAATAGAGTGGCAATTTTTTAGACAGAGTGAAAAATCATAAAGACTTAGGCGCGCTACTGAGATTTGAAAGTGTTTAAAAATATGACAGTTGTAAAGCAGGGTGAAATATTTTTCCACCCTACTTTATAAATACTTAAGCACTATTTCAAAAGATCTGTAGCAACGGCGTCTACGGATTTATTCATAGCTTTTGCAGTTGCTTTTAAAAGAAGGTAATCACCATCAACACCATCAACGAAATTTTGTGCTTCTGCTCTTAAAAACTCACTCGCATCAGCTTGACTCATGTCATTTGCAATAAGATAAGTTGGCAAAATTGTAGCAGAAAGAAGACATTCTTCTCTATAGCAAATACTGCCACCATCATCAAGAAGTAGAGCATTTGCAGAAGATGCAAAAAAAGAACTCACAACCAAAGAAACGATCAAAAACTTTTTCATAAAAACTCCCTTAATTTTGTACAGAATTATTCTGTACTTGTTGTTGAAACGGTTTAAAAAATCACATTAATTATTTCAAAAGATCAGTTGCAACAGCGTCTACTGACTTATTCATCGCTTTTGCTGTTGCTTTTAAAAGAAGGTAATCACCATCAATACCATCAACGAAATTTTGTGCTTCTGCTCTTAAAAACTCACTCGCATCAGCTTGATTCATGTCATTTGCAACAAGATAAGTTGGAAGTAGAGTGACAGATATAAGACATTCTTCATCTTGACAAAAACCATTGCCTTCAAGCAAGACGGCCTGAGCTGAAGTTGCATAAACAGAAGCAAGAACAAGAGACATCGCTAAAAACTTTTTCATAAAAACTCCCTTAAAGTTTAGGCCCGTAATTTGGCCATTTTTTTTTGCCTTTCGGCTTGCAACAGATTTAACAGAAAACTAAATTTTTCAACATGAACATTAATGAACAACTGCCTATTGAAGCCAAGTATTTGAATCATCAGAGTGCATTAAGGAATTTGCTTAATATTTTGACTTCACAGAAAATCCGTCTTGCTATAGTATAAGAGCAAATCATAAACAAGGATAAGACATGCTATTTTCTCTGGCCTACCTTAAGTCAGACAGCCAATTTCTCTTTCGTGATTTCGGAAGCAGCGACCAAAGTCAAATCTTAGATATTTCTGAACTTAAAGAAAAATCAATCCAAGCTCTCCTTTTTAATAAAGAGGCGGCCAATGATGAGTTTTTAAACTTACTCGCAGGAGAAAATCGCTTTTATCCCGTTCGTCCTGCCAGTGATTTTGAAATAGAAAGCACACGTTTTGAAACTTTAACAGAACTTGATGGCAACAAAATTTTTCGCCAGATGCATGATCACTGGATCATGAGTAACAATATAGCACTTATTGAAGAACTTTTTAAAACGATTGAACTTCTTCAAAAACTTTGGCCTAATGACCGAACGGCTTTCTTTGAGCAATTATGGTTCATTATCAAAAATAACATTGGCGCCAAATCTCAAAAAATTATTTATAACGATCTTGTCTTAGGTAAAACGGAGCATGAAAAAAACAAACTTGTGCAGGCCTATATAGATGGTAAACGAATGCCCAACCCAATGCTTGCTGGCGAGCTCGAGTCAAAAATCATGGGGCATTATGAGAAAAGTTTTTCACAACATTTTCAAGTCAGCGACTATGACAAGGAAAGTGGCAAAATTGTCCTTTTAGCTCGCATCAAAGGAAGTCCCATTATTATTATGGCCGAGGTTTACCAATTTACCCAATTACAAATTGCTCTTCTAGGCACACTTTTTGAGGGCCTGCAAAAATAATTACCAATTGGCTTTGATGACCATTTCTTTATAAAGATTTTTTTTATACTGACGGCATGTTTCGCTGATGAGACCAGGGCAAGTTACGTTGACTTCTGAAACAGTTGATCCCAAAAGATCAAAAGCAATCCAATGAACTCCATGCTGTGCCAATTCTTTAGCAATACGATCGCACATTTTCTTTTGATCTATACTAAGCGGAATTGGCAAACAATTAGACTCTGAACTTACCATGTTCGCTAAAAACCCCCCCTTTAAAGGAAGTTTTAAAATACTGGCCAATTCTTCTCCCATAAAATAGGTAGAGCGAACTTCTCCCTGTTCAACTTCTTTTAAATAAGGTTGAACGACAACGGCCCCTTGGGCCTGTTCAACTTTCGTAAGAAAAATGTCATTTAATTTTTCTTCTGAAACATCTTTAAAAAAAACTCTCTCAACACCTTTTCCTTGATAAAGATCGAGGGGTTTTAAAATGAGAGCTTCATAATTATCTTCTTTGATTGCATCAATGAAAATTTTAAAAGCGCTAAGCGAACTTCCCACTAAACTAGGACAAGATTCTTTTTGCTCACAGGCATAGAGTTTTTCATTATGAAGCATGATTCCTTCTGGATCATTAATAACTTTGACTCCAGCTTTTTTAATTGCTTTTAGCATCCAAAGAATACGCTGGTAGCGAGAATCAAAAGGGGGATCTAAACGCATGTGTAAAACATCGCCTTGCCCCCAAGAAAAAGACTGCTCACGGCGTAGAGAAAACTCCGTATTTTTTGACTCAACTTCAATAAATGTTGAGTGGAATTCGTAGGCCTTAAATCGTAGAGGAAGATAGTTGCAATAAAAAAAATCTTTTTCAAAAAGAAGATACACTTCTTTCCCCATGGATTTCATATTAGAAACTAGTGAAAGAGTCGTATCCCATTCGACACAAAGTTTATCAAGTGGATCTATTAAGAAAAAGTGGCGCATAAGACTCTCCAAAGAAAACTCAAAGCGTAGTTAGGTATTTTGCAAAACTATCTTCATTTCTTTTTTTGAAAATGTCATATTGCTTTTGAAGAAAACGATAAAAATCTTTCAAATCACCTTTTTGTTTTTGATGAAGCTCAGCAATGGCCGCGCCCCTACTCTCATAAGTCAGTATTGCCGCAAAAGCTGCGTTATTCCATTCTCTTTTAAGTGGCCAACACAGATCCTTTGAAAACTTCAATTCTTGACAAACTTTCTCCATTGAAGGCGTGAAATTTTCTTTCATAAACTGATGAAAAATAATTTGCGATCTTTGTGGGTCACAAGAAGGTGTCTTTTTATAAAGAATGTTTAATTCTTCAATTTTCAAAAGCAAACTCTTCATTAAATAATCATCATTTTTTTTCTTAGCTAACTTTTCTTTCTTAGAACTTTCATCGAGATGAAAATACTCCGCTGCTAAGGCTTCCGAAAAATAGACCGCCAAATTTTCATTAAGCTCAACTTCATCTTTCACCCAAAAAACAGTATGAAAAAGCTCGTGAAAAATCATTTCTGCAAGTTCGTACTCCGAATACACAAAGAAGGAAGAAAGGATTGGATCAGAAAAATGCCCCAAGGTAGAATAAGCAGACACAGGGCGAATCCATGTAATGAGGCCTTCATTCCTAAGTTTTTTTGAGTAAGACTGAGCAGAACTTAATTCAAAAAAACCAAGATAAGGAAAACACCCCATAAAGGGAAAGCATTCTTCTTTGGCCTCAATTCGATCATGGGGTGAAGCTATGACAAGATAAGTGACAGCATCACGATCAAGTAATGTTGTTTTAGAATAAATTTTCGTCGGACTTTCAGCAAAGTACTCATAATAATACTTTTTATAAATTTCAATTTGCTGAATTTTATCTTTCACCTTCGGGGAAACTTTAACATCTTTTAAAACTTCCTCATTGGGCCTGGCCTTATTTAAAAGACCCACCTGTCCTTGGCCTTGCTCTAAAAGATATTGAACCTTCGCACACGAAACAAAGAATATGGCAAAAACATAAATTAAAAAGATTCTTAAAAAAACCATGAAAAGCCAGCAGTATATTTTAGATTATTTTTGGCCAAGCCTGTTTTAAAGGCCGGAAAAACCGTTTTTACAGAACCTTGCAAAGAAAAAGTTTGAGTCATTTTAAGCTGGAGGGTAAAGCCTGCAAAAGCCGAATCCACTCTCGCTTTATAAGGGCCATCTCTAGAAACAAAGCGACTTCCTGTTGTATCATTTTGAAAAGTATACTCGGTCTTATTTTCAGAAAATTGCTTGGCATAACCAAAACTAATCATAGGCCTTATTGGAGAATTTTTAGGGGCCAAAGCTTGGCGTAATCCTACTCCATAAACATTGGTGATCATCGTATTTTGCATACTCACAACACTATAACTAGTCCCTGTAATCGCAACAGTATTATTTTCGGTAGTCACTTCACTTTGGAAAGCATAATTAAATTCTATGGCCGTTGTATCAAAAAGGTATTGGGCAAATGAGCCTGAATAGGAGCGTGATAAAATCTTACTTGAATCATTCGTCCCATAAACTTGGCGTCCATACCCAAATTCAGCATTAAGCTCACTTAGGGCCCAAAGAGATGAGCTCGCAAGAATGAGAAAAAGAGGCAGAACTAATTTTATTTTCATCTTCTATCATTTTCGTAGGAACGACTGATTATTAGAATGACCAACTTCTATGATAAATGATTTTAAAAAAGCTCTATAGAGGGCAAAAAAAGGCCGACGATCAAAAATTGACTAATTCGGAGGTGGATTTTTGCCATAATCAACAAGTTCCTTGGCGATACAAGATAAAGCTGTGGCAGAAATAACCTCAACATCAACCCAATGCCACTGATAATCCTTCCCAGGCCCTCCCTCAAAATGAATTAAACGATTGCAAGAACTACGCCCTGTAAATCGAGTCGTCCCTTTATTTTCATTTTTTCCTTCCACAAGAATGCGGAAAATTTTGCCGACTAGGCCCTGATGATCTTTGGCCTGAATGTTCAGTTGAAGCTCCTGTAAAGCATGAAGACGGGCCGATTTTATTTCTTGATCAAGCATTCCTTCAACCATTGCTGCTGCACGAGTGCCTTTTCGAGGCGAGTATTTATAAGAATAAAGAAAATCAAAACGTATTTCCTCTAAAAGACGTATCGTATCTTGATATTCCTCTTCTGTTTCGCCAGGAAAACCAACAATAATATCTGTCGAAAGAATAATACTAGGATTGGACTTACGAATTTTATCACAAAGATTAATAAAATGTTCTCGAGTGTATTTTCGATTCATACGCTGAAGCACTGTATTTGATCCAGATTGCACAGGAAGATGGAGATGATTTGTTAATTTTTTTGAATGTCGGTGGGCCTCAATCAATTCGTCCGAAAGATCATAAGGGTGACTCGTTGTATAACGTAATCGGATAAGGCCATCAATTTTTTCAAGCTCACTAATCAATTGGGCCAGACTCTCTCCATGCTCTTTTCCAAATGAATTCACATTTTGACCGAGCAAAGTCACTTCTTGCACGCCTTTTTCAACAACTAAACGCTTAATATCCTCAACCACTTCATTTAAACGGCGTGATTTTTCTCTTCCACGAGTATAAGGAACAATACAGTACGTACAAAAATTATTACACCCTTTCATTATATTAACGAAGGCCTGAGGAGAACCGTGCGTAATTTTAGTTTCAATAGAATAATCGGCAGATTTATCCCATTCACTCACATTGAGCTTACTTTCACCCGCATAAATACGATAAAGAATGTCATTAATCTGATCTATAGTATCTGTTCCAAAAGCAAAATCGAGATGCTGATATTTTTTAATAAGCTCAGCACCTTCTGTTTGGGCCACGCACCCACCAACTCCAACAATAAGTTGCTCTTGTTTTTCCTTTTTAAGTGCTTTTGTTTCACCAAGATGCGAATAAAATTTAGTATTGGCCAAATCTCTTACCGCACAGGTGTTAAATAAAATAAGATCCGCCTCTTCTTTTACCTCTGTGGCAGAAAAATTGAGCTCATTTAAATGGGATAAAATTCTTTCGGTATCATGATAATTCATCTGACAGCCAAATGTTTTTATCCAAACTTTACGAGGAGGAAATTCTAATTCACCAATTATTTTTTTCATTTTGAACTCTTGCCTTATATTTCTTCAGGAGAAGTTAGATTATATTGGTCCTATCATTACCAGAAAAAAAGGCAAAAAAAAAGCGACTCCCTACTGGAGTCGCTTTTTTCTAATCAGAAGCTTTAAGAAATTACTTCTTAGCTACTTTCTTAGTTGCTTTCTTTACAACTTTCTTAGCTACTTTCTTAGTTGCTTTCTTTACAACTTTCTTTGCTACTTTCTTAGTTGCTTTCTTTACTGCTTTCTTTGCTACTACCATAAAAATCCTCCTATCGTGTTTGTTCCTTACATAAATAGAATAAACATTTTTTTATTTTAACGCAAATAAAAAATCGTTTTTTTCTTTTTTATTTTGACAAACATCTTATCGACGATTTTTTTTCCTTCTTAAGTTTTTTTTAGGCAATACTCAGAAAAATTAAAAACAAGCTCATCGTTCACAATCTCAAGTTGAATGACACCACCAGTTTGCAATTTTCCGAAAAGAATTTCATGCGCTAGAGGATGTTTAATCTTTTGATCAATAAAACGAGAAAGAGGTCGAGCACCCATTTTAGAATCAAAACCTTTTATGGCCAACCATTCAATCACCGCTTGATTGGTTTCAAAGCGAATTTTCTTTTCGCCAAGTTGGTTTTGAAGTTCAAGTAAAAACTTCTGAACTATTGAAATCACCTCTGAAATCCCTAGCTTAGAGAAATTAATTACAGCATCTAAACGATTTCTAAACTCAGGAGAAAAAAATTGTTTCATCGCTTTATCACGCTTTAAATTCATTCCAATCAAATCATCAGAAAGTTTTGATCCAAGACCAATCATTCCTGACTCCATATCTTTTGCACCAGCATTTGTTGTCATGATAAGAATGACATTTTTAAAACTCGTGGTCCGACCATGAGAATCACTAAGCGCTCCATGATCCATCACCTGCAAAAGAATATTAAAAATATCTTCATGGGCCTTTTCGATTTCATCTAAAAGAAGAACAGCATAAGGATTTTTTTTAATCGCATCTGTTAAAACTCCACCTTGATCAAAACCAACATAGCCCGGAGGAGCGCCAATTAATTTTGCTACGGCATGTTTTTCCATATACTCAGACATATCAAATCGTTCAAAATGAACACCTAAATTAAAAGCTAATTGACGAGCAAGCTCTGTTTTTCCAACTCCAGTTGGCCCTGCAAAAAGAAATGAAGCAAGTGGTTTATTTTGAGGGCCAATCCCTGAGCGCGAAAGCAAAATTGCGTTCGAAACTTTTTCAAGGGCCTCATCTTGACCAAAAATAAGTAAACCTAAATTCTTTTTAAGCCCACGAAGTTTTTCTTTTTCATCACTGGCCACTGTTTCAGACGGAAGTTTTGCAAGAGAAGAAACAAGCGCTTCTAAATCTGAAACAAGAACTGCTTCACCAACCTTGCCTAAAATTTTCTTGGCCGCGCCTGCCTCATCAATTAAATCAATAGCTTTATCCGGCAATTTCCTATCATTAATGTATTTTTCAGCAAGTAAAACAGCAGAACGCAAAACTTCATCGCTATAAGTGACAAAATGAAATTCCTCAAAATGAATTTTAAGTCCTTGAAGAATTTTTATACTCTCCTCAATTGAGGGTTCATCTAAATCAATTTTTTGAAACCGACGGCCAAAAGCGTGATCTCGTTCGATAAATTTTCTATATTCATCATGTGTAGTTGAGCCCAAGCATCGTATACTTCCTCCCTCCAAAAGAGGTTTAAGCATATTTGAAGCATCCATTGTGCCACCAGAAGTCGCTCCAGCTCCCATAATCGTATGAAGCTCATCGATCATGAGGACAGGTATTTCACCTGATTCGGCCCTCTTTTCTAAGGCCTTTACTAAATTTTTAAACCGAGCTTCAAAATCGCCACGATATTTTGTCCCTGCTAAGAGCGATCCCAAATCTAAAGAGTAGATTGTGCATTTTTTTAAGAGTTCGGGAACATGCCCTTGAACAATGGACCAGGCCAAACCTTCTGCTAAAGCTGTTTTTCCAACACCAGCATCTCCTACGATCAAAGGATTATTTTTTCGCCGACGACATAAAATATGAATGAGACGCTCTAATTCTTTTGCACGCCCTATGAGCGGATCAATAAGGCCTTTTTGTGCCTTTATATTCAAATTAACAGTGTATTCTTCTAAAATTTCTTTTTTCTTCTCTGGCGTTGTTTCTGTCTGTTGGGCCTCTTCCCGATTTAAAGGGCGATCAGCTCCATGAGCAACGGCTTCAATAATTTTTAAACGATCAATTCCTTGGTTCGCTAAAAAATAGACCGCGTGACTCTCTTCTTCTTGTAACATGGCCATCAAAAAATGGATCGCGGAAATATTGGCCTTCCCAGAAGACTGAAGTTGCAAAGCAGCTCTTTGTAAAGTGCGCTGAAGGGCCAATGAAAGCTCTGGCTGATACCGAACACCGCTTTGAGAAGCTAGTTTTCGGAGATTTTCATCCGTAAATTGCTCTTGATTCAATTTCTCAATTTCAAGTTCGCTTAAAAGACTAAACTGCGAATGATCCTTCAAGAAGGTTTCTAAATCAGTTTTCAGTTTGTCGATATTGACGTCATTTTCTTTCAAAAGCTCACAAAGCGATTTGTCTTCTAAAAGAGCAAAAAGAACAATTTCCATTGTCAAAAATTCATGACAAAGACTATTGGCCTTTCTGATGGCGATATTAAATAAAAATTCTAATTCACGACTAATCATTCTTTTTCCATTGTAGATTTTAAGGGATGTCCATTTTCACGAGCAAATTGGTTAACTTTAAAAACTTTGCTTTCGGCCACTTCATGCGTATAAACCCCACAAATGGCCGATCCTTCTTTATGAACTTTGAGCATAATCACTTCGGCCTCATCTGCTGTTTTTTTAAAAAACTTTTTGAGAACTAAGATGACAAATTCCATCGTCGTATAATCATCATTGTGTAAAATAACTTTATAGCGCGAAGGACGTTTTACAATACTTTCATTAGCAAGGTCTAGATCCACTTGATCGTCTCTTTGATCGTCTCTTTGATCTTCACTTTGAGTCATATAGCTCCAGAAATAAGTGGGCCCGCAAACGCGGGCCCTTTAAAGAATTTTTTGTAAGTTTACGATGCTTTTTTCATTTTTTCAAAGTGGTACTCACCATCATTTTCATACCAGGCCTGTTCAGGGTCTAAAATAATCAAGTTGCTTTTATTATTACTATGAAGTTTATGCTTCCAAATATCTTTTTTCTTATGAAGTTGTCTTTCAACTTTTGCTAAAGCATCATCAATACATTTATAAACACTATCTGTGCATGACTTAGCATGATATTTGAATTTTGGTCCCCAAACGGTGACTTCACCATAATGAAGCCCATCTTTAACATAACAAATCCATTTTGCTTCAGCAGCATCTTCAAAGTATTTACAAAAATGTTCCGTTTTTTCTTTTATCCGCGTATCGAGAGATTCCGTGTGTTCGAGATGTTTAAAACTAATTGTACATTTCATTTTGGCCCTCCGATGATTATTAATTTTCACTTCAAAACTTTGTTTCCTAAGTGAAAACTTCCTTTTGTCTAGCGACTCAAGGATTAGTGTTTGATCAAGCTATTTTCTTACGATCAGAAGAAGAAACAATGCCCAATGCTTCGCGATATTTGGCCACAGTTCTTCTGGCAAGCTGCATTCCTTCCAAACCAATAAGTTCTGCTATTTTTTGATCCGAAAGTGGTTTCGCTGGATTTTCACTTTCGATCAGCTTTTTAATTTTAAGTTTCATCACTTCATTCGAAATTTCTTCACCTCCATTTTTCCCACCGACTCCTGTATTAAAAAAATATTTTAATTCAAAAAGGCCAATGGGTGTATGCATATATTTATTGGTCGTCACTCTTGAAACCGTCGACTCATGCATTCCTATTTCAATAGCAATATCTCTTAAAATCATCGGCTTCAAACGCTCCGGGCCATGTCGAAAAAATTCTTGTTGATGAGCAACGAGTGCTTGTGAAACTTTGATAATTGTTTTTTGACGATTTTGAATCGACTTAATAAGCCACATCGCGGCCCTTAACTTATCTTGAACATATTCTTGAGCACCTTTGTCATGAGATTGTTTAAGCATTTCTTGATAAAGCTTAGAAATTTTGAGACGAGGAACCCCATCATCATTTAACCCAACAACAAATTTCCCACTCACCTCTGTCACATAAATATCAGGAACAACATACTGCGTTTCTTCCCCTGCAATTAATCGCCCAGGTTTAGGATGAAAGCTTTGTAATATAAGCTGAGCCTCTTTTATCTTTTCAATGGGAACAGAAAGGTCTTTTGAAATTTTCTCATAATTTTTCACCTGCAGATCGGACATGTGATTTTGAATCATTTTTTCGAGAAGAAGAGACCGCGGAATCAAAACTTCAGCTTGCACGAGCAAGCATTCAATTAAATCGGCCGAACCACAACCAACAGGATCAAGTTTTTTGATCATCTTTAAAATTTCAAAGGCATCTTCCCTATCATGCCCAGTTTTTGCGATAATTTCGTCAAAGGAAATTTCAAGATAACCATCGTCATTTATATTATGAATGATTTCTTGTGCTAAATTAATTTCAGCATCCGTCAAATTTTCCATACGAATTTGCCACTCTAAATGCTCTGGCAAAGTGACACCCTTCGTAATCATGTTTTCATAATTTGTGATTTCATCGGGATCAACAGTGGCCATATTGGGAGGCGTATAAGTGCTATTTTCGTGGGCCTCCACATAAGCTTGCCAATCAAAATCATCATCTTTTGACATGATGGGGGCTTCTTCAAAGTTTTGTATCGTCGCCTCTTGATTTTGCATTTCAAGATTTTCAATTTGATAATCTTCCTCTTCCCGTTTTTCTTCACCGCCAACTTCTTCCCCTAATTCTTCAAGAAGAGGATTTTCCATCATCTCTTCGGCAATGACAGTCGTCATTTCAAGATGGGTAAGAGTAAGAAGTTTAATGGCCTGCTGCAACTGGGGCGTCATTGCCAGTGTCTGCGTTTGCTTTAAACTTTGAGATAGCTTTGCCGCCATTTTTTACATCCTAAATTCTTCGCCGAGATAAAACTTTCGTGCTTTCTCGTCGCTAATAATTTCTTCAGGTGTGCCATTTACCAAAAGTTCACCACTACTCATAATATAAGCTCTATCAACGATCCCTAGCGTTTCACGAACGTTGTGATCGGTAATCAAAACTCCAATATTTCTTTTTTTAAGGCCTACAATAATATTTTGAATATCATTGACGGCCAAAGGATCAACACCTGCAAAAGGTTCATCTAAAAGAACAAATTTAGGTTCAAGCGCTAATGAGCGTGCAATTTCAACACGCCTTCGCTCTCCCCCTGAAAGTGCTGAACCTTTTGAGTGACGAATATGCCCAAGTCCAAAATCCTTGATCAGATCATTAAGAAGTGTTTTTTTCTTGGCACGAGGCAAACTACGATTTTCTAAAACAGCATAAATATTGTCTTCAACTGTTAGATCACGAAAAACGGAAGCTTCTTGTGGAAGATACCCCACACCTTTTAAGGCCCGTTCATGAATAGGGTCCAAAGTAATATCTTCTCCCATGACTTTGATTATTCCTTTATCCGCCTTGATAAGACCTACTATCATATAGAAGGAAGTTGTTTTCCCAGCTCCATTTGGGCCCAAAAGCCCAACAATTTCTCCTTGGCTTACAGAAAGACCAACTCCACTGACAACTTTGCGCCCGCCGTATGTTTTACAAAGATTATGGGCCTCTAAAAGAGCATTCATTTTTCCTTCTTTTTCACTGTAAAGTTACTACTTGCATCTTCAACTTCAATCACATCATTATTCTCACGAAGCATAATCTTATTCCCTTTAACTACATCTTCCTCTTGAAGAACCTTCGGCGATCCTGTGAGTACTAATTTATCTTCACTTATAATGCCTTCAAGCTTTTCGCCAAAAGCCTTCCTTTCAATGAGATCTTTTTCACCTATTTTTAATTTTTCTACAACTTTCACATCGTCAAAAAGCGTATAATACTTGAGTTTTTTATTGCGATTATCGAGGTAAATTTCTCCACGTCTCGATGTTGCCTCAACATCTTGGCGTTTGATTCCAACTTTCCCTTCAAGACGAATTTGATTCAATAAAAGATCTAAATAAATGCTATCTGAAGAAAAAAAGATATCTGGTTCATAGGGGCGTTTTCTCTTTATATGCCCCATTACATTGCCTTCATAATCACTTTTTTTAATCTTTGGCCACGCATGAACTTTTAATGAATTTATAAAAATTTTATCGCCACTTTTTAAATCCTCTGTTTCTGTGCGAACATTTCCCTCTGAAACAAAAAATTCTTTATTCATCACATACATTGCAAGTTCACTTTTTAAGCGACTCCCATTACTAAAAAGCTGGGCCTGCTCACTCAAAATAAATGTTGAATCTTCTGGCCGATAGAGTCCTTTGAGCGACTCAAAATCTACTTTGGCACGCTCACTCGTATAAAAAAACCCACGAGGAGATTCAAAAGAAGACCTTTTGCTGGTATTATCAATAATTAATTCATTCGAGAGTAAATGAAGTTGTTCTTGATCTTTTTTGATCAAAAAAAATGAAATATTTTTGAAGTAACTTTCTTGCTCTTTTGCCTTTTTTTCACTCACAATGTTTTTCAAAAAAGCATCATCTTTGTTTCCATAAATTGAAAAATAAATAACAAAAAGGCAAACAAAGAAAAAAAATGAAATAAGTGAGTATTGGCGAAATTTGATCATAAGCAATTATAGCACTATAAAATAAAATGGTAAGTAGTCAGAAGACTGGAGAAGTTTTTCCCTCTTTTTCATAAATGTCCAGCTATAAAACGATAGTATATAATTCATTGGTAATTTGGTATAGTATAGGCCCTGCACAGGAGTGTATAAGCTATATGTTTATCAGGTTAATCACATTTTTTCTTTTTTTATTAATTCTCGTCAATTGCGTGAAAGAAACAACACCTCACGGTTTCTCATTCAAAAAACGCATTACAGATGATCAAATAATTGAAATTAATTTCCCGACACAGTTCAGAGGAAAAACAGCAAGCGTAAAAATTCAATCATCGTCTGCTGCTCAATCATTCCTTTTTTGCTGCTCTTTTAAAATGAAATCACCTCGCTCAAGCGTTGTGCATCTTCGCCTCAATAAAGCAGAAGCCTATTCACCTTTAAATCATACAACGGATACAGAACGCTTATGTGCTCACCTCGATAGAGATAAAACACAACGCGAAAAAGAAATTTTAGGAAATCCTTTCACTCTTGATCTTAAGGCCACCCTCATTCCAAGCCGCAGTGACGAAATTCCGGAAGGAAATGTTACCAATTGCAAGCTCCTCAATATTACTGGCGAGCAATTTAATGATCCGTGGCCTCCTTTTTACGAAAAATATCTTTTTCATAAAAACCAGCTAAAAAAAAGAATTGTTGTTTTGGGTGCTTCAACAATGCTTGATCAAGGAAATTTTAACCCGCCTCCCTATATTGCTGAAAAAATTTCGGATCTTTATTCAAGCACACCTTTTGAAATCATTAATTTTTCAACACAAAATGCAAGCATTTTAGATCATATAATGAATTGGGAGCGTATTCAAACTTCACCAGAAAGGCCAAGAACTCCTCGATCCTATTTTCCACAAGCAAAATATCTGCCAAGCACTCCCCTTTTACTACACGAAACTTTTTTTGGTATAAAAAACATGACGCCAGACTTAGTCGTTGTTAGTTCGACATGGAACGACTTAGCTCCCAATTCTCTTTTTTTTAATTCAAAAAGTGCAATCATCTATGACTATCTCATAACACTTCTTGAGGCAAGCATGCACCCCAGTGAAGTGCAAAACCTAAAACTCCAAAAACTTCACAAGCAATTAATCTCTGCTCAACAGGCCTCAACCCCATTTAGAGAAGAACAAATGTTTGAAACCTATCACCTCCTTCTCAGCTCCTTAATACAAAAAATCAGAAGAGATTCACCAGAAGTGCCGATCCTTTTAGTCACGCTTCCTTTTGGTCTCAATGACCATTTTCTAGATAAGCAATTGCTGCTCGATAATTTTAAAAACTCTCCTCTCTTTAAAAAGGCTTACGATAACAACTTTGATTTAGCACATTGGAACCTTGTTGAAAAAATTCAAAATGAGATCTCAAAAAAAGTAAGCAGTGAATTTAAAAACATTGATTTTCTAAACCTCTCAAGTGAGTACACGTCATATTTCTCTCTCGTCGCAGCATCACGCCTTATCACTTACAATTACTTTCTAGAAGACTTCATGCATTTTTCGCCAGCAGGTAATCTCTTCATAGCGACCCGCCTTGAAGAAGCTTTTGAAAAAATGTTTATAATAAAGGGAAAAAAATGAAAATTTCTCTTGTATGCGCACCCTACTGCTACTCATATACTTTACCGATCAACATTGCTTACCTTAAAGCGATTGCACAAAGACATGGCCACCAAGCAAAATGCTTTGATTTAAGCATCCAGTTTTATCACTCATTTTCACTTTTATCTGAGGCAAGAGATCTCAAAAAACAAATTCAAAAATATGCCGATCAATCTTTTTATTTAGATATTAACAACTGGAATAATAAAAATAATTTCTATACAAAAATTGCTTCAGAGATAGATTTCCAAACATGGCTTGATGCTACAGCAGAAAAACTTCTTTGCAGCAATGAAAAATTAGTGGGATTTTCAATTTTCAACACGAACCTTTGGACATCTGTTGAGCTGGCCAAACGAATAAAACAAATGAACCCCATGGTGAAAATTGTTTTTGGTGGGCCAGATTGCTCTACAAGCATTCATTTTGATTTTCTCAAAGAAATTTATAATGAACTCCTCATAACTCATATTGTTGATATCGTTGTCATTGGTGAAGGAGAAGAAACATTTCTCGAATTACTTAACGCCTACGAAAATTCATCAGCTCTTCATTTAATTAAAGGAATTATTTACTTGAACGACGGTACTCCCCATTTTAATGGACACCGCCCAATGATAAAAGAGCTGGATTCACTACCATTTCCCGACTATAGCGACTTGGATTTTTCACTTTACCCTCCCTCACTTATTTTGCCTCTCGTTTTTAACCGAGGGTGCAATTTTCATTGCGTATTTTGCGACGTGAACTTAGTATGGGGACAAAAAGACGATTTTCGCCATCGTACAGCTAAAAATATTGCGGATGAAATAAAATATCTTTGCAGCTTTATCGAAAATAAAAATATTCATCATGCCATTCTCGGAGGGTCTTACATTAACACCTCCGAAAAAATACTGAACGAACTCTGTGACGAGCTTATAAAACTTTGGGGAGATACTCCACGATTAAAGTGGGAAGGGTGGGCAAGAATTAATTCCACTCTTACTACTAAGCTTTGTCAAAAAATGGCAAAGGCCGGCTGCTACAGTCTCGTTTATGGTTTTGAAAGTGGTTCTGCGAAAGTTTGCAAAGATATGAACAAATTATACTCACACTCACTTGCTGAAGAAGTATTGCGCAATTCAAGTGCGGCAGGTATTGCCAATACTCTTTTTACGATTGTCGGCTTTCCCACCGAAACAGAAACTGATTTTCAAATGACCTTAGATTTTTTAGAAAAAAATGCTCAGAACATAAAACGAGCGTATTGTATGTCGGAATTTCTTTTAAGTTCTTCGATGGCATCAAATCCTACAAGGTGGAATCTGGATCTTCCCATTGATGGTTATACTTGGAAAACGAAGGACGGCCAAAATGATATTGAAATTAGAAAAAACCGATTAAAACGTTTCTACCAGCAAATTGAAAAATTAAAACTTAATCAATAGTCATAAAACGAACAACGAAAATACTTTATTTTTTAAGCTCTTGCTCAAGAATTTTATTGATCTTAACTGGCAATTCTTGAAAAAAATCATTTTTCCTAAAACTAAGCTTGTTTTGCGACAAATAGTTTTCTTTGAAATTTTCAAGATATTTATCGAGTTTATATAGTGGGCCTGCTATTTTATGAGAATATACAAGCGTCCAAAATGAAAGAGTCACACTTAAAGGAACTGAGATTATAAAAAAGACTTTTAAACTAAAAATTCGCTCTACTGCAATTAGTTTAAAATATGTATGCTCAGGATCTATTCCAAGAGAAATTCCATGATTTTTAAGTCTAAAAAAGATATATTCGAGAGTTAAATATATCACAAACTGAGTAAACAGAATTGGAAGTAGGGAATTAAAAATAAAACGCATTTGAAATGCCCTATTAATCAAATAATTTGTTCTAATTATTTTTCCCATCGTTATCTCCCATTGAAGCCTCATTATTATTTTCTTCTTGAACCCCACCGTCACTTGCAGGCACACGCATGTGCATAGCAGGATCTGCAATAGTGTTTTGTGGATCATTTTCTGCATTAGAATCGTAATTACTACCAGAGTTAGCAACATCCTCAGCATCAAAGTAATAGGTCGAATCCACATCTTCGGAATCCCTATCATTTTCCCCATCGTTTACATTCTCATTAGGGTTAACATTATTTTGCGTTGTCACAGGACTTGCTTCGGCATGCACAAGGTCTATTGGATGCTCAAGAATATTAGATTTTTTAGAGCTATTTTTTGAATCAGTTGATTTGACATCTAATGTCTCTATATCTTCCTTAGAAATATCAATTTCAAGTGCGGGATTTTTTTTGTGGCCATCTGTAAAAAGATAAACCAAAAATCCAGCAAATAAAAGCATTGTAATGACGATCATTTTCATACCTTTTATTCGGCTTTATTGAAGTTCTACTTAAATTTATTTCCGACATTTTTTTCTGTTTATCTTTTAGACAGTTATTCATTTATTGTTATTCATTTATTCAGCACTTCACTTCTGAGTGCGTACTTTAAAATGAAAAAATGGCCGATTATGCAAAAAGCAAGGGGTAAGACGGCGCTGGGTGCCAATCTCAGCGTTTTTATTTAAGTGAAGTTTGCTTTTCCATGAATTTTCAAATTAAAATACCTGTCCTAACAAAATCCAAACAATGTATGACTACGAGATCTTAGGGAGGGTCCATGTCTGAACAAAAACCAAGTGTTTTAATCGCCTTTGGCGGAAATGCTCTCGATGTTGGTAACAGTGCCAATGTCCACCAAAAAGAAGAGTTCATTGTGGCAAGAAGGGCCATGTCCTCTGTCGTTGATATCGTACAGGCCGGCTACGACAGAATTATACTTACCCATGGAAATGGCCCACAAGTCGGCCGCATTTTCTTACAACAAGAATTAACAAAATCACAATTCCCACGACAAATTACTCTCGATGTCTGTGTTGCTGATAGCCAGGGACGCATCGGCTATATTTTGCAAAATGTCTTTGATAATCTCTGTCACCAAAGAGGTCTTGATAAAATGGCCTCAACTGTTGTCACCCAAGTTGTCGTTGATAAAAACGATGGTGCTTTTTTAAAACCTAATAAACCAATTGGCCTTTTTTACAAAGAAGAAGAAGCAAAAAAACTCATCGAAGAACGCGATTGGAAAATGAAAGAAGATGCAGGACGTGGTTGGAGAAGACTTGTTCCTTCACCAAAGCCGATGCAAATTGTAGAAGAATCGAAAATCCTCAAACTTGTCGAATCAGGATTTATGACAATTGCTTGCGGTGGGGGCGGTATTCCTGTCGTGGTTAACGAGCAAGGTGAATTTCGTGGAGTAGAAGCTGTCATCGATAAAGACAGAACATCTGCTCTTCTCGCTGCCAACGCAAAAGTAGATGTTTTTGTCATCCTTACTGAAGCTAATTTTTGCTACATTAATTATAAAAAGCCCAATGAAAAAGCTATTCAAAAAGTTAAATACTCTGAAATGGAAAAGTATCAAAAAGAAGGACATTTTCTTGAAGGCTCAATGGGCCCTAAGGTTGAAGCGGCCATGGATTTTATTCGTAAAGGTGGCAAACGTGCGATCATTGCTAATCTCTACGATCTTCTTCCTGCACTAAGTGGTCAATGCGGAACTGAAATCACTGCAGACTAAGACATTTTTTTTACTTCGCAATTTGAGTTTTCAAGTAGTGAAAACTCAAATTGCTTCGCTATGGAGAAGCAGTCACTTGATGCCCAAAGGGCACCTCTGAAAAGTGAAGCAGGTTCAGTATAAATTGCGAAGCATAATCTATTTCGCAAAGAATAGGACCATCGTTTTTTTTAAGACTTGATTATTGCATCTTTCATCGTAAAATATATAAATTTCAGCGAGATCAATCATTAAGATTTTTTATAAAAAAACGGCCATTCACACATTAATTTTGATCAGTATCTTTTTAACAAGTATCCTATTCAACACGAGTAAAATTGAATTTGAGCGAGAACATTATAAAGCGTTTTATAATAGTATAATCGAAGATGGTGATTTAAATATTGTGAATCAAGTTCTTGAGAATGATCGCTGGTTGGTCACACAAAACTATTATCACCCAACACAAATCTCACATGGGTCTTTACTCTTCATGTTTCCTTTTTATATCAACATTAAACTTTTTTTTTCAGATTTTTTTGCAAAAGATTTTAATGCGTGGGGTTTTGATATTTATAAAATTTTTGCATTAATTGCAAATGCCTTTTTTTTATGGGGGGGGCTACTTCTGCTCTTTTATTCTTTGAAAAGTTTTTTTCCCAGGAAAACCACCTTTGAAATTGTCACTACACTCATGGCCTTTAGTTTTACAATTCCACTCATTTTTTATTCAATCCTTGAACCATTCCAAGTTGAAATAATTTGTTTTTTTCTCTCATGCGCCATTTTTTATCTAGCAAGTTCTAAGCCATTTCGCGATTTCAAAATATACGAAATATTTTCCATCGCTTTATTTTTTTCTTTCTGCATAATTGTTAAGCCAATTTTTGCTTTTTTTCTTGTGCTTTTGGGGTGGAAAATATTTTTTGAGAAAACTCACACAATTTCGGGCAGAAAACTTTGTGCTCTTATTATTGGTTTTTCTCTACCACTACTGGCCCTTGTTATTAATAATTATTTGCAAACAGGGGTAATTTTTCTTTCACATCACAATGAAGTTTTTCGAATTATCCAATCTCCTGAGTTTCTTGGATTTTTCCACTGCTTTTTTTCTCCAAATTCAACGGCCGTAGGAACTCCTATCCTCTTAATTATGCCAGCAGTTTTTTTATTTCTTTTCTTATCAAATGGACGCAAACTTTTAACGTCACAATTTTACAAGCAACATTCATTCTCATTAGCTGTACAGACCACCGTTATCGTTTTTCTTAGCGTAGCTTTTGTTCAAGGTGGATATCTTCCTGGATATCCAGATCACATTTTATCTCGTCATTTTATAACAATAATCCCGCTTTTTAGTTTTACTTTTCTGACTTTTCCTTCCCCTTGGCGAAAATTTTTTTGGCCCATTTTTATTTGTGCAGGGATTTTACATTGGCTTCAAAATGCACAATACACCCAAGAAGGAATGATTTTTCATTATCCTCAATGGATGTATTTAACAAAACTCACTGAGCAATTATATAATTCATTTAATAATCGTATATCGTTATCCGAAGATTGGCCTAAGCTAATGGCCTTTTTACCATTTTTTCTAATCTACGGAATAATCTTAAGTTCATTCCATTTTATTAAAAATAAAATAAAAGTATTTTCTTTTATGACTCTTTTTTTTATTTTAATCTATTTTGGTATTACTGGTTTAAACTATGCAAATGGCGCACAAAGAGTAAAAGACTTAAAAGACCTTGGCCTATTTAAAAACAGCGTCGTTTCCAATCATTTATTCTTAAATTATTATGATGAAATCACTTCGATTTATGAAGCTGGTTTTAAATATCTCCCCCTCGAAAATCGTGATTCAGTAAAAATGGCCTATGAGAAATATATCATAAAATCAATTGATTTTGTTCTTGTTGATCCGATAAACTTTAAAAGCGAAACACAGAAGCGGCATTTTCGCCCCTCGCTCTGGAATCATTATTAACAATAGAAAACATATTAAGACACGTGCCCCTATGCAAAGGAATTTAGTATGAAAACTTTTGTTTCATCGACTCAAGCTGGTTGTAAATCCAGTGTGCTACTTGTTGGAAAAATTTTAAAATATTTATCTTTAAATAATCACACTCATGTTGAGAATGTATCTGAGGCAGAAGTCATTATCGTTGCAACCTGCGGCTTTGATATTTTAAGAGAAAATCAATCCATTGAATACTTCGAATCATTATTAAAAAAATCAAGAGAATCTGTAAAAATATATTCAGTAGGATGCTTAAACGAAATTAACAGCAAGCGCTTACGAGCTCTTGGTGAACGCATTGTTCTTTTAGATAATATTGAAAATCTCAATTCTGTATTCCCTGAAAATCGACCTGGCCAAACCGTAGAGCTAGTCCCTGATCAGTTTGATTTTAATGAAATTTCAAAACAAAAAAATAGAAATGGATTTCAATTTAACTTGATTTATAAAATAATCGCGATGGCCTTACTCCATCTCGAAAAATTTTTCGGATACCCTTACGCACGCCATGTCCATTTGGATAAAATCCATGACGAAGTTTTTTATAAAAAAAAAATGTACATCGAAATAAACCAAGGCTGCGCTTGGAATTGTCATTACTGTATTATAAAAAAGGCCCGTGGCAAACCCATTTCACGCTCTATCAATTCCATTATTGAGAACATAAAAATCAATGAAGCACAATTTGATATCCTTTATCTTGTATCGGATGATTGCGCCAGTTATGGTGCCGACATAGGAACTAATCTTAATGAACTTTTAATGGCCATTTTTAAATCTTTTCCCCACAAAGAAATTGAAATTGGATATTTAAATCCAGGCTTCATTCAAAAAAATCCGGAATTATTTCTTGATTTATTTAAAAAAGGCAATATAGGGGCCATCAATATTCCTATCCAATCAGGATCAGATAAAGTCATCAAGGATATGAATCGTCATTATTCGATCACGACAACTCTTGATACTATTTCAAAGCTCCGCTTAATCTCTCCAAATACTTTTATTTGGACACATTTCATGACAGGTTACCCTAGTGAAACATGGTCGGATTTTATGAAAACGCTTCAAGCTTCAAAACGATTTGATATTGGCTATGTTTTCGCTTTCTCTCCTAGAGAAGGAACACAAATCTTCAACCAAGCCAAAAACAAACCCCAGTACGCAAAAATTAAAAGATTTATTTTGCATAAATACATCCTTTTTTACATTTTAAAAAAAATTTTTTTAAATAAAGGAAGGAGTACCTTTTATTAAAAAGCCTTCTTTAAAAGATGAATCATTTCTTCGAATTGAATTAAAAAATGCTCGAAGCTTTGAATACCCAACAAGCGCTTAAAAAGATAACTAGGTCTTGTGTAAAATTTAAAAATGGCCTTGTTTCTTATTTTTTGTAAATCTTTCGCTGAAATTTTCCCACTAGAAAAAGTGTTTCTTTTCCCCAGTGAATCGAAGTTTTGCCTTTCGTTTTGGGGAATTTTTTTTTTAACTTCTTCCCGGTAAAGAGTTCCAGGCAAAGGGGTCATTAAATTAAAAGAAGCATAACTTAAGGGAAGTTTGCATGATAATTTGATTAATGAATTTATGTCGTCGATATTCTGATCTGGTAGTCCTATTATAAAATCGCCGCAGACATCGATCTTATATTTAGTGGTGAGCCGAAACAGTAAATCAAATTTTTCTTGAGGAATTTTGCGTGAATAATTATAGAGTTTTGTTTGATCATGATGTTCTATCCCAATGATGATGGTATGACATCCTGAGGCCTTCATCTCTGTGATTAATTCTTCATCAGCATGGAGAGGATGAAAATAACAGGACCAAGAAAAATGAAGTTTTTCTTTTTGAATTTCTCTTAAAAGTTCAAGACAATAATCTTTAGGAAAACCGAAAGAACGATCACCTAGATAAAACTCTTTAACATTAAGTTTTTTTAGATTTTTTAATTCATCAATCACTTGGGAAACAGTACGCTGATGAAAAGGGAAATGGGAGTTCGGACAATAAGTGCAACTATAGGGACATCCCCATGAGGCAAAGATATTGCTATAAAGTTTATACTTTGCAAAAGGCCAACGATAAGCTTGATTCAAAAAAAGTTCATGCTTAGGTGCTATGTTGTGAATAATTTTTTCTTTGAGATATTGCGGACCTTCTTTTAATGACTGTATTCCGATTGAAGAAGAAATTGGCGATTTTATTTTTAAGTTAAAAGGATGGGGAATATAAGCATCGGCAAATGGGTTCGCTTCACTTCTATTTTCCTCATCTAAAAAAGCATCTCCAGCGACCCAAAGAGTTTTTTTATAATGACTTCTTAATTTTTTAAGAAAAGACAAATCATAAGTCCAGAAACAATCGGCCAACATCATAATGACAAGTTCAAATTGTTGGTCATGAATATTTTTAAAAATTTGTTTCTCATTGAGAGGAGAAACGATAAAATCCCAAAAAAATAATTCATCATCTGCTGTCAAAAAAGAGGAGAGAAGGAGAAAATCTTGGGGTTGAAATAGATAGTTGGCCTTAGATTCAAAAGAGCATCCAATATTTCTTACGATTTTTTTATGGCCTAATGCCGGAGGGTTTAAAAATAAGACTTTCATCGATATCAGCAATCTCCGACCAACATAAAATTCATTGGCCATTTTTTTAAAAATTAGCTCTAGCCTACTTCATTTTTAAAGCCTAAATAAAGATAAATTTTGAAACCCTTTCTGCTTATGTGAAACCGATGCATTCCAAAAGTATTTACAAGAAGAAAAACAGCTTGTGCCACACCAATCTCATCGAAAACTTGATAATTCTTCAAATTTCTTCTCCCCCTTAATTTGTATTCGCCCAATTGTAGAAGAGTGGAATTTGTGATTTGATATTTATGCGCATTCCTCCTCTCAAATCATTGAGGATGAGAACTCATTATTGGTTTTTAAATTTAATGGCCGCACATAAGGACGCTGATCAAAAATGCCCACGCTAACAAAAAAAGTATGCATTATCTCTACAGGAAAAGGCTGCGCCTCAAACTTAATGGAAAATGCACTTCTCTCTCGTGAAATTGAAAACCAGGGAATGATCTGCACCTCATCCGCTGCTGATGCCGATTTTTTAATCATTGGTAGCTGTGGTTATTCAGCAGAATCTGAAAATTTCACCCTTCAAACTTTAAAAGATTTTAAGCAAAAATTTCCCAACAAAGAAATAATTGTTGGAGGATGCCTTCCTAAAATTAACAATCAAGAATTAAAAAAAATCCATAGCGGAAACACATTTTCCCCTGGAGAAACTAACCTTTTATTATCCCATTTAGGAATTACAAATGAAGTTAGCTATGCCCCCATCGAAGGGATTCAACTAAGTGATGATGTTTTTTACCAACTTCCTTGGCACTATCGGTTTTTTTGTAGAACACGCAATCTTGTTTTTAAATTTGAAAATTTTACTCAAACGAAATTCCAACCACTCCACAATATCCTTAAGACTGCCACCGTGACACCTCAAGCAATCAATCTTCCCATCGCCAAAGGATGTCTGGGAACTTGCACCTATTGTGCGATAAAAAAAGCGCGAGGCCCTGTAATAAGCACCCCCCTTCACGAAATACTTCAAATGTTTCAATCCTCACTAGAAAAAAAGCATAACGAGTTTTGGCTTAATGCTGATGATCTTGGTTGCTGGGGGCAGGATATAGGCAGCAATATTGTTATACTTTTAAAAGAAATTTTATCTTTTAAACAAAACTTTACCCTTGTTTTAAGCTATCTCTCTCCAGAATGGCTTATTCGTTATAAAAATGATCTCCTCAGTCTTTTAAAAGACCCAAGAATCATTGCCGTCTATATTCCTATTCATTCAGGAAGTAATTCAATTTTAAAACGAATGGGCCGTCATTACACGATTGAAGAAATTCTTCCCCTTTGTCAAAAATTAAAAGAAAATAACAAGCAACTTGCTTTAAAGACAAATTATATCCTCTCATTTCCAAACGAAACTTTTTACGATTTTATAAAATCCTGTCTTACTATGCACTACTTTGACTTTATCGTTTTTAACACTTTCTCTCCACGCCCTGAAACACCCGCCTTTTATTTTCCTCATAGAAAAAATGCCTTTTACCGCACGACTTGTTCATTGTTTTTTAAAATCGCAACAAGCGCACATCATTTATACATAGCTCTTTCAAGTCTCGTTCGAAGGAGCACTTAATGAAAATCTATCTAAAATCTTTGGCCAGCGGCTGCACATCAAGCCTCCATGAAGTTTCTCAATATAGATCAACTCTTACAAAACTCAATTATACGGTAACCAACCGTATTGATGAAGCCGATGTTATCATTTTAAATACCTGTGGATTTAGTACTGATGCAGAAGAAAATTCACTCAATGAAATTGATCTCGTCGCCAAGAAATATCCTCAAAAAAAAATTATTGCTGGCGGATGCCTCCTTAAAATAAATCCAACTCTTTTTAAGCAACACCATAATAAATCATCATTTCACCCAGAAAAAATTAATGAAATACTGAGTGAACTTGAAGACCCAAGGGGAAACTCAAACGTAGATATAAGTAGCGATGTTCAACACCTTCATCATGATGATCTAAAGCTTCTTGGCGTAAAATTTAAATTATTTTATTTTACCCAAAAATATTTTTATTCATTTATTAAAAAAACTCACTTGAGTAATGCTTATCTCGATCATTATTTTAAAAGTATTGCCATCAACAAAGACAGTGTCATCATTGTGGCAGCACGCGGTTGTCTAGGTCACTGTACCTATTGCGCAATTAAAAAATCCCGAGGAACACTTCAAAGCACTCCTTGGGAAATTATTAAACCACAAATTCAAAAAGCCATTTTAAATAATAAAACAGATATCATTCTTAGAGCAGAAGACCTTGGGGCGTGGGGACAAGATATTAAGAGCAATATTTGTTTCCTCTTAAAAAATATACTTACTCATTTTCCTCAAGTGACAATCACGATTCCTTTTTTTGAACCTTCTTGGATAATCACCTTTAAACATGAACTCATTCCCTTGCTCGCAAATCCACAATTCATTTGCTTCTATACTCCGCTGCATTCTGCTTCCTCCAAAGTTTTAAATAAAATGGGAAGATCTTATTCAAGCACGGAAGTTATAAAAATTATTCGTCACATAAAAAAAATAAATCCAACGCTTATTTTGAAAACGAACATCCTTCATTCTTTTCCAACAGAAGACAGGAAAGATTTTATCGAATCGCTCAAACTTGCCTGGTCCTTTGATTTTACTCTCCCGATCCTATTTACTCCAAGACCAGGAACACTGGCCTTTAACTTTCCGACATCAATAACTCCCACAGAAAGGAAAATACGTCATATCCTCGCCTCCTTATTTCTTTGGCCTTTGAATCTCATGAAACTTATAACGAATTATGGTCTTTACGCTTTTCGCAAATAAATATTTTTTTAAATTGTATTCAAAAAAAACCCCTCGCAAAAGCGAAGGGTTCAAATTTATTTTCAAAATTTAACAGGCACGTCTAGAGATTTGCTTTCAACTGCTCGATGAAATCAAGTTTTTCCCAAGAAAAACTTGTTGCTGACGTACGGCCAAAGTGACCATAAGCTGCAGTCTCAGAATAAATCGGACGAAGAAGATCAAGACGCTCAATAATCGCTTTAGGACGCATATCAAAAGTGCGAGCAATGGCTTTATTGATCTTTTCTACTGCAACTTTTTCAGTTCCAAAAGTATTCACAAGAAGAGAAACAGGTTGAGCAACACCAATGGCATAAGCAACTTGAACAAGCGCTTGGTCAGCAAGGCCAGCAGCTACAATGTGCTTAGCAATTTGGCGTGAAGCATACGCCGCTGAACGGTCCACTTTAGAAGGATCTTTTCCAGAGAAAGCTCCCCCACCGTGTGAACCATGGCCGCCGTAAGTATCAACAATAATTTTACGCCCTGTAAGGCCACAGTCACCTTGAGGGCCACCAACAACGAAACGTCCTGTTGGGTTCACATAAAATTTTGTCTGGTTATCAATAAGATTTGCAGGAACAACTTTTTTAATAACTGATTCCATCACAGATTCAAAAATTTGTTTTTGAGTGACTTCTGCAGCATGCTGAGAAGAAATAACAACTGTATCTACTCTTTTAATTTTTCCGTTTTCATACTGCACAGAAACTTGGCTTTTTCCATCTGGACGAAGAAATTTAAGAGTCTCATTTTTTCTCACTTCAGAAAGTTTGAAGCAGAGTTTATGAGCGAGATCGATTGAAAGAGGCATATAGCTATCTGTTTCATTAATGGCGTAACCAAACATAAGGCCTTGGTCGCCAGCGCCTTGCTCGTGGCTATTGCCTTCATTCACGCCCATAGCGATATCAGGTGACTGCTCATCAAGAGCGACAACAACACCGCAAGAATTCGCATCAAAACCCTTTGAAGAGCAATCGTAACCAATATCACGAATTTTTCTTCTAATCGTTTTTTGCATATCAACGTAAGCATTCGTTGTCACTTCACCTGCAACAACCACAAGACCAGTTGTAATCATCGTTTCACAAGCAACACGACTCTTAGGGTCCTGCTCAAGCATGGCGTCTAAAACAGCGTCAGAAATCTGATCCGCTATTTTATCAGGGTGACCTTCGGTCACAGATTCTGAGGAAAAAATGTAATCTTTTAACATTGTAGGCTCCTTTCAAATTTATATTTTAATAAATAAAAAACAACTAAACAATTTATACTCTAGGCTATTCGCACTTTACATATTTGTAGGTCCAATGACAAGATCTTTTTTTAACGCCAAAAAAAAGAGTTTTGTGCTAGCGAAAAAAGGGCCACAAAAATTTTCCGTTATTCTCCCTTGCTACAATGAGGGAGAACATATTAAAGATTTTCTCCAAGAGCTCCTCACTTTTTTTGCCAACGAAAATATTGAGGCCGAGTTTATTTGTATCAATGATGCAAGTTCTGATGAAACACACGCTCAACTTGAAAACTTTAAAAAAAATCATGACGACATCATCATCCTTAGTTTTAAAGAAAATAAAGGGCAAGGAGCTGCGTTTCGAGAAGGACTCAAATTAGCTTCCGGCGATTATGTTTTTTGGATTCCCTCTGATGGCGAAATTCCTCCCACTACTTTAAAGCCACTCCTCAAAGTTGCGAGATTGGATTCGGTTATTGTGAACTATCCTACTAACGGAAGACAAAAAAGGCCTTTAGGACGATTTTTAATTTCACGTTTATACCAAATCATTTTGGGATTTATGTTTGGATTAAAACTTAAGTATTTTAATGGAACGGCAATTTATCCTCGCCCTCTTATTGAAAATATTTCTTTTTATTCAGACCGCTTTTTTTTTCCCGCAGAATTACTTATTCGAACACACTTAAATACCAAAGCTCATTTTCTTGAAATCCCCTTTGAACTTAAGAAAAGACAAAGTGGAAAATCAAAAGCTTTTCAAGTGAAAGTTTTTTGGGATATTTTAAAAAATGGCACAAGACTTTTAAGGGATCAAAAAAAGCTTAAGACGAAATCAAGTTGCCGCCTTCATTTTTGAGCACTAACTTCTAAGAATTAAAAGCACTAACTTCTAGTAAACAATTGCACTAACTTCTATCCTAAAGTAATATAGAACCCTGAAATATAAACTTGCAATTTTAATGAGTTAAGTATGGCACGGCTTAAAAAAAAACCAAACCAAGAACTTGCAAAGTCCTTAAAAATGGCAATAAGTCACGCAAAAAATGGCATTTTAAAATCAAGCCTTCTAGAAAGAACTCACAAAGAAAGATTGATTAAGGCCGGATGCCTTATGGAAGTCATCCGTGGATGGTATTTGCTAACTTCACCAGAGGCAAGCAATGCGGGAAGCACCGCCTGGTTTGGTAGCTTCTGGGCCTTTATTAAACATTACATGGATGATCGTTTTGGTAAAAATGAATATTGCGTCTCTGCGGAATCTTCGCTGGCCCTTTACGCTGGAGATACGACGATACCACGACAAATTGTTATCCTTACAAAAAAAGAAAGCAACACCAACATCAACCTTCCTCACGATACATCCATCCTTTTAAGAACTGACATCAATAATTTTCCAAGCGAAATTGAAATGTGGAATGCTATCCCTATCATGTCGCTTCCTTTGGCCATTTGCCGTTCAAGCGGCTCCTATTATAAAACATATCCTCGCAACATTGAAATTGTGTTTAAAATGTCAACGCTGTCTCCCTCTGATATTTCAAGAACACTACTCATTCATCAATCACCTGCAACGGCCTCAAGAATCATTGGTGCCTATAAACATCTGAACGAAGAAGCAAAGGCGAAGCAAATATATGATGACCTCATTGCCGCTGATTTTAAGCTCAATGAGGTTAACCCTTTTGAAGATTATGTTGCAGCACTTGGAAGTTTAAGAGTCACATCTCCCCATGCTGCCCGAATACGATTGATGTGGAATAAGATGCGTGAAGCTGTTGAAAAAATTCAAGCAACATCGCCTGGCTTTCTCACAAGCGCAGATAAAATTATTAATAGTATTCAAGAAACGCATGTTCAAGATGCCTACCACTCACTTTCAATTGAAGGTTATCAAGTCACAGAAGAGCTTATTGAAAAAATTGAAAAAGGCCTATGGGACCCTGAGAACGTTGAAGCAGATAAAAAGCAAAAAGATGCTATGGCGGCCAAAGGATATTTTGAAGCTTTCAAAACTGTTGTCGCGAGCATTAAGCTAGTACTTGCTGGTACTCCTCCAGGTATAGTTCTAGAAAATGATCTTCAAAAATGGTATCGGGAACTCTTTACTCCATCACTAAAGGCCAATCTCATTGCACCTGAACGTTTGGCAGGATATCGTAATTTTTTTGTTTATATTACGAATTCTCGTCATGTCCCTCCTCCCAAAACGGCAATACTTGATTGCATGGAAACGCTTTTTGATCTTTTAAAAAATGAGAAAAATGCTTTTGTAAGAGCTGTTCTTGGACATTTTGTTTTTGTCTACATTCACCCTTATGGGGACGGAAACGGACGTATCGGAAGATTCATCTTAAATTTCATGCTGATTTCAGGCGGCCATAATTGGGCCATCGTTCGCGTAGAAAAACGAGCTGAATATATCAGATGTTTCCCAAAATTCTGCTAGGAGAATACTGAATAATTGATATTTTTCATAGGTAAATTATGCGGCCATTTCTTCCGCAGTTCTGTTTACACATTTTTTATTAACTCTACTCCTGT
>Ga0247844_1002070_pt1 | contig 33978 bp, 30 predicted proteins | sample LaCtaG_FD_192421 | JGI IMG/M metagenome (GOLD analysis project Ga0247844, IMG submission 192421) | Freshwater microbial communities from meromictic Lake La Cruz, Castile-La Mancha, Spain - LaCruzMarch201714.5m_1 | ecosystem: Environmental > Aquatic > Freshwater > Lake | place: Spain: Castile-La...
CACCCTGCGTATCGTTCAGGCCCAAAATGCGGGAAAACAGCACCGGCCCAAACTCGCTGATGGTGGCTCGAAGGCGTGAACCTTTTTCTCCAGAAAGCGTCAGGAACTCAATGGTGTTGCCCTTGCCGTGCCAGCTGATGCCGATTTTCCCGGCGCGTTCTGTGATTTTCGGATTGTCGGTGCCAGGCATCGCGATGCCGCTGAGGTCACCTTTGATGTCCATGAGCAGCGAGGGCACTCCATTGGCCGCCAGTTGTTCGGCGATCACTTGAAGGCTTTTGGTTTTCCCCGTACCGGTGGCCCCGGCTATGAGGCCGTGGCGGTTCATGGTGCGGAGTGGAACTTTAATTTGAAGACCGGGAATGGCCTCGGCATCCAGCATTGCGCCACCAAGTACGATATTTGCCCCGGAAAAAGTATAGCCCGCTTGAATGGCTGCGACGAATGAATCTTTTTTAGACACGATAAAGGGATTGAAGTGAACGATGGAATGTTTGGCACATGAATTATGAAAATCGGGGCTTTTAACCCCTGATTCGCATGATTATCCCCAATTTTTGGAAAAATACGTCCCAGCGGGGATTGACAAAAATCCGGGATGATTGTTATTGGATAGTTTGCGGCCCAAAAGTAGCCCAACAAGAAATCTTTTCAGAAAAAAATAGGTTTAAACCACTTTTACCCGCCATAGTCCCGATGACTCGGGACGAAGGAGGGCATCACTTTTACCCGCCATAGTCCCGAGTCCTCGGGACGAAGGAGGGGCATCACTTCCTACCCATGACACACCGTATCCGAGTCGCAGGCCTCATACGTCGGGGCGACGAAATTTTACTGATCCAACAACAAAACCGCCACGGCGTGCTCCGTTGGAGTATTCCCGGTGGGAGACTGGAGCCTACCGACGCGGATATTTTCCGGGGCGCAGAACGAGAGGTCTGGGAAGAAACCGGACTCCGGGTGGAAGCCCGGCAACTCCGTTTTATCAGCGAGTATCTCGCGCCCGACCTTTTTGCCCTCACGCTTATTATAGATTGCCATTTGGTCGAGGACGAACACCCCGACAACATCCACCTCGGCAACATGATGGAAGACGATAATATCCACGGGGTGGCTTGGTGGCCTATTGCTAAAATCCTTGAATCAGAAGAGCCAATGAGCCGTACACTGGGCAGAGCAGAATTTTGGAACGCTTTGGAGGGATCAGCCGAGACCGTTTATTTGGGTCGGCACAATGATGGGTGAATGTTAAGAAATTGAATTTTTTAAAAAAGTGAAACCCATTATTGCAACATTGAGTAACTTTGTTGCTCAATGTTGGGTATGATAGACGCACTTATCTCTTCCAAGACACGTATTAAGTTGTTGTTGAAGTTCTTCCTCAACAGCAATGCCACGGCTTACCTGCGCAATCTGGAAAGTGAATTTGGCGAATCTTCAAACGGTATTCGGGTGGAACTCAACCGATTAGAAAATGCTGGACTGCTGCTCTCAGACAGCGAGGGCAACAAAAAAATCTTCCGGGCCAACACCAGCCACCCGCTTTTTCAGGAAATCCACAACATTGTTCTTAAACATCTCGGACTCGATCAAGTAATCGAGAATGTTATCCAGCGATTGGGGGATGTACAGCGTGTGTACCTTGTCGGCGACTTTTCCAAAGGCATGGACAGTCCGGTAATAGACCTTGTTTTTGTGGGCGATTACGACACATCGTATCTAACCACGCTCGTAGAAAAAGCCGAAAAAATAGTAGGCCGCAAAATCCGATATCTACTCTATTCCATCGAAGAAGCTGAAACGATGGATTGGAAACAATTCGACCCCGTGCCTTTATTGCTATGGGATAGAAAGCATGATGCCATCAAAAACTCCAGGGTCTAAAAGCACAGAAAAAGAACCATCACAATGTCTATCTATAATTCGCTTGTTTCAAAAGAAAAGACCCTCGCCGTCATCGGTCTCGGGTACGTTGGGCTGCCAATTGCACTGGAATTTGCCCGGCATTTCCGCGTAGTGGGCTTCGACGTCAACGCTGATCGTGTGGCGATGATGCAACGCGGCGAAGACCCCAGCCGCGAACTAAGTGCTGAAGACTTCAAGGGCCGCGACATCCATTTTACAAACCAATTAAAAGACCTGGCCAAGGCGCATTTCTTTGTAATCGCCGTGCCGACCGATATAGATGAGCACAAAGTCCCCAACCTGAACCCGCTCAAAAAAGCCTCCACCAGCATCGGCGGTATCCTGAAAAAAGGGGACTATGTAGTGTACGAATCCACCGTTTACCCAGGCTGCACCGAGGAAGATTGCCTGCCCATCCTGGAAGAACTTTCCGGGCTTAAAATGGGCGAAGACTTCAAACTCGGCTACTCCCCGGAACGCATCAACCCAGGCGACAAAACCAAACCGCTCACCCAAATCCTTAAGATCGTGAGCGGCTCGGACGCCGAATCTTTGGAGGAAATTGCCAAGGTGTACGGCCATATAATTACCGCCGGCATTTACAAAGCCAGCAGCATCAAAGTGGCCGAAGCCGCCAAAGTGATCGAAAACACCCAGCGCGACCTCAACATCTCGCTGATGAACGAACTCGCCATCATTTTCGACCGAATGGGCATTGATACCCAGGAAGTTATCAAAGCCGCTGGCACGAAGTGGAACTTCCTGAAATTTTATCCCGGACTCGTGGGCGGACACTGCATCGGCGTGGACCCTTATTACTTGCTGCACAAATCCGTCGAGTTGGGATACGAACCACAGGTCATCCTCAGCGGACGCCGGGTGAACGACGGGATGCCCGCGTGGGTGGCCAAAAAACTCGTGCAACTGCTCATCAAAAAAGACAAAAGCCCCCATCACGCCAAAGTTCTGGTACTCGGGTTCACCTTCAAAGAAAACGTGGCCGATATCCGCAATTCCAAGGTCGCCACACTCGTCCGGGAACTGCAGGATTTTTTTATCAACGTCCACATTGTTGACCCCAATGCTTCGCCCAACGAAGTGGCCCACGAGTACAAATTAACCTTGAGCGACAAGATTTCAGATGGTTACGATGCGGTGGTGGTAGCGGTGGCCCACGACGAATACCGTGCCTATGACAGCGCGTTTTTTAAATCCATCATGGGCAAAAACCCGATTCTGGTAGACTTGAAAGCGATGTATGAAGGGATTGACGAAGGGATTGAATATTGGAGATTGTGATTGGTGATTGGTGATTGGTGATTGGTGATTGGTGATAAGCTGCCTACGCCAAGGCTATGGCGGGCACCCGCCTTCGCCAAGGCTATGGCGGGTAAACAAAATAAAACATTGATCTTTTTGCACTTAATGTGCTGTTTTTCAAATATCTGCAAGTCAAGTTTACATAAGTTCCCGCAACTTATGAACGGCGAAGCCTTGCACGTCATCCCCCACCCCCCTTCAAAGGGGGATTGCTCCGCGCCTGGCGATTCAACAGTCCAAAACGCAGAAACAGATCTTCGGTCAAAAAAATGAACCAATCCCAAACCACCCGAGCCCGGCTCCCCCTTTGAAGGGGGTTGGGGGGATGACAGGTGAAGCACAAATCCCAAACTACCCGAGCCACCCCCATTTCCACAAAATCCAAGACCTTTGCTAGCCACTTACCACTAAACACTTACCACTGTCCGGATATGCTACCAATGGTTGACCTGAAAACCCAATACGCCCGCATCAAAAGCGAGATAGACCGCGAAATGCAAGCGGTGTTCGACTCCTGTATTTTCATCGGCGGACCCAAAGTGAATGCCTTTCGGGAAGGTCTTGAACAATACCTCGGCGTAAAACACGTCATTCCCTGCGCCAACGGCACCGACGCCCTACAAATCGCCATGATGGCCCTCGGCCTCCAACCCGGCGACGAGGTGATCGTCCCGGCATTCACCTACGTCGCGACGGCGGAAGTGATTGCGCTGCTCAGACTCACCCCCGTAATGACCGATGTAGATCCCGGCACCATGAACATTACGGCAGCACACATCGAAGCCGCCATTACCCCACGCACCAAAGCCATCGTGCCCGTACATTTGTTTGGACAAAGTGCTGATATGGCGCCGATTATGGCCCTGGCGGAAAAGCACCATCTGTTTGTGATTGAGGACAATGCGCAAGCGATTGGTGCGGATTACCGAAGCGTTGGAGGGGCTTCAAGCCCCTCCAACGCTAAAAAAACCGGTACCATCGGACATTTCGGCTGCACCTCCTTCTTCCCTTCCAAAAACCTGGGATGTTACGGCGACGGCGGGGCCCTGATGACCAACGACGATGCCCTGGCCGCCAAAGCCCGCATGATCGCCAACCACGGCCAGTCCAAAATGTATTACCACGACGAGATCGGCGTAAACTCCCGTCTCGATGCCATGCAGGCCGTGATCCTCAATGCTAAACTTAAACACCTCGACGAGTACAACGCCGCCCGCAACCGCGCTGCCGATTATTACGACCGTGTTTTTTTACAAATCCCGCAGTTACGCATCCCATCAAGAGAGCCGAATTCAACCCATGTATTTCACCAGTACACTTTGCAAATCACCACCTCCGATCCCGTAAAAACCCGGGATGAGTTGAAAGCGTATTTGTTGGATCAAGGCATTCCCTGCATGGTTTATTATCCCGTTCCGCTGTATAAACAACCCGCATTTGCCCAATACTGGAAAGGCGGTACACTGCCCGTGACGGAAGCACTTTGCGCCTCCGTGTTCTCCCTGCCCATGCACTCTGAAATGACGGATGAGATTTTGGCGAGGATTACGGGAGCGGTGAAGGTTTTTTTTGGACAGCGATAGAAGTTAAGCTCCAGAAGTGACACTTTTTAAAAAAGTGTCACTTCTAGCACTTAACTTTGAATCCTAAACCAATGCTCCCATGTCCATTTTAAAATTCTCAATGCTTTACAAAGGCTCAAAAGGCCAGGCCGATCTGATGTCGCTGTTTGACAGTGGTGCTTCATTTTCTTGTATCAACCCTAAGGTTGCCGAAAAACTGGGGAACCTTGAGCTGCTGCCTGATGTAATTCATATTCAAACGGCTAGTGAAGCGCATGAAATCCTTGTGAAGCATCGCGTCATGCTAGATTTTTACCTGAACGGCACTCGCCTTTCTGATGAATTCATTGTCATCCCCGCCCTCTCCGAAGAAGCCATCATCGGCGCGGCCACCATGCAGAAATGGCGTATCAAACTTGACTTTGAACACGATACCGTTTCGGTTGACCCCAAAGTCGCCATCGCGATTTTGAAGTGAGCTCACGTCCAGAAGTGACACTTTTTAAAAAGTGTCACTTCTACTCCAACACCACCAACAACAGTCCATTAGCAGGATAGAAGCCTAACCACTGATCAAGTCCAACGTCCACCCTCTCCTTCGGCTCCACCTCCGGCAAGCCTTTGGCGGATAAAAAGCCTACGGCGGGTAAAAAGTCCCCTGATCCAACGTCCCCATGTCTAATTTCGCACTCATCGGCGCAGCAGGTTACATCGCGCCCCGGCACCTTAAAGCCATCCGTGACACCGGCCACCGGCTCGTGGCCGCTTTTGACCCGCAGGATTCTGTGGGCGTTTTAGACAGTTATTTCCCGGAAGCCGACTTTTTCACCGAATTCGAACGTTTCGACCGACATTTGGAAAAGCTGAAACGCGCCGGGAATGCCATTGATTATGTGAGCATCTGCTCGCCCAATTACCTACACGACGCGCATATCCGCTTTGGACTCCGCCACGGCGCCCATGTGATTTGTGAAAAGCCGCTGGTGCTCAACCCCTGGAATGCGGATGCTCTGAAAATCAACGAACAAGAGTCTGGCAAACAGGTATCCACCATCCTGCAACTCCGGCTTCACCCTGCCATCATTGCCTTGCAAAACAAGGTGCAACAAGGCGAATCAAGCAAAAAACACGCCGTGGACCTGAGCTACATCACCGCACGCGGCAATTGGTACTACGCCAGTTGGAAAGGCGACTTTACCAAATCCGGCGGCATCGCCACCAACATCGGCATCCACTTTTTTGACATGCTGGCCTGGATCTTTGGCGATCTGAAAGAAAACATTGTCCACATACATACCCACGACCGCGCCGCTGGTTTCCTGGAATTTGAAAAAGCCCGCGTACGCTGGTTTTTGAGCATCAACCCGGACACTTTGCCCGCTTTAGCCGCCGGCAAACGCACTTTCCGAGCCATTACCGTGGACGGCGAATCACTGGAGTTCAGCGAGGGCTTTACGGACTTGCATACCCTTAGTTATCAGGATATTCTGGAAGGGAACGGCTTTGGACTAGACGATGCCCTGCCCGCGATTCGATTGGCCCATGATATTCGGGAGCAGATGCCAGTGGGGCTGGTGGGGGAGTATCATCCTTTGGCGGAGTTGCCGTTGGTGAAACATCCGTTTGGGGTGAAATGATGGAATAATTATATGTCACACAGACTAAACACGCAGATGTTACGCAGATTTTTCAGACAGAATCTGTTCCAATAGTCTGTGTAACATCTGCGTGTTTAGTCTGTGTAACATCTGCGTGTTTGATCTGTATAACATCTGCGTGTTTGATCTGTGTAATATCTGCGTGTTTGATCTGTATAACATCTGCGTGTTTGATCTGTGTAACATCTGCGTGAAACTTCTATGAAAAACATCCTAATCACCGGCGGCGCAGGCTTCATAGGTTCCAACTTGGTTGACGCCTTACTCGCCGACCCGCGCATCAGCCATGTCCGCGTGCTGGACAACCTGTCCACCGGATTCGAAGCCAACATCGCGCAACATCGGAACAACCCAAAATTTGAATTCCTCCAAGCTGACATCCGGGATTTTGAAACCTGTTTAGCCGCCTGCGACGGCATGCACCTGGTAAGCCACCAAGCCGCGCTCGGCTCCGTGCCACGCTCCATAAAAGACCCATTGACCACCAATGCCGTGAATATTTCTGGCGCACTCAACGTACTCCATGCCGCCAAAGAATCCGGCATAAAACGGGTCGTATACGCCGCCTCCTCTTCCACTTACGGCGACAGTCCCGGCTTGCCCAAAGTAGAAGACAAAATAGGCAGACCTCTTTCGCCCTACGCCGTGACCAAGTATGTAAACGAACTCTACGCCTCCGTGTACGCCCGCACTTACGGGATGGAGGTCATCGGACTGCGCTATTTCAACGTGTTTGGCCCGAGGCAAAGCCCGAATGGGGCCTACGCAGCCGCAATACCCCTGTTCATCAACAAGTTACAAAACGGCGAATCCCCGACCATTAATGGCGACGGATCGAACAGCCGCGATTTTACCTATGTCGCCAATGCCGTACAAGCTAACCTGCTGGCTTTGTTCAGTGAAAGTAAAGAAGTCCTCGGTGAAGTGTTCAACATCGCCTTCGGACAACAAACCACACTGCTCGAATTATTTGAAACCTTGCGCAGTGAATTGAATGTAGATACTCAAGCCATATTTGGCCCGGAACGCCTCGGCGACATCCCGCACTCGCTGGCCAGTATTGAAAAAGCACAGCGGATGTTGGGGTATTTTCCGGAGGTAAGTGTGGCGGAGGGGTTGAAGCGGACGGTGAAATGGCATCGGACTATTTAGGTGACATCTCCTCCTTTCGTCGGAGGTGTCACCTAAATAGTCCCAATAACAGAATAACCAAATAACCACATTCCCCACCCCAAAATACCCTACCTTCACGCCGTTGAATTTTCGTTCATCATACACTCTTAACAGAGTATCAGGACATGAGTCACCGCGACACATGAGCGGCGAAGCCGTATAGTTTATAATCACTTTTTAAGTATAACCAAATATATCAGTCAATCAATTTAATAGATTAAATGACTGTAGTTCCTAACGGATAGACTGATTTATTCCTTGTCCTTCATCACTTCCTGGTTCAAATCGACGAAAAGCCTGCCCATCGGCGAGATGATACGCACCGATATGCACGCCCACTGGCTGCCCGGCATTGATGATGGCGCCAAAACAACGGAGGAAAGCCTGGCCTTGGTCAACGGTTTATACAACCTCGGCTATCGACATCTCATCGCTACCCCGCATATTTATCCTGATTTATATCCCAATACGGCGGACACCATTCGGCAAGCATTTGAAAGTGTGGAACCTCAAATTCGTTGCGAACTCCCGGACCTGGAGATCAGCTATGCCGCCGAGTATTATATCGATGATGCTTTTCCGGCGCTGGTCGAACGGAAGGAACTTCTGCCCATCACCGAAAATAAAGTCCTTATTGAATTTTCCTTTTTTGCCGAGCCACCCCATGTGGAAGATACCATCTTCCGTATGGAGCTCAAAGGCTACCTTCCCATTCTGGCCCATGTGGAGCGCTATCCGTATTACTTCCAGCAACCGCAGCGCCTCGAACGATTTCGCGATATGGGTGTCACCTTCCAATGCAACCTGCCTGCTCTAGCCGGCCACTATGGACCCGAGGTGAAAAAACAAGCCCTCCGATTGTTGAAAAATGGCCATTATTCCTGGATGGGCACGGATATGCATAATTTGGATCACTTAAATAAACTTAAGAACTTCAATATTGATCCTTCCGTTTCGAAGTTGTTGGAGAATGGGAAGTGGAATGATAATAGTAGCAAGTAAAAAGTAGCAAGTAAAAAGTAAAAAGTCCTACAATGCACATAAAACTCACCATCTTTCTGATATTACTTTCTACGCTCCTCCTCCAGAGCTGTCTCTCCTCAAAAAAGCTGATGAACTTCACAGAAGGACCGGAATTTTCGGCGGTGCCGGATTCCATCCTCAACCGAACATCCATCCGCATACAGGCAGGTGATGTACTGAGTATCGGTGTGTTCAACAGCAATGATGTGGATCCCAAAGTAGTGGCCCCTTTTAACCTGGGCTTCGGACAAGCTGGTGCAGACAAAGATCAGGAAAATACAGCCTCAGCCTATCGGGTGGATCTCGACGGCAACATCCAGTTTCCTGTACTTGGACCCATACCTACAGCCGGCAAAACCATCCCTGAAATTCGCGAAACGCTCTCCACCAAACTGCGTACCTACCTCAACGCCCCTATCGTCAATATCCGACTGGTCAACTTCCGGTTTACTGTACTCGGTGAAGTGGCCGGACCGGGCACCTACACCGTGGGCGAAGAAGGCATGCATCTCCTCGAAGCACTGGGCATGGCTGGCGACCTCAGCTCCTACGGCAACCGCGAAAACATCCTCATCATCCGCGAACAAAACGGCGCCCGCAGCTTCGGACGTATCAACCTCCGCGATCGCAAGGTCTTCGCCTCGCCCTACTTCTACCTCCGCCAGAATGACGTCATTTATATCGAACCACTTAAAGAAAAATCTTACACCATCGCCACCCGCACCCAACAAATCCTTCCCTGGGTTTCCGTCGGAGTCGCAGTCTTGAATATTGCGCTTATTATAGCAACACGAGGATAAAAGACGGCGGACCGAAGACGGAGGATGGAAAACGGAAGACCGCAGGCAACAGGGAGTAGACCGCAGACGGCGGACGGTCAACGCCACGATCCACGGTCTATTATTAATACTTTACAGATAATCCATTGAATTCACAACAAAACTTCGCTGAACTCATCGACGAAAAGCCCGTCGATCTGAAACCACTGCTCTGGAAATACCTGCTCGGCCCTTGGTATTTTTATGTCATTGGCCTGGCATTGGCATTTACAGCGGCATGGCTCTACTTGCGTTATACGCCAAGGGTGTACCAGGCCACTACAACCCTCCTCGTGCGCGCCGATGAAAAGAGCGGTGGCGGCATTCAGGAAAACTTCATCCTCGAAGGGATAGGCATGGGTGGCGCCAATAAAAACATCGACAACGAAATCGAGATCCTCAAATCCCGCAGCCTCATGCGGCAGACCGTGGATAGCCTCAAGCTCCAGATCACCTACCTGGCCGAGGGGCGCATCCGCAGCGGCGAACAATACACCAGCAGCCCCGTATTTGTAGATAGCTTCCAACTCAAAGAAGCTGCAGGAATCTCCCTCGAGCTGACCATGACCGACACCCTCCAGTGTACCCTCACCCGCAGCGGGCAGGATGACAACGTACCGTTTATGCTGGACAGCGCCACCATCACACCCTGGGGCGAATTTTGGTTTAGCCGCAACCCCAAAGCCAAACCAGGCAGCATGGAAGGCCGGATCATCATCCAGTTTCAGAATCCGGAGAATGTCGCCGCAGCGTATGCCGGAAGGGTGAAGATCAAACGCATTGGCACCTATTCCAGCGCCCTCACACTCACACTCACCGATAACGTCGCCGAAAAAGCCGCCGACGTCCTCAATGCCCTCTGCGATACCTACAACCGCAGCAGCGTACAGGAGAAAAACCAGGTCTCCGAAAACACCTTCCGCTTCATCACCGACCGGCTCAACTACCTCACCGCCGAACTCAGCGACGTGGAAGGCAGCTACGAGACCTTCCAAAAACAAAACCCCATCACCGCCGATATCCCCGGCTCTGTCACCGATGCATTGGCGACCTTTCGCGAAAACGACAAGGAACTATCCCAACTCGAGCTCCAGCAACAATTCCTCGCCAGCCTGGAAGCCACCCTCGATGGTGGCCGCTACAGCCTCCTGCCGGCCAACTTCCTGGTGGATAATGCCGACCTCACGGCACAGACCACCGACTACAACAACCTCATCCAGGAACGCCAGCGCCTGCTCGGCACGGTAAGCGCCGAGCACTACATGGTGCGCAACGCCGAAGATAAAATCACCGCCGCCCGCGCCGTCATGAAGGAGACCCTGCGCCAGACCAAAAACAACCTCTCCCGCAGCCGCACCGTGCTGTCCGAAAAAAACCGCCAGCTCCAGGGCCGCCTCGGCAGCCTGCCCGGTGTGCAGCGGGAACTGGTGGAGATCACCCGCCAAAAAAACATCAAGGAAAACCTCTACCTCTACCTGCTCCAAAAACGCGAAGAAGCAGCGCTTTCCCTGGCCGTTGCCGTGCCCAGTGCACGCATCCTGGATCCCGCCCGACCCAACAATACGCCCGTAGAGCCCAAACCCAGTCTGGTTTATGCCATGGCACTGCTATTCGGACTGGGCTTGCCCCTGGGCTTTATCGTGCTGCGTGACTTGCTCAACGACAGCATAGAGACCCCCGACCAGATCCGGAACAATGCCACCACACCCCTGCTAGGACTGGTAGGGCTGAGTAAAAAGGAAGGTCATGTAGTAGTATCCAAAAGCAGCCGCAGCTCGGTGGCGGAGATGTTCAGACTGCTGCGCACCAACCTGCAGTTTTTGCTCACCGGTGAAGGACAAAAAGTGGTGCTGATCACCTCGGCAGTAGCCGGCGAAGGTAAAAGTTTTGTATCACTCAACATGGCCATGACCCTGGCGCTCTCCGGCAAGCGCACCGTACTAATTGGCCTGGACCTGCGCAAGCCCAAGCTCTCGCGCTACCTGGATCTCGAAGACAACCTCCGGGGTATCACCAATTACCTGATCGGCGATGCGGAGGAGCAGGATATCATTGTACATACCAAATTGCACCTTTCACTCGACTTCATCCCCAGTGGACCAGTGCCCCCCAATCCTGCCGAGTTGATCCTGCAGGATCGAATGGGAGCCATTATCGCACATCTCTCGGAGACGTACGATTATATCCTGATCGACTCGCCACCTATTGGCCTGGTCTCCGATGCACTTTTGTTGGCCCGGCACGCACATGCCACATTATTTGTCGTCCGCCAGGGCATCAGTAAAAAGAACACCCTCCCCATGATCGACGACCTTGCCTCTAATCAAAAACTACCCTCCCCGGCCATCGTCTTTAATGGCGTGGAAGCGAACCGCGGCTATGGTTATGGTTATGGTTATGGATATGGATATGGTTATGGATATGGTTATGGATATGGCTACTATGAAGAAGATCATCATGAGAAGAAAAACAGCGGCTTTTTAAGAAAACGCAGCAAAAAGAAAGGTTGAAAAAGCATATCCTTTCCGGACTTAATAATGAGTCGTCCCGGTGAATTCTCAACTTTTAAACATAATATATTTGGAATTCTGATTGAGGTTAGCATCTTTAAGCAGTATATCTACTCAATCTATTAGTAGAATTATGTAGCTGACGGGGGCGAAGCCATACAACCCAGACGTAATTTTGATCATGTAAATATTTCAATACTTGATGTTAGATACCTTAAAATCTTCTAAAACCCGAGTAAAACTGCTGCTCAAATTCTTTCTGAATCCAGATAATCATGCTCATTTGCGTACTCTGGGATCTGCTGACTGAATCAGGGGTAGTATTTGACGTGAAATGTTTTCTTCCCTAAGACAAGTAACAGCTAGACTTTGATTTATGAAAGTATTGGTAACAGGTACATCTGGGTTCATAGGCTCTCAACTGAGTCTAAGATTACTTGGTGAAGGCCATGAGGTGATTGGCATTGATAACGTTAACAGTTATTATGATGTTAACTTGAAATATGCCCGAATGGCGCAGCAAGGCATAGACATAAATGAGGTTGAATATGGCAAAGCTACCAAATCGAAAATTTATTCTGCATTTACATTTTACAAGGCAGATTTGACCGATAAGGCTCTTTTAAATGATATTTTCAGGATCGAACATCCCGAATATGTATGCAATCTTGCCGCACAGGCCGGGGTTCGGTATTCGTTGACCAACCCTGATGTATATGTCAAATCAAATATTGAAGGATTTCTACATATCCTTGAGGCGTGCCGTAACGAGAAAATTAAACATTTGGTTTATGCGTCTAGTTCCTCCGTATACGGATTGAACAAACAAATCCCCTTCACAGAGAACCAGCATACCGATCACTCAATCTCTCTTTACGCAGCATCTAAAAAGAGTAACGAAATGATGGCCCACAGTTACAGCCATTTGTTCGGATTGCCCACAACCGGTTTGCGTTTTTTCACAGTCTATGGGCCCTGGAGTAGGCCGGACATGGCTTTGTTCATTTTTACAAAGGCGATCCTGGAGGGAAAACCGATCGAGGTCTTTAACCACGGTAACATGAAAAGGGATTTCACCTATGTAGACGATATTGTCGCAGGAATTTCAAAAGTAATACCCGCTATACCAGGGCCTGATCCTCGTTTTGACCCCCTTCAACCCGACCCTTCGTTTTCAAGTGCCCCTTTTCGCATTTTTAATATCGGAAACAATAAGGAAGTTATGCTTTCTGAATTTATTGAGAACCTCGAACAGGAACTGGGAATGAAAGCTGAAAAAATACTGAAACCCCTACAACCGGGCGACGTTCCCGGAACATATGCATCATGCGATTATTTGCACGAGGTGGTGGGATACCGACCCTCCACAAGTGTAAAAACCGGCATCAGGAACTTTGTAAACTGGTATAGGGAGTTTTATAATGTTTGATAAAAAAGGTATTGTTTTTTATATATAAGTACTGGAATTACTTTTACAAATATGCGGGCAAAAGCATGTTTGTTCTATTGCTCTTTGCCCCAGTGGTCGGGATTTTGGATGGATTTGGTATAAGTTTACTAATCCCCGTTTTTACAGGTTTCCTTTCCGGAACAGGAGAAATCGAGGCAAATTCCTTCACGGCCTTAATTGTGAAGGTATTTGGCTGGGTTAACGTTAACCCAAGCTTACGAAATATCCTTATAACAGCAATTGTACTTATCCTGTTAAAATCCGTTCTGCGCCTCCTGCATATTGGGATCTCGGCTTTTCTGAATAGTAAAGTAATGGCATCTCTCAGGGTCAGGGTAATTACCGGGTTTTCGGAGATGAAATACATGAATTATCTCTCCCTGAATACCGGTCATGTATTAAATACTGGAGTGAGCGAAGTGAATAAATATGCAGCGGGCATGATCGCTTTTTTGGAATCGATCAATACGCTGTTTATTCTTGTCGGGTATGGTTTAGCTATATTAATGCTGAGCTGGAAAGCCACGGTTTATATCATTCTTTTTGGTGGCTTGGTTTCCTTTATCTATGCCTTCTTTAACAAGAAGAGCAAGCAATATTCCAGAGAGGTTTCTTCCAATAATCGGGAATATGCCAAATACCTTATTGAACTAGTCAACTTTTTTAAATATCTCAAAGCAACGGGTCGATTTCAGTATTTAGGAAATAAGTTAAAAAGAAATATCAGGTCACTAAAGCGCCTTATCTTTAATACTGAAATAAACAAGAATATGACGAACATCATTCAAGAGCCATTGAGTGTTGTTTTGATTGCGGGTCTTTTTCTGGTGAATGGTTGGCTAATGAATGAACCTGTTTCTGTATTACTTATCATTTTGGGCATTTCCTACCGGATGAGTGGGATCGTCTCCCAATTTCAGGGAAGAAAACAAAATTTCTTTTCAACTATTGGAAGTCTGGAAGCGGTTTCGGGAATGCTTGGGAACCTGGAGGAGAATAAAGAGCCGGTTTACCAACCTGGGGAACTGCATTTTAGAAAATCGCTAAAGCTGAACGACATAAGTTTTGCTTACAACAACAGAATTCCTGTACTTGATAGAATAAATCTGGAAATTCAGTGTAATGAAACAGTAGCTTTTGTAGGCGCGTCAGGTGCGGGCAAATCAACCTTGATCGATGTGCTCTGTGGATTGCTCGTTCCTGACTCAGGAAAAATATCCGTAGACGAACATACGTGCAGTGACCTGTGCAATGATGATTGGCGAAGCAAAGTTGGCTATGTTACCCAGGAGAGCATCATTTTTGATACAACGATACTTCAGAATATTACGCTATCCGAATCGGGAAATGTTTCCGAAAAAGAATTGAATAACGCCTTATTGTGGTCAGATAGCTTCCGGTTTGTCGAGGATTCTGAGAATGGCCTTGAAAGTGAACTGGGCGACAAAGGGATGCGGCTTTCAGGCGGGCAAAAACAACGTATTTCCCTTGCAAGGGAATTATACCGCTCACCCGAACTTTTGGTACTTGATGAAGCCACCAGCGCCCTCGATTCCAATTCAGAAATGGTAATAAGAGAAAGCCTTGAATACCTAAAAGGCAAAATAACCGTAATTATGATAGCCCACCGTTTGGCCACTGTTAAACACGCAGATAGAATCTTTGTCCTGGACAGTGGTAAAATTTCCGAAGTAGGAAGTTTTAACGAATTGATGAATAACAAAGATTCGCTATTCTTTGAATTGGCATCGCAACAGAACTTAGGATAGTATATCAATTATAAATTATGAAACAGTTCATTTATAAGAGTATTTTGAGTTTCATTACGAGGTTTTTCTCTAATGAAATGAAGATGAATTTGGCCAAACGATTGTTCTCCCTGCTGATTTCCTCGGATGGAGCTAAATCTCATGTGCAGGTCAGAAGAAACATCTATAAAAGCTTCCTGCGCGGCTACCCCGTGGAATTTAGTTTTGAATATGGAAGAACCTACGGGTTGTTTAATGCTGTGAAATCTGTTGAACATGTGGATGGAGACATCGTAGAGTTTGGCGTCGGGAATGGCCGGTCTTTATTCAATTGGGCCTGTGCCCTGAAATTTTTTAAAATGGACAAAACCATTTATGGATTTGATTCTTTCGAAGGATTTCCCGCAGCGCATGAAAAGGATCTCGGAGCCCGAATTACAAAACTTACTAACAAGGTTGAAGGCTGGACCCATATCCCGGAACCCGATTATATTTTGAATTTTATCAAGTATGATGAAGGAAGCCCGAATCATGGCATGAAATCGCTATTTGAAGACGGAATTCCGGAAATCAAACTAGTTAAAGGTTTTTTTGACAAAACCATTGACTTGGTACCTGGTAAAATTGCATTACTCCACTTGGATGCAGATATGTATGAAAGCACACTAGTTCCCCTGATCAAGTGTGTACCATTGATGAGCAAAGGTGGACTGATCATTTTTGACGAGTACCATCTATTTGACCGCTGGCCAGGAGTTAAAAAAGCCGTGGACGAAATTTGCGTTCCACAAGGCTTGATCCCTGAATACGATGCCTCGTTGAGTCGCTATGTAATTCGGTTTTAATCATTATCTCCAATCACAATTATTCAGTTAGTCATGCAATCACCATTCCTCCATGCAAAGTATTTTTCCGAATCATTGCGTGACAAAATAAAAAATTCAATTCCCTACGTTGGGTACGCAGCCAATGCAAATTTGGGAGATGTCCAGTTATTTAATCTGTTTTCCAGGTTTTCTGGTCTGGATACTTTTTCCTTTAACGCTTGGAAAAGGGGCAGATATGCTTCGCTGGCACTACGGAAAGGGCAAACCGCGTTGGTAGGTGGCGGAACGCTTATATTTTCCGATGAGATCCTGACTGAACTGGAATACCTAATAAATAAAGGGCTTAAGCCTTATTTTTTAGGGACAGGGGTGCCGGACAATTTTCCCGAACCTGCGATCCTGAGTCGCTGGAAACAAATTTTTTCAAAAACAGAGGAACTCTGGGTAAGGGGACATCATTCAAAGGCAATGATGGCTCAGATAGGCGTAGAAGCGAATGTGCTTGGCGACCTGGGCTATCTGCTGAATCTGTATTTTAAAAAGCCGGAAGTCATGCAGGACTACGCTGTTATTGTTTTGCGGGCGATCAGGCCAACAGTTTATAATTTATTTAAACGGGACTTTGTTACCAGAGAACTGGTTTCAGAATTGGCCCAACACCTGAAAAGTCAGAACATCCAAACGAAGATCATGGCTGTTTCTATTGATGATTTTCCGGTAACCAGAAGCATGACCAGGACAAATTTCAAAGATTGCGAATACATCGAATATCACGGTGATTTTATGGGTATAGTTAACGAATTAGCCAAAGCCCGGCTTGTGGTAAGTATGCGTCTTCACCCGGGAATTTTCGCCCTGGCCACAGGCACCCGGGTTATTGAATTGGAAAAACGAAAGAAATTTCACGACAGCTTTAACGTATTTGCAGATGACGGGAATTTCTATGATATCCTGGATCCGACCGAACTCAAGGCTGATGATCTGAAGGAAAAGGTTATGAATGTGTGGGAAAAAGAAAACAGGAATGTCCGTGAGCAACGATTCACGGAAGTAACGAAACTGGCACATTCACAAAAGCAGTTTTGCGAAAATATTGGGAAACGGCTGAAATAATTTAAAGCAAATCAATACAGGATTAATTATGTCTTTGATCAAGAAACTACGGAAACGATACTATTTTTTCCGAAAATACCTGAATGACAAAAAATTCAGAAGGTATTATTCGGAACTTAAAGAAGATTTAAAACGAACGCGCAGAGAAATAATAAGCTGGGCTTCTCAAGGTAAAAAAGGGGATAAAGGCAAATATTTTGTAATACTCAGTTTTACCAAAGTTCCTATTTATGCGAAGTTCCATGCCACTATCGGAAAAATTGCGGCTTTGAATGGGTATAAACCCCTGATACTAACAAATCGAGGCAACTATTTGATTTACCCCTATTATAAATGGTTTGGCATTGATGAAATTGTAGATTGGGCTGGTTACGAGGACCAACATACTGATGGCAAAGAGATCGAAAGCGTTGTTCGTGGGATCAGACCCGAAAAATTCACCCTGGAAAACCTAATCTCCCTGGAATACGAAAATATTCAGGTTGGCAAACACACCCTGAGCATGGTTTGCAGAACGCGCTTGGAAGGGCAGCTGGATTTTGAGGATTCTGAGGTGCAGAAGGTGTTGGCGGAATTTTTATACAAAGCACTACGCTCGGTGTTGGCCATGAAGAAGTTTCTTGCACAGTATCCTGTAGCCAAAATGTTGGTCAGAGATTCCGGATATATTCCTAATGGAGGAATATTTGAAACCGCTCTCACCCATCATGTCGACTGTGTGGTACACGAATTCGGACAGGAGATCGGTACCTGGGTGTTTAAGCGGCATGATCTCCAAAACCGAAACGAACACTATTTCAGCTTATCCGCAAGCACTTGGGAAAAACTGAAAGAGCTTCCCTGGACCAGCAGGATGCAGGACACGCTGGATGCCGAAATTAACGAACGGTATAAGCCAAATTCGTTAAGCGATACCAGAAGGCTACAGCATGGTAAAAAGTTCTATACCCCCGAGGCAGTTATGGATAAGTTGGGACTTGATTCCAATAAAAAAACAGCCGTATTATTTTCCCATGTTCCCTGGGACGCGACTTTCTTTTACGGGTCCTGCATTTTTGGTGATTACGAAAGGTGGTTGTTTGAAACGGTAAAGTATTTAGTAGATCACGGTCAGAATATGAACTGGATCATCAAACTACACCCTTATAACGCTTTCAAACTTCAGCGGGAAGACAGAGACGAAGAATCGGAAATGCGCCTGCTAAGGTCACTTTTCCCTTTACCAGCGAACATCGTGATCATGAAGGCCGATACCGATATCAATACCCAGAGCCTCTTTCCGATCATTGACTACGTGTTAACGGTAAATGGTACAGTGGGCATGGAATTCCCCTGTTTTGGTATTCCATCCGTGGTTGCCGGAACCGGAAGGTATGACGGACGCGGCTTTTCCTATGATAATGATTCTATAAAAGGCTATTTCGAACTATTGAGCCGTTTACATGAACTGCCAAAGCTTACTGAAGCACAAACTGAGCTTGCCCGCAAACACTATTATCATTTGATGTGTCGGAGACAAACCAACCTCGAGGATATTATTCCAATGGAACTTAAAAAATTCCATGAGGCGCAGAGTGAGCTGCACAATAATGTGAATTTTAAACCCCGGAGCCTGGAAGAATTCACCGGAACAGCGAGTTACCAACTTCTGAGTCAGTGGTTTTTTAGTTCTGATGAGTATGATGTGTTAAATCCAATTCAAGAGCAAACAGAACTATGAAAAATATACTGGTAACAGGCGGAGCCGGCTTCGTCGGAAGAAATCTGGTTAAACGTATTTTAGACACCGAAAGGGCTGAAATTGTATGGTGTGTCGACGACCTCTCCACAGGAATTGCTCCTGAAAATTGGCCCGAAGTTAAACTGACTTTTGATGGAAAATTCAAGGAATTCGATATCTTCAGAATGGAAGGAAGCAATAGCTGGATATACTTTTTAAAACGGGATGTTTTGCCTGTTTTCCTGGCTGAGTTAGGTAAAATTGAAGCCGTATTGGAAGAGCCGCTTCCGCAAATGGACGAGGCGTACCACCTGGCATCCATTGTGGGTGGGCGAATGAAGATCGACGGAGATCCATTGGCGGTTGGTCTCGACCTTGGCATTGATTCGGCTTTTTTCCTCTGGGCAGCTAAAGTCAATTTTCCAAGCCGTATCCTCTATGCAAGTTCCAGTGCCGCGTACCCTGTTAACCTTCAAACCGAAGGAAAGGACATCGCCCTGAGTGAGGATATGATCGATTTTGAATCAGGCTTGTCATCCCCTGATTTCACCTATGGATGGAGCAAATTAACCGGAGAATACCTGAGCCGCATTGCCCATAAAAATTACGGCTTAAGTGTGGCAGTTATACGGCCCTTTAGCGGATATGGAGAATGGCAGGAACCCGTTTATCCAACGCCGGCAATTGCTATGAGGGCTGCCGCGAAAATAGACCCGTTATATGTGTGGGGTACTGGCGAACAGTCAAGAGATTTTGTTCATATTGAAGACTGTATCACATGTATGATCCTGGCTATTGAAAAAATTAAAGATGGTACGGCAGTGAATATTGGAACAGGGAAAGCAACCTCATTTCTTGAGCTGGCTGCACTCATGGCTGACATAGTCGGGTATAAGCCACTCATTGAAGGTCGCTCCGGGAAACCGGTTGGGGTAGCCAATCGTTTTTGCAACCCTGATTTCACGAGAGAGCTACTGGGATTCTATCCGCAGATCTCATTGAGAGATGGCATGTCCCGGGTTATTGAAGTAGCCAAAAAAAGAGTGGATTCGGGAATGGAAATTCCTGAATAATTAAAAGAAATAGCGGTGAACAAAGTAGTGTTTTTTTCAAATTTTTTCCCAGTGATGTCTTATTCCGGTGGGAGTATAGGTGCCTATGGAATGGGAGATTGCTTAAGGTCTGCAGGATTTGATGTAAGTTTTGCATTCTTTGGGACTAAAGAGGAATACGAAAAGAAAAGGAATAATTCAGATTTCAGTGTGTTTCTTATAGACGAAGGCAGTGTGCAAGAAAGGAGGGATCATGTAGCAAAACTTCTGGAAAAACTAAAGCCTGATCTTGTTTGGTTGCATCCTCTGGATATGTGGGATTATTTTCAGCCATTTGCAGGTCTCTACCCTCATGTAGTAATGGCAGGAGATCCCATGGACCGAATTATTCGCTTTAGATTTAAGTTCAGTTCTGATGCGGCTAAATACTGGTTTCTTAGGCCAATACTCAGGATATTAAATAATATAAGTGCAAACAAGGTATTGAGGAAAGATTCTCAGGTTTTGCGCGAAGCTTCCGTTTTGGGCATTAGTTCAGCTTATGGTCCTGGAGATATCCAATATCACAGACATAATTCGGGTGCAGATATTCAGCTTTGCGAACTGGCATTCCCGGATTTGGGCGAACGGAAGTCTTATACTGGTGAAAAGAAATTTCTGCTTTTAGGTAATCTAACAACCATTCATACACGATACGGGCTAGACTATTTTTTTAAAGATATTTGGCCGCTATGGAGAAAAAGTATCTTAACAAATGAATCTGAAATAAGGCTTGTTGGGGCCGGTAAAATGAGTGGAAGGATTAAGGTTCCTGAATCCCAGAAAGGTTTTCGCTTTGTTGGTTTTGCAGAATCACTCGAAAAGGAATTTGAAGATACCCTGGCTGCAATCGTTACTGTTCCGATCGATATTGGTTTTAGAACAAGGGTAATTGAATGTTGGATGAAAGGTATCCCCGTGATCATGGACTCTTCTTCAGCCAGAGGACTACCTTCTGTGAAGGACGGTTATAATTGTCTTATCGCAAAAAATGCCAGAGAATTTATCCAACACGCTAAACAATTGTTGGAGGATGAGGCACTGAGGTCGTCTATTGGCAAAGGTGGTAGAGAAACATTTCTTTCTGTGTACCATAGTTTTTCACCAACCTCTGCCAAACGCTACCTCCATTTGGTTAATTCGGCAAAAAACAAGTTCCAGATAAAAGCAAAGGATTAACTCCGGGAAAATGAAATCGAAAATTAAAAAAATAGTTAAGCTGGGCTTGAAGGTTTTGGGCGTTGTTATTCAAACGAGGAGAGAAATGACTGTTCTTAGAAAAGCCCAGCTGAAAAATACGGTACAGATCGATAAGCGTAAAGTAGATTTAGTAATGGTCGGCTGTGGTACAATGGGGAGAAGCATTGCACAGGCAGTGAAAATGTTTCCAGAATGGCAAATGTTGGGCATTTTAGACCTCAACGAGCTCGCCGTTGAAAGGGTAAAGAATGAAATTCTGCCTTCCGCCACTGTCGCAACAGATTTTGACCACCTCCTTGAATTACTGCCTTCCGGGGGAATACTTATTATTGCGACAACAGCTAAGAGCCATGAAATGCTTTTCAACAAGGCGATCGAAAAAGGTGTGAAAAAGATTTTTCTTGAAAAACCAGTTGCAACCTCTTTGGCAGCGGCTAATCGTATGATCCAACTAGCGACAAAAAACCAGGTGCTGGTGAATGTGGATCATGTAAGACGTTGGATTGCGCCTGTGGAAGGGATAAAGAGGATTTTGGATTCCGGTACTCTCGGTAAAATTCACGGAATGCACTACACCTTTGGAAGATCAGGTTTTGCCATGATAGGTACCCATATTTTTGACCTGTCAAGGTGGCTGTTTGATAGTGATATCGTTAAACTCCGAGGTGAACTGGATGATATTATTAGAAATAACTGGAGGGGAGCAGAATTTATTGATCAATCCGGCCGGTGTGAGTTTTTACATGAGAATGGCGTACGGGTTCATCTGGATCTATCTGACAATCTCGAGATACAGCAGGACTATTTTGTGATTACCGGATCCAAAGGCAGACTGGAAGTAGATCAGCGACTTCAAACAATTCGGCTTGCGGGAGGCGCTGGGCGCATTTGGGAATACCCATTTCAATGGTTTGATTCATTTCATAACGGCCTCTCCTGTTCTCTCTATGAGCTTGCATCTGGTAAAAAACCGAAGTGTTCATTAGAAGATGGTATGAAGGCCCTTGAAGCAACTATAGCAGTTCATAAATCACAGCGATCAGATAATTCCTGGGTAAAGATGCCCCTGAATGGTGATATTGTTGAAGAAACTTTTCCTTTCGCATGATTTTCGGTCAAACCATCAAACTGATCATTATCGGAGCTGGCAAAATGGGACGGTCGCATGTAGCCGCATTTTCGGGTATTCCGGGCCTAGAAATTGTTGGCATTGTCAGCAAAGGAGGAAATTCTGCGGAATCATTGTCCCAAGAATTTGGAATCCCTTATTCTGGGACAGACTGGAGAGCTATTGCCCGGAAAACAGGAGCCAACGCCTGTGTTGTAGCCGTCGCCCACCTGGAAAGTGAGTCCCTGTGTAAAGAAATCATTGAATTTGGCCTTCATATTCTTGCTGAAAAACCTGTCTCAGTTAATCCGGAAAGTCTGATGGTTCTTGGTGAACTAGCTGACAACAAGGGAGTGGTAAACATGGCCGGGGTTAACAGGCGGTTTTATTCAACAATTATCCAAGCCCTTGACACCATAAGGTTTTATGGTGACCTGAAAGGATTAACAGTTATCGCTCCTGACCCGGTAAGAGATTATATGGCGATGGGAACATATTCCTCTGAAGTATATCAACAATGGGCGGTAATGAACACACTGCATATTTTTGACACGATTAACCTTACTTTGGGCTATCCAACTGAAATTATCGGACGGGGTCGGTTTGATGACCTGGAAAATTCCTGGTCTTGCATTCTGAGTTATCCGGACGATATTCTCTGTACCGTTATCAGTAACAATAATTCAGGGGGAATGCAGGATTGGCAGTTGATCTTTCATGGGGAAGGGATGTCAGTTCAATTGGGTCCTTTGGAAAAAGGTTTTCTACGAATCAATGGTGAAACTTTACCTCTCCCGAATGTGGAAGTAAAAGGTAAATTTAAAGCAGGATTAAGGGAACAGGCCCTGGCCTTTACAGAAGCCATGCGCAATGGCTCAGGCGCCTATTATCCGGCTTCCGATTTTCGCGATCATGCGCAAACTATTCGTTTGGTCGATCAAATGATTCATTCGGCAAAAAACAATTAAATGATCATCGCAGAGATAGCACAGGCCCATGATGGTAGTCTGGGAATATTACATTCCTATATTGACGCATTAAAAGATACCGGTGTTGATGCGGTGAAATTTCAAACCCATATAGCGCAGGCGGAAAGCAGTAATCTTGAGCCCTTTCGGGTCAAATTCAGTTATGAGGACGCCACGCGTTACGACTATTGGAAAAGAATGGAGTTTACCCCGGGACAATGGGAGGGCATTAAACAGCATTGTGAGGATAATGGGATGGAGTTTATTTCCTCTGCTTTTTCGAATGCGGCAGTCGACCTGCTCGAAAATCTCGGTGTAAAAAGATACAAAATAGGTTCAGGTGAAGTCACCAATTTGCTAATACTTGAGAGAATAGTCCAAACCGCTAAGCCGGTGATCCTTTCATCCGGCATGAGTAATTGGACAGAACTTGATGCTGCTGTAGAAATTTTCCGTGAAAAGAAGATCCCTTACAGCATTCTTCAATGCACCACAGCATATCCCACATCTCCTGAACACTGGGGTTTGAATGTACTGGCCGAATTAAAAAACCGCTATAATGTACCTGTAGGTTTTTCTGACCATTCCGGTGACATTTATGCTTGTCTTGCCGCTGCTGCTTTAGGTGCTGAAATTTTGGAATTTCATGTGGTTTTTGATAAGCAGATGTTCGGGCCAGACGCGAAATCATCCATTACCCCTGCTGAAGTAAAAAAACTTTGTACGGGTGTACGTCAAATACGATCCGCTTTGGAAAACCCGGTACTTAAAAATGACAACTCCGGTTTTGCCACACTTAAGAACATCTTTGAGAAATCGCTGGCTGTAAATAAGGATCTCCCTTCCGACCATATACTTACCTTTGGAGACCTTGAAGCAAAAAAACCGGGAAATTCGGGTATTCCTGCAAATCTGTTTAGTGATATAACTGGAAAAAAACTCAAAAACCAAAAGAATGCCTGGGATTTCTTGCAATCTGACGACCTTATTTGAATGAAAACAAAAGTTTGTGCAGTAATAACCGCCAGACCAAGCTATAGCAGGATAAAAACTGCTTTGCAGGCGATAAAAGACCACCCTGAACTGGAATTGCAGCTGGTTGTTGCAGGATCTGCCCTGCTTGACCGGTATGGGAGCGCAGTTCAGTATATTGAACAGGACGGTTTTGAAATAAATGAAAGGGTGTTCATGGTGCTTGAAGGTGAAAACCCTACATCCATGGCAAAAACAACCGGTCTGGGCGTGATGGAACTCGCGAATATCTTTTATAACCTGAAACCGGATGTGGTCATATCCATCGCCGACAGGTATGAGACAATTGCCACTGCCATCGCTGCTTCCTATCAGAATATCCCATTAGCCCATATACAAGGTGGTGAAGTTACGGGCAATATAGACGAGAAAGTCAGGCACGCAGTTACTAAACTTGCCGATATTCACTTTGTGGCCTCTGATGGAGCCAGGGACAGGGTAATAAAAATGGGTGAGGACGAAAATTATGTATTTAATACCGGCTGTCCTTCTATTGATTTGGCTGCCCAAATATTCGAAAATCCGGAACTCGATTTTGATCCTTTTGAAAAATATGGCGGGGTGGGATCCCTGCACAATCTTTCCAAACCCTATATTGTGGTGATGCAGCACCCTGTAACCACCGAATACGCTGAATCAAGGAAACAGATCGTCGAAACACTGGCTGCGATCAATGAATTAAAAATGCCCACTTTGTGGTTCTGGCCGAATGTGGATGCCGGGGCGGATGGTACCTCTACTGGTATCCGGTCTTTCAGGGAAAAGCATAACCCTGACTTTATCCATTTCTTTAAAAACATGCAGCCGATAGATTTTCTTCGTATCCTGAAAAACAGTGCATGCCTTATAGGAAATTCAAGTGTGGGAATCCGGGAATGTGCCTACCTGGGTGTACCGGTGGTGAATATTGGCTCCCGCCAGAACCGGAGGGAAAGAGGTGAAAATGTGTTGGATTGTGATTATGACAGAACTAAAATCCTGTGGGGCATTAATAACCAGCTGCAACATAGCCATTACGCTCCTGACCACCTTTATGGCGATTCCAGGGCCGGTGAGAAAATTGCTGATTTACTGGCTACGATAAAATTAAGGTTTCATAAAACCATAACATATTAGGCTGTGAATAATTTTCTCGTTACAGGCGGAGCAGGGTTCATTGGGGCAGCCGTTGCCAGGTCACTTCTCAATGAAGGCCATCGCGTGGTAATCATTGATAATTTGAGTACCGGGTATCTGGAAAATATACCCGAAGGAGCTGAATTTATCAGGGGTTTCTGTGAGGATCAGGAATTGGTAAATACCCTGCGCCTCGAAAAATTCGAGGCGATCTACCATATTGCCGGGCAAAGTTCAGGTGAGATCAGTTATGATGATCCCGTTCTGGATATGCAGGCAAATGTGCAATCAACCCTGGTTTTGCTCAAATTTGCTGTTGAAACAGGCTGTAAGACTTTTATCTACGCTTCTTCCATGTCTGTTTATGGAAATACGGAAAAACTTCCTGTTACCGAAAATACCCCAACGCTCCCTGTATCTTTTTATGCCGTAGGTAAACTGGCTAGTGAACACTACCTCAGAATATTCCAGACCGATGCTATTAAAACAGTAGCGCTGAGGTTATTTAACGTTTACGGTGAAGGACAGAACCTGGAGAATCTCAGACAGGGAATGGCCAGCATTTTTCTGGCACAGGCTATAAAATCAGGAAATATTGTGGTTAAGGGCTCACCGGAACGGTTTCGGGATTTTATCCATGTTTCCGAGGTAGTTCAGGCATTCAGAAAGGCCGCAGATGCTTCTGTACCTTCAGGCATATACAATGTTTGCCGGGGAGAGAAAGTAAGCGTGCAGGAGGTATTGGATATTATCAACTCCAATCTTCCTTCAGAGGCTGGAATCACTTATACTGAGGGAACACCGGGAGATCAGTTTGGGATTTTTGGAAACCCTGAATTATTCGAATCTGTATTTCAGATGAAAAGTCGGATAGATTTTAAAACAGGCATGGGAAATATGATTAAATGGGCAATAAATAAACTGAAATGAAAATATTAGACTGTACGCTTAGAGATGGTGGTTATTATACCAATTGGGATTTCAGTAGCGAGGTAACAGATACCTACTTTAAATCATTCAATTCGTTACCCGTAGAATATTTGGAAATTGGATACAGAAGTATTCCCATGAAAGAATATATGGGAGCCTACTATTATTGTCCGATCTCTTTGCTTCAAAAGATCAGAGAAAAGTCCGCTGCCAAGCTGGTCATTATTCTGAACGAAAAAGACATCAACCCTGCTGCCGCAAGAAAACTGCTGGAACCATGCCGGGGCTTGCTGGATATGGTCAGGATTGCTATCGACCCTAAAAACTTTGAAAGAGCCTTGCTCCTTGCTGAGGAGATCAAAAAAATGGGATTTGAAACGGGCTTTAATGTGATGTACATGTCAAAATGGAAATACCAGGCTGACTTTATCTCGAAAATTAATCTGGTTGAAGGTCTCGCAGACTATTTCTATATGGTAGACTCTTACGGTGGAGTATTTCCTGCAGACGTACGAGAAACCTATGATTTGGTCAGGTCCAAAACCTCGGTGAAAATTGGATTTCATGGCCACAACAATTTGGAAATGGCGCTGATCAACTCACTCACAGCTATCGAATGCGGTGCTGACATCATTGATGCAACGGTTACCGGTATGGGCAGGGGTGCAGGAAACCTTAAAACAGAATTGCTTTTAACTGCATTAAATGCGAAAGAAGGTCTGGAAGTTAATTTTAATGCCCTAAGTGAGGTAGTGGATCAGTTCGAAAATCTTCAAAAATCTTACGGATGGGGAACCAACCTGCCATACATGGTATCAGGGGGCAATTCTCTTCCTCAGAAAGATGTGATGGAATGGGTCTCCAAAAGGTACTTTTCTTTTAACTCCATAATTCGGGCTCTTCAGAATCAGAAGGATGGCAAAAAAGACAACCAGCAGTTAAGTAAATTTGTTCCTCGCAAAACTTACACAAATGCGGTGATAATTGGTGGTGGTTCCAGTGTATATGAACACCAGAATGCCATTAGGGAGTTTGCGGTTTCTCTCAAGGATGACCTTTGCATTATTCATGCGAGTTCTAAAAATTCAGGTGCTTTTAACGATATGAGTAATATCGAACAGTTTTATTGCCTTGTGGGCAGCGAAGGCCACCGACTCGAAAAGGTGTTTACTACCGCAAATCAGTTTAAAGGCACGTGTATCCTGCCCCCCTTCCCTAGAAAAATGGGAACATATATACCTGAGGCCGTAGTGAATTGCAGCTATGAATTGGGCAGTTCTGACATCGATTACCCATTGAATGACACCCATACGATGCTGGCACTTCAGGCCGCTCTTGAACTTAAGGCGGAAAACGTATATCTCGTTGGATACGATGGTTATCCCAATGAAAGCATCACCTCTAAAGAACATGAATTGTTCAATGAAAATCAAACGATCTTCAATTCTTTGAAAGACAGGCTAAAGCTCATTAGCATTGTCCCAACTACTTACGACATTGAATCACAATCAGTCTATTCCTTTTTGAGCTAAGATGGCACAGTCTAATAAACTTAAGGAATTTAAGGAGCGGGCAGCCGGTTCCGGGGTTTTTGGTATTTTTTCAAAAACAACAGATAGCAGTCTTATCGAGGCATCAGGTTATTCGGGGCTTGATTTTGTTATCCTCGATATGGAACATGGACCACTCAACACCGAGACACTGAAACATCACCTTATGGCTTGCAAATCAAGCGGGATAGTTTCCATTGTGAGGGTTGATTCGTGGGATAGTCATCTGATCGGGAAAGCACTCGACCTTGGTGCAAACGGCATTCAGGTACCTTCTGTAAACAACGCCGAGCAGGTGAAGGGGGTCATCGAACGGGCCAAATTTCATCCCAAAGGCCAACGGGGAGTCTGTCGTTTTGTTAGAGCAGCAGATTATTCCGACATGGATCGTTTTTCCTATTTTGAAGACGCCAACCAAAACCTGGTGATCATACAACTGGAAGGAACTGCCGGCATCGAAGCGTTCGATGAGATCATTGAAATTCCAGGGATCGATATTCTTTTCATTGGCCCCTATGACCTATCCCAGTCGATTGGTTTTCCCGGCCAGATCGACCATCCTGAAGTAATAAAGACGATAGAAAACCTTCAGACGAAGGCCAGAAAAAAAGATATCGTACTCGGAACCTTTTGTGACACACCGGAATTGCTGATGAAATGGCAAAAGCTTGGCCTGGGTTATTTGGCCTATTCGGTCGACATTGCCTTGTTTCTGGACAAGCTCAAATCCATCAATTCCCTTCGTAATGGCTGAAAAAATAAAAATTGTTGCTCTTTTAACCGGCAGAGGTAACAATACCTTAAAAGACAAAAATATACTTCCGGTTTTTGGGAAACCCTTGCTCTATTACCCTGCCTCGGCCGCCAGAAATGTTGATAGGATAGATCATTTCTATGTAAGCAGTGATGACGAAAAAATCCTGGAGGCAGCTTCAGAAGCAGGGTACAAGCCAATTGTCCGACCCGAAGAATTTGCCAGACCAGATTCCCAGCATGTCGATGTGATCGATCATGCCCTGGAGGTTATGCACAGTGAAGGTGTTCGTCCGGATATTCTTGTAGTTCTTCTCGCCAATACAGTCATGGTCAAAACGGAATGGATCAGGGAGTGTATTCAGGGCATTCTCGATAATCCCCGCTTAACAGCGATGGCTCCTGTATACAGGGAGATGGATCACCACCCTTACAGGGCGAAAAGATTAAATGAGGACGGTGAACTGGTCCCCTTCTTTGATTTTTCCGGCACAAGCATTTCTACCAATCGACAGGATCTTCCCACCTCTTATTTCTTATGTCATAATTTTTGGGTTCTTAACTTGAATACCATTAAACGCGAAACAGGACTGGCTCCGTGGACCTTCATGGGTGACAGGGTGAAACCCTATGAAGTGGAAGAGGCTTTCGACGTTCATACCCTTGAAGATATTCATATCTGTGAGAAATGGCTGCGGGAAAACAACATGGTACCGGATGCTGGATAAATACAAACATATTCTTTGGGATTTCGATGGGGTCATTATTGATTCGGATAAGGCAAGGGTTCAAGGATTCCAGACAGTTTTGGACAGTTTTCCTACAGATCAGGTTGAGGAATTGCTCCGGTTTCACAACCAAAACGGAGGTTTGTCGAGGTATGTAAAATTCAGGCATTTTTTTGAACAGATCCGCAAAGAGGACGTCAGTGAAGAACGGATCCTACAACTGGCCAACGACTTTTCTGAAATAATGCGCGTTACCCTCACTGATAAATCATTGCTAATTCAGGACAGTGTCAGGTATATAGAAAAAAGCTACCAGAGGGTGCCCATGCATATCGTTTCAGGTTCCGATGGTCAGGAACTCCGATTCCTTTGCAGGGAATTGGGTATTGATGCCTTGTTTCAGAGTATTGAAGGATCACCTGTTGCAAAAACACGGTTAGTAGCCAACCTGATCGAATCTGGACAAGTTCATGCCAATCAAACCTGCCTGATTGGTGACGCCGGGAATGATTTTGAGGCCGCGACAGCCAATGGGATCGACTTTTTCGGGTATAATAATCCATCCCTTCAAAGCATGGGATGTGGTTATATTGCGTCATTTGAGAGACTAAGGTATGAGTAAACTGAGAGTATTGGCCGTAATTCCCGGGAGGGGTGGTTCGAAGGGAGTAAAAGACAAAAATATTCGTGAGATTGCCGGAAAACCGCTGATTGCCTACTCTATAGAATGTGCTTCAGAAGCATCGAAAGTAGATTTTGTGCTGGTAAATACCGACAGCGATAAAATTGCCAAAGTGGCCCGGAACCATGGAGCAGAAGTAATGATGCGTCCTGCCGATCTGGCCACCGACGAGTCTCCAATGGTACCTGTATTGCTCCATGTTTTGGAGCAGCTGGAAGAACAGGGCGAAGTTTTCGATATTTTGGTATTGCTGCAGATCACGTCACCCATCAGGACAGGCCGCAATGTGGATGAGGTGATTGAAATGTTTGAAACGGAACCCGATTTACCGGCAGTTATTAGTGTGGTGTCGATGGACGATGTGCATCCCGCCCGCATGTACAAAATAGACCATTCAAACTGGATGGAACCGCTTATCCAGGAATGGGAAACAGCCCGCAGGCAGGATATTCCCCCTGTGTATTACCGCAATGGCTGCATTTACGCAGTGAGGATCGATGAGTTTAAGCGATCATGTACACTAATGCCTGAAAAGAAAAAAGCCTATGTGATGCCATCTGCCTGGTTGGCCAATGTTGATGATGAAAGGGATATGATCATAACAGAAGCTTTACTCAAGGCATGGCATGAAGGCAAATTAGGATGAATATTCTTATTACTGAATCACAGGATTATAGCCAAAAGGCCATTGCAGCTTATACCCGCCTGGGGCATGTTGAAGCCGGAGATCTTGAAAAAGAAGATCTTCTAAAAATCATACCTAATTATGAGGTGATCGTAATTCGACTGGCACATATGTTCGATAAGGAAGTGCTTAAGTCGGCTGAAAAGCTCAAGTACATCATAACCCCTACGACAGGCCTCGATCATATTGATACGTCATATTGTGCAGCTAAAGGGATCCAAATTATCAGCCTGAAAGGCGAACAGGAGTTTCTCAATGGCATTCCATCAACGGCAGAGCATTTTTTTGCGTTGTTGCTCGCTCTTATAAGAAATATTCCTGCGGCCTTTCAACATGTGAAAGAGGGAAAATGGGACCGCCAGCTTTTCAGAGGACATAACCTTCAGGGTATGAAATTAGGGATATTAGGCATGGGTAGGGTTGGGTCTCAGGTAGCGGGGTTTGCCCGTGCATTTGGTATGGAAGTCTTAACCTACGATCCTTCTTCCAATTATTTACATCCCTGGATGAATCAAATGGATTCTGCGGAGGAGCTCTTTTCACAAAGCCGCATCCTAAGTATTCATATTCCCTTAAATGAGGCAAACATTGGTTTTGTTTCATCGGATCGAATTGAGCTCCTGCCTCAGGCGAGCTACATGATAAATACCTCACGCGGAGATGTTTGGGATGAAAATGCCGTAGCGATGGCGCTCAAGTCTGGCAAATTAAGCGGAGTGGCAACGGATGTATTGACAAACGAAACGGATCCTGAAAAGAGAGATAAAAATCCGCTCCTTCAATTAGCAGTTAAGGGCTACAATGTGCTCTTGACCCCCCATATTGCCGGCGCAACATACGAGTCCATGCACCTTACCGAGGAGTTTGTCGCTGACAAATTCACGGCATTGGTAAATCATAAAAAATAATAGACCAATAGATCTGACCATGTGCGGAATATCCGGAATTCTCAACCATAATAACGCTCGTGTGCTAACAGAAAAAATGATCAGTGCCCAGCATCACCGCGGGCCGGATTCAAACGGTCTCTATTCCGGATCAGACGGAAGGGTATGCCTGGGACATAATCGCTTAAGTATTATCGATTTATCGGAGAACGGTAAGCAACCAATGTATTCATCCGATAATAGGTACGTCATTGTTTTTAATGGCGAATTGTACAATTACCGCGAGATACGGGAAGAACTTAAGCACACGTTTGAATTTAAAACACAAACCGACACGGAGGTAGTGCTGAAAGCCTGGATTAAGTGGGGCAAAGATTGCCTGGATAAATTTTTAGGAATGTTTGCTTTTGCCATTTGGGATTTGGAAAAGGAAGTACTTTTTGCCGCCAGGGATAGGTTTGGGGTTAAACCATTTCACTTCAGTAAAGTAGGGGATACTCTTGCTTTCGCTAGTGAGATCAAGGCAATTTGGGAAACCGGACTTCTTGAAAAAGAACCCGCTGAAGACATGTGGGCGGAGTATTTTGTCAATGCCAGGTATGACCACACCCGTTCAACCTTTTGGAAGGGTGTAGAGAAACTGGACGCGGGTTCCTATTTTACCTGGTCCCTAAAAGAGGGATTACATATTTCTAAATGGTACAGCCTGAGCGAAAAAATTGTTCCCGATTCTCGAAGTGAAGCGGATGTAATGGACGAACTCCTGAGTTTACTCGAAGATTCGGTAAAACTTAGATTCAGGGCAGATGTGCCGGTTGGAATTTGTCTATCGGGTGGAGTTGATTCTTCATTATTATTTGCCCTCGTACAGCGAATAAAGGGAAAAGATTTTCCTGTACATGCATTTACCTTTTATACCGATGATGATCGATATGACGAATTACCTTGGGTGCAACAGATAATTAAAGGTTCTTCGGCCGTGTTACATAAGTGTTTACTCAGGGCTGATTCAATTCCCGGGATGGCCGAAAGGCTGTCCGGTTTTATGGATGAACCCTACGGTGGAATACCTACACTTGGTATGTCCCGGGTGTTTGAAACAGCCGCTGAGTCTGGAATAACGGTACTTCTGGACGGAAATGGGATAGATGAAGGATGGGCGGGATACGATTATTACCGCACAGCGGAAGAAGTAGATTTTAATAGGGGACCTGTGCAACAGGCCAAGCAGCAGGTATATCTAAGCCAGACCTTGAAGAAGGATTTTCTGGATTTTCTTCCTTCTTCCGCACCACAACGATTTCATCCGGATCCACTGCTCAATTTGCAGATAAGGGATATTGTTCAAACAAAAATCCCCAGGTCAATGCGATTTGCAGATAGAAATTCCATGGCCAACAGCCTTGAATTGAGAGAGCCATTTTTGGATCACCGCATAATCGAGTTGGGATTAAACCAGCCCGCTTCGGTAAAAGTAAATGGAAGAGAAGGAAAATTATTGGTTCGCGAACTGGCAAAAAAACTGATTCCCGAGCATATTAGCGCTGCCCCCAAACGGGGCGTACAAACCCCTCAGAGAGAATGGCTGGCAAATGAATTGTCACCCTGGGTAGAGGAAGAATTAGAGAAAATGCTCACTGGTAAGTTTGGGCATTGGTTTATCAAGGATAAGGTGAATGAGCAATGGAGGGCGTATTTATCCGGACGCTATGACAACAGTTTTTTCATCTGGCAATGGTTAAACTTTAGCATAATGAATTATTTATAAAATATGGCAAAAATTAAGTATAAAAACAGGATCCATTCTTATATTAGACTTCTTGCGAAAGTCATTGTAAGTTGATTTCGAAGTTGCAAATGGCGGCGAAGAGATTGAATCGCAGTCCGAAACGGCGTTTTCGATTTCGATACCGGGTTGAGAAAACCTTGAACCGTTTGATAAATGCCAGCGCATTTTCAACCTTAATTCTGATGCTTGACAACGCTGCATTTTCTTTTTTGTCTGCTTTGGTGAGTGGTTTGAGTTTAGTAGATTTTTGGGGTGTGAGGGAGTTGAAATGAAGACTTTGGACTCCTTGGTAACCCGAATCGGCTAAGAGTATTACTTGGGAAGCAATGTGAAGTTTGCTCTTTTTGAAGAGTGTAAAATCGTGGTCACGCCCTTTTGCAAAAGCGGTGCAGAGGATTTTGCCGTCTTTTTGATCAATCACGACTTGGGTTTTGATGTGGTGTTGCTTCTTTTTGGCTGAATAGTAGGCCCGCTGTTTTTTTGGGGGCGCTCGATTTTGGTTTCGGTGGCATCCACGATGACAAGTTCATAACTCATCTCGGAGGCTTGCAAGGCCTTGCGGCCCGGAAGACTAAACGAACCCGAACGAATCAGCAACTCTTCGGCCCGTTTAATGCAACGATAGGCGTTTG
>Ga0247844_1002076_pt1 | contig 33905 bp, 37 predicted proteins | sample LaCtaG_FD_192421 | JGI IMG/M metagenome (GOLD analysis project Ga0247844, IMG submission 192421) | Freshwater microbial communities from meromictic Lake La Cruz, Castile-La Mancha, Spain - LaCruzMarch201714.5m_1 | ecosystem: Environmental > Aquatic > Freshwater > Lake | place: Spain: Castile-La...
CTCGAAGCAGGCCGGGGTCTCGCGCGTGATGTCGTTTCTCAGCTCGTCGAGCGTGTAGCCGACGGCGAGCTTGGCGGCGATTTTGGCGATGGGGAACCCCGTCGCCTTCGAGGCGAGCGCCGAGCTGCGCGAGACCCGCGGGTTCATCTCGATGACGACCATCCGGCCGTTCTCCGGGTTCACGGAAAACTGGATGTTCGAGCCGCCCGTCTCGACCCCGATCGCGCGGATGACCGCGAAGCTCGCGTCGCGCATCGCCTGGTATTCCTTGTCGGTGAGCGTCTGGATCGGGGCGACCGTGATCGAGTCCCCGGTATGGACGCCCATGGGGTCGAGGTTTTCAATCGAGCAGATGACCACGCAGTTGTCCGCCCGGTCGCGCATGACCTCCATCTCAAATTCCTTCCAGCCCAGCAGCGACTCCTCGATGAGGACCTCGGTGACCGGCGACAGGTCCAGCCCGCGGCGCACGATCTCCTCGAGCTCCTCGCGGTTGTAGGCGATCCCCCCCCCCGCACCCCCGAGCGTAAACGCCGGGCGGATGATCAGCGGAAACGTGCCGATCTCCACGGCCACAGCCGCCGCCTCGTCGAGCGTGTGCGCCACGCCGGAGCGCGCGCAGTCCAGCCCGATCTCGAGCATGATATTTTTGAAGATCAGGCGGTCCTCCCCCCGGCGGATCGCCTCGGCGTTCGCCCCGATGAGGTGCGCGCCGTGGCGCTCCAGGGCCCCGGACTCGACCAGCGCCATCGCGGCGTTGAGGGCCGTCTGCCCGCCGAGCGTCGGCAGCACGGCATCCGGCTTCTCCCGCTCGAGGATCTTCTCGATGACCTCCGGCGTGATCGGCTCCACATACGTGCGCTGCGCAAACTCCGGATCCGTCATGATCGTTGCGGGGTTCGAATTGACCAGCACGACGTCATAGCCCTCCTCCGCCAGCGCCTTGCAGGCCTGGACGCCCGAGTAGTCGAATTCGCAACCCTGCCCGATCACGATCGGACCCGAACCAATAAGAAGAATTTTTTTGATCGATGTGTCCTTTGGCATGGCGAGGCGGGCAGACTATGCCAGGCACGTCCCCGAGGGCAACCGTTCATTCAGGCCGGCCTGTGCCCGGCAATAAAAAAAGCATTTTCCTCTTGCGCCGGCTGCGAAGCCTGCTCTAGTGGCGATGCAAGTTCAGAGCCCCTTTGGGCGTAGATAGAAAGCTAATAGTGTTTGCGGAGAGGCGAGAGCCCCGATGCTTCCTGTGGCGATTCGAATCCGATGACCGGAATCCACGGCGAAGACTCCACATGCAAAACACCAAACACATACAATGGCCAGCAAACTCTACGTAGGAAACCTTTCCTTCAACACCAACGAATCCGACCTCAAAGACCTGTTCTCCGCAGCGGGAACCGTCCGCGAGGCCTCGATCGTCACCGACCGTGAAACCGGCAACTCCCGGGGCTTCGCCTTCGTGACGATGTCCACCGATGCGGAAGCCCAGGCGGCAATCAGCCAGTTCCACGGCAAGCCTCTCGACAACCGCGACCTCACGGTCAACGAAGCGCGCCCCCGCGAAGAGGGCGGCAACCGCAAGAGCTTCTCCGGCGGCGGCGGCGGCGGAAACCGTGGCGGAGGCCGCGATGGCGGCAATCGCCGCTACTAATCGGACCCACCTTGAACAAAGCGCTCCGGCTCACCGCCGGGGCGCTTTTTTTTGCCCCGCGCCCATCGGGCGGAAGCGGGTTTTCGCGCAGGAATCGCCGCTTCCGGGATCAGCCCGGGTTTCCTGATTCGCCCTCCAGGTAATCCGACATCTCGTAGAGGGCCGGATCGCGAACCGGGCGGCGGGAGCGGGGGCGGGGCCCTCCCTCCGCCGTGGGGGCATCGCCAGCGGCCTCATCCGGAAGGTCCATTCCCTCCAGGGCATCGCCGAACTCCTCCTCCAGCTTTTCGGGGTCTTCCCCGGCCTCGAGGCGGCGGATCATTTGCTCCATCTCCTTGGGCATGGCCTGGCCGGTGGCCTCGGTCATCTTGCGCATCATGTGGCCCAGCGCGCGGGGATCCGGGTTGCCCTCGTCGAGCCCGGCCATCTCACGCTCCATCTCGGCCATGACCCGCTGCATGCGGGGGTCGGCCGGATCGGGGCCTGCGGCGGGCTTTTCTGCGGCGCGCCCCGTCACGGCGAAGCGCGAAATCATGCGCTCCATCCTCGCCCCGGGGCGGTCGGGACAGCGTGGCAGCGCGCGCCCCTGGGCGAGGCTGCGGGCAAAGAACGAATAGACCTTGTTCGTATCCGGCGAGTAAAATTCGTAGATCGGCATGGCGGTTTCTAATCTGCAAAAAAACCGGGCGGAGGTCAAATCACCGCGGCGCCATCGGGTGCTTGACGTCGGGCAGGACGGCGCGGGCCGAGACCTCGACCTCGCGCTCCATCCCGAGGAGCTCGAGGAGGACCGTGACGCGATCGCGGGCGGGCATGAGGCTGGTGACCACGGCGCGGATGCCTTGAAACGGCCCCTCCACGACCTGAACCTCCTCGCCGACCGAAACCAAGCTGGGGATCTCGACCGTCTCCTCCCGCGAGACGGAGGACCGCAGCTCCGCGATGACGGCCTCCGGGACGACGGCCGGATTGCCGCCGAAAGAAACGATGGTCGAAACGCCGTTGGTCGTGGCCACCAGCCGGTGCTGGGTCCCGTAGTGGAATCTCGCGAAGAGGTATCCGGGAAACATGGCCTCCGTCACCCGCACCTTGCCGCTGCGGCGGGCCCGTTCAAATCGGAGAAGCGGACAGAAAACCTCCACGCCGGCATCCGCCACAAGCGCCAGCTTCGCCCCGCGCTCCTGCCGCGGACGTGTCTTGATGCAATACCATTGGAGCTCACTCATCAGAGGGATGCGCATTCTGCCCCAACCGCCCGCGATGACAAGCCCCGAGAGCTTGCCCCTAATCCGCGCGTAAGCGCGCGCTTCTCTCTTCGGGGTCCAGACAAAGGCTCTTCGCCGCGGAAGTATCGCTGTTCGAGGCCTGAGGGCAGGGCTTCAAAAGCCATGCGTGCGCAGCGCACGGGAGGCTGCCAGCAGTCCGGCGTGGGCACGGCCCATTTCCTCCAGGGGGCGGGGGTCGATGGCGAAGGGGCTCTTGTGGAAATGCTGGCTGGCATGACATGTTGTAGACGAGGGCAGCGGCAAGGCGCTCCAGGGCGAGCAGGGGTCAGGCATAAAATATTGATATCTGTTCTCTGTGATCGGGCATTTCATGTCGCCGCTTCCCCTCAACCTGCTGGGGCAGTGCAGCATCTTTGAAAACGGCCGCCTTGGGCATGCAGCGAAGGGTCGATACAAGCGAGATTTCTGGGGTATCTGCAGAGTGGAGGCTCACGGATCGAAATGACACGACCCAACGCACCGGTTGGAGATGCGGTTTTTTCACGGGACACGCGTCAAAAACCGCGATGTTGCTGCGGCAGGAGAAGCAGCGAAAGGCAAGTTCGAGGTGCTGAGTTGCGGTGCGGGCCCCGTTCAAGGGATCCCGATGTGTGCAAGCACGGTGTGAAGGAGAAAGGGCTTCCCTGGAAAAAATGGTCGCTGGGTTGCGTCAGGTCACCTGCGCCCAATCCGGGCGTTGTTCGAGGTGGTAGAGCATTTCGCCCGCCTTCCGGACCAGGAGGACTCCCTGGTCTTCGCGGTCGGCATAGCTTTCGACGTCCACGGTCGCGGGGTCCCGATAGCCGAGGGCGATCTGGCGGCAGGTTTCCTCGGGGATGCCGGTCGCCAGCGTGACCCGGATCCGGCAGTGCTCGACGCCATCCTCGTAGGTTCCGATTCCCCGGACGTGGGTGGAGTGGGCGAGGGTGCCCCACGGCAGGTGCTGGAATTTCTCCCACTGCTTCAAAAAATAGTCACGGCAGTGGTAGCCGATCTGGCGGATCAGGTGTCCATGGACGAGCGAGACCTCATGGATATGCGGGGCGTAGATGATGAGTTCCCCGCCATCGGCCACCACGGGCTCGAGCTTATACATGCACTTCCCGCCGACCCAGAGCTCGTCATACATTTTGGGTGCGCAGGAGAGGACGGTGTGAAACGGCCGGGGTTTGCGCACGATGTGGAGCTCCTGGGAGAGGTCGCTTGCGGCGTCCCAGGCTTCCTCCGGCGCGCCGGCAAAGAGGCCGGCAAGCCCGGCGCCCCGAACCACGAGGCAGAAGCAGAGCTTCTCCACAGGCACCATCGCCGCCGCCCGGTCCACGACCTTGCGAACCGGCGTCCACTTGTTCCCGATGATCATCGGGTTGGTGATCACGGCTCCGAGCCAGTGAAAAAAGTTCAGGATGTCCGGGCCCGCGACGCCGGGGAAGAGGTATTTGTTGCCGCCGGAGCATCCGACGACTTCATGGGGGAAGACGGGGCCGATGATCACCACGCGGTCGTAGGCCAGGAGGCGGCGGTTGATGGAAACCGGCACATCCATGGAAAACAGCCCGCCGGAGAGGGCCTCGATCTCTGCGGCCGGGATGGCACCCATCAGCGCCAGAGCCTCCGGGTTGTCCCACTCGTGATTAAAAAACCCGACCCCCGCATACCTTCCCTGGCGTTCCGCAAGGGTGATCTCCAAGCGTTCGCAGATCCCCTCTTCAGACATTGGAGGATGCGTCCCCAGGGCGACCATCACATCAAACGCCGCGCATTCTCCCGCCACCGCCCGATGCAAAGCTTGAAACACCGGCCCCACCGGAGCCGTCCGCGTGGCATCCGGCACAATGACGAGGACTTTTTTTCCGGACCAAACGGAGTCCGCGCAGGCGGAGCGCACCGCCTCGCTGACCTCTCCGGCTTCGAGTCCCCGGCCATCCGGGGCAGTTGAACGAATCAAGCGCATTACAGTCCCGTGATCCAAGCACGTTGCCCCCCGCGCATGAAGGATAATTTCCGTTTCCGGTTTTGCGAGCTTCTCCGGGCGGTTGTGGGCGTGTGGGCCATTGGCACGCTGAGGGTTTGGGGTGGCGAGGAAGTTGCTTGGATTTTGCTCAATGAGCTTAGGCCTGCTGTCCGCCAAAACCACGGTTCGCATCCAGCTGGACGCGGGCCGCGGGATTGTCTCTGCCTGCGAGGAGGTCTTCCGCCCGGAGCATCGGGAGACGGCGCGCACGATGATCTTCGAATCAGAGATGCTCTTGGAATGCATCTTTGCGGATCAAAAGGTATGGAGCGCTTACGTCGGAAGGTCGTGGTGCCGCAGCTGGCTGATGCCGCGCGCGACGTAGATGCCGCCGCTGGCGAGCGTGAAGGCTCCGGCAAAGCCGATGGGCACGAGGTGGTAGGGCAGCTGGAGCATCACCCACGCCAGCGCGACCATCTGCGCGGCGGTGGCCACCTTTCCGACCCAGGAGACCTTGACCTCGAACTTCTGGTCGAGGTGGTAGAGGACCCCGCAGCCGAGCAGGATCACCGCGTCGCGGGCGATCACCACGACCGGGAACCAGAGCGGAAACCCATACTTCCAAGGGCTGAAGCTGAGGGTGATGATCGCCGTGAGCAGAAGCCCCTTGTCTGCGATCGGATCGAGGACCGCCCCGAGCCGCGAGCGCTGGCCCCAGCGCCGGGCCACCCAGCCGTCCAACCCGTCGGTAAGCGAGGCCAGCAGGAACGTCCCGATCGCCGCCCAGCGCTGCCACTCGATCGGCGCGCCGGACTCCACACCCCGCCCGTAATAGACACAGAAGAGGACGAAGACAGGGATGAGAAGGATCCGCAGGATTGTGATCTTGTTTGCCAGCGTCATCGCGATGGGGCTCAGACGCCTTTCAGGAAAAACCATCCGACGAATCCGCCGGCGAGGATGAGGAGGGCGGGGTTGATGTGCTTGGCGAAGAGGATCCCGGTGACCGCGAGACCGACCCCGCAGGTGATGGCGTTGAAGTGGAGGCTGTGCTCCGGGCTGAAGCTGGCGGTTTTGCCGACGGCGTAGACGCCCGCGAGCATGAGCCCGATCGTGATGGGAGCCATTCCCGCCTGGACCGAGTCCCGCCAGGGGTTATCCTTGAACGTGTCCCAGATGTGGCTGGCCGCATAGGTCAAAAAGCTGGAAGGCAGGTAGAAGGCGAGGAGGACGACGAGCATTCCGGCCATCCCGGCCGCCTTGTAGCCGATGAGCCCGACCATAGTCATGTTCGGGCCCGGGGCCATCTGCCCGAGGCTGTAGATCGTCGCAAAATCCGTGGCGGAGACCCACTGGTGCACGGTCACCGTCTCGTGCTCCATCTGCGGGAGGACCGCGCTCCCCCCTCCGACGGCCAGAAGCGAGAGCAGGCAAAAAACGTTGAGGAGGCTGACGAGCTCTCTCATGCGGAGGCCTTCGGTTTGCGCGGGCGGCGGAGGATGATCGCGAACGGGGCGACGAGGAAGAGGACGACCGGAAGCGAAACGTGAAACAGGGCGACAAGGACAAATGTCAGCAGCACGAAGAACAGGTCCAGCGGGTTAAGAAATTGTTTGGCCCCGATCTTGAGCGTGACCTGAAGGAGCAGCCCGACCGCCGCCGCCGCGATGCCGACCAGCGCGGCCGCCACATCCGGGTTCTTATGGAACCGCTCGTAGAGGAGCCCAAGCGCCACAAGGATCAGAGCGCCGGGGATCACCAGGCCCGAGGCTGCCGCGATCGCCCCTGCCGGCCCGCAGAGCTTGCGCCCGGCGATGATCGCCACGTTCACCGAGTTGAGGCCGGGGAGAGTCTGCCCGATCTCGAGGGCTGCGAGGAACTCCTCCGGCGTCATCCACTGCTTGTTGGTGACAATCTCATCGCGGAGGTAGGCGACGAGGCCCCCGCCGAAGCTGGTCACCCCGATGCGGAAGAAGGCGGCGAAAAGCGCGGCGGGGGTGGGATTGCTCATCGGGCTACTCGCCGGGGGTTGCAGCGGAGGAGGCTCCCGAAGCGCCGAGGCCGTAGACGATCGCCGTCTTTGTCGTGCCGAGGCTCACCCAGTCGAACGCGTCCATCTGGAGGGTCTTGTAGAAGTCAACGGCGCGCTTCACGCTGTCCTTGTGCAGCTGGTTTTCGCTTTCGAACCGGCACTGGAAGGCGAACTCCCCGCAGAACGCCTGCTCGTATTTCCGCAGCCTCCAGACCGCGATGGTGGCCTTGCCGGTGAAGCCACCTCCGAAGTGCAGCTCGCCGACATCGACCTGGACCTCATCCACCGCCCGGTCGTTGACCAGCTGGATGGGCGCATCGGTATTGGCCTCGACCTGCTTGAGGGCGGGAAACGCGCTGGCGAGGTCGTGGACGGCCATGTTGAGGCGCTCGCGCGGCATGGCGAGAACGCAGTTGTGCGAGAAGATCGAGCGGATCCCGCCGAGGCTTTCCTTGAGCGGGAGGAGCTCCTCCTTGAATTTGATGCGCGCCGCCCCTCCCGGCGTGGCCGGGCGCACATCCACCGCAGCCGCCGCAGCAAAGTCGGGGTGGCGGAACTTCATGGTCAGCTCGGGGATCCCCTGCGGCCACCCGTCCTTGTAGTGGGTCCGCAGGCGGACGATGAAGTGGTTGCGGTAGAGTGCAAAGTCGGTGGTGTCGAAGAACAGGACCTCGCGCACATTGCTCTGAAACGCGTTCTCCGCCTCCTTGACCTTGACGTCGAACTTTTTCGCGGTGTGCCGGACGATCCTCCAGAAATCCACGAACGCCTGGGCGGTCTGAAAGTGACCGGCCTGGAGGATGATTTTGTATTCGTTGTAGTGAAGACTGTCCTGGGGGGTGTTGAGGACTTCGTGCGTATGCATGGCGCAGAGGAGTATCACAGGACCCCCGCCTTGTCATTGAAGGAAACATCGGTCATACCACCCCGCAATGAACGATGCCGCAAACGAGGGGCTCCGCCCCGGCGAGGAGTGCCGGAATTTTGCCTGCCTGGTCTGGGTGGGGTCGGTTTTTGCGATGGGCTGGGCGGAGGTCGTCGCCGTCCTCCAGCCGCTTCTCGTCCACTACGGGGCGAGCAACATGCAGATCGGTCTCGTGCAGGGGGTGCTCATCGCAACCTTGCCCGGCATGTTCCTCTCGCCGTGGATCACGCGCCGGTTCCGCCACAAGAAGATCTACCTGTATGTGGCGGACACCCTCTACCTGCTGCCGGTGGGCATTGTCGGGGCCGCCGTCTGGTCCGGGGTTTCGACCGACGGCGCGGCGATGGTGGCCTTCATCGTTGCGATGATGTGCGCCGGTCAGGTGGCGGCGGGGTTCGGAGGGCTGCCGAACCAGGAGTTTTTTGCGGCGTGCATTCCGATGCGGCTGCGAGGGCGGCTGGCGGGGGTTTCTGCGGGGATCGGCGGCCTGCTTGGGATGGCTGGCGCGGGGATCGCCGCGTGGGTGCTCGGCGTCCTGCCCGCTCCCCAGGGGTTTGGGGCGCTGCTGGTGCTGGCATGGGTTCTCTGCCAGATCGCCGACACCGCCATCCTCTTTGCGAAGGAGCCGGCCACCCCCGTCGAACAGTCGCCCGCGCCCTGGGGAAAAGCGATGTGGCTCGCATTCTTCCGCGACTCAAAGTTCCTGCGCCTCGCGCTCGTCGTCTGCCTGCTCTCCCCGCTTCTTGGACAGTTGGCAGTCTTCGCCAGCGTGTTTGCATTCCGAGAGCTCAGCTTCGCCCCGCAAATGGCCGCTTGGATGGCGATGTGCACGGCCGTCTGCCGGGTCGCGCTGAGCCCGGCGGCCGGCTGGATCACCGACCGCTGGGGGGCCCGCAACGCCCTCCTCCTCTGGCCGGCCCTCTCCGCCGCAGGATTTTTTCCTCTCGCGGCAGTTCCGGGGACCGCAACCGTTCTGGGGGCCACCGCGCTTGCGGCGGTGGCGTGGAGCGGATTTTCCGGCGCCATGAACGCGCTCACCTGCGGGATTCCCAAGCCGGAAAACCGTGCGGGGCACTTCACCCTGCTTGGCTTCTGCATGGTCGCGACCAACTCGGCAGCGCCCGTCGCGGCGGGGTGGATGTTTGACAGGCTCCCGTATCGGGCCGGGTTTGTTGTGCTGGGGCTGGCAGCGCTCGGGGCCGCCGCCCTGGGGGCCTGGCTGCTGAGGGACCTCAGCAGCCGCGCATCCGACTACCGCTGACGGGGCAAGGTCAGATATTCCGGGCTGCCGCCACCTCCGCGCGGGCCGCTTCAAAATTCTCTTCCGCACGCCGGATCAGCTCGAGGGCTCCGTCGAGGCGCCCGGCCCCTTTGGCCTGGCCCTCGAGCTCCTCCATGGGCGTGCTCACGCCGACAAACCCGAAGTTCAGGGCGCTCCCTTTAATTTTGTGGGCAAGCTCGGCAACCCGGGTCACATTCCCCAGACCTTCCGCCTCGCGGATCTGCCCCAGGAGATCGGGGATCTGCTCCAAAAACTGCACGTAAATTTCCACGAAGTCCGGGGTGTAGCCGAAAGCCATCATGTCGAGCTGCTCCCAGTCGAGAATTGCTGCCGAGTTCGCCATGACAAGCATCCAACAGGAAACCGGCCCCCGCGTCAAACCTGCGGAAAAATTTTGCTGCGCATTCCGGATTTTCCTTGGAATCGGGAAACAGGGTGTATTAGTTTTCCTAATGACTATGAAAACACCTATAAAAGTTGCTGTGACCGGCGCTGCCGGTCAGATTGGATACGCCCTGTTGCCCCGCATTGCCTCCGGCGCGATGTTTGGACCCGACCAGCCGGTCGTGCTCCATCTCCTCGAGGTGCCGGTCGAGAAAGCCATGAAGGCCCTTGAGGGGGTCGCGATGGAGCTTCAGGATTGCGCGTTTCCCCTCCTCCAGGGAATGGTGCTCACCGACGACCCGAAAGTGGCCTTCGGGGGCGCCAACTGGTGCCTGCTCGTCGGGGCCAAACCCCGCGGCCCCGGCATGGAGCGCGCCGACCTGCTCAAGGACAACGGCAAGATTTTCACGACCCAGGGGGCGATCATCGACGAAGTGGCGGCCGAGGACGCCCGGGTGGCGGTGGTCGGGAACCCGGCAAACACGAATTGCATGATTGCGGCCAGCAAGGCGCGGCGCCTGACCCCGGACCGCTTCACGGCGATGGTTCGCCTGGACCAGAACCGCGCGCAGTCGCAGCTCGCGGGCAAGGCCGGCGTGCAGACGACCGATGTGAAAAACATTTTCATTTACGGCAACCACAGCCCGTCGATGTTCCCGGCGTTCGGCCATGCGACGATTTGCGGCAAGCCCGCTGGGGAGGTGATCGGCGACGCCGCCTGGCTCCAGGGGCCTTTCTGCGAGACGGTTGGCAAGCGCGGGGCCGCGATCATCGCCGCCCGCGGGGCCTCCTCCGCCGCGTCGGCCGCGAGCTCGCTTGTGGACCACGTTCATGACCTGATGACGCCCGGGGCGATCCACTCGGTTGCGGTGAAGTCGAACGGCCTCTACGGGTTCGACCCCGAGGTCTGGGCTGGCCTGCCCGTGAAGACCGCGTCGCCCGGCACCTACGAAGTGATCACCGGGTATGCGATGGACGAGTTCGCCCAGTCGAAGATCGCCGCCACGAACAAGGAGCTCGTTGAGGAGCGCGCGATGGTGGCCGACATGCTCGGATAAGTCCCGCATCACGCCAGGAAGTTATCGAACGAAGCCGCCCGGGGACATGTCCGGGCGGCTTTGTGCTGACCAGCCAAAGCGGGGGCACGGAACCGTCCGCCTTCGCGGAGGAGGGCGTCTCCGTCCCGCTGGAAATTTGCTCCTTTACGGCCGCGGGACCGCGTGGTAGCAGGATCGCCATGAACGTTCGCCTCCTTCCCTTTGCCGCAGTGGCGGCAGCCATCGTGCTCGGCGGTTGCTCGCTCTCCGAAAAATACAGTAAAAACCAGGCAGCCGGGGAAGCCTGGCTGGCCTCAGCGGCGGCGCGCCCCTCTGCATCCCATTTTGAGGGCACCTACTATTCTCCCGACTGGGGCCTGGTTGCATTGAACCAGGAGGGAAGGAACCTTTCGGGCTCGATCGGCCACTATCACCTGCGCGGCAAGGTCGCGGGGAAGACCGCCTACCTCCTGCTCGTGGACGACCAGTGGACCGACTACACGATGGTTCTCAGCCGGAAATCCGCCGGGGTCCTGACCGGATCCTACTCCGCCCACATCCCATTCTCCAAGGACGACGCCGAGCCCATCCTGCTCAATCAAATCGAGGATTGAGATGAGGCGCTGGATCGCAGTTTTTGGCGTGCTGGCCCTGTTCTCCGGGTGTTCCTTTGTCACCGAGTTCAACGACGCCCGCTACAACCGGAACAACAAGACAGGCGACAACTGGCTTTCGGACCAGACCGGGCCTGCGGGCATCGACGTCTCTGGAAATTGGACCAGCGATGATTGGGGGCGCGTTCGCCTCGTCCAGCAGGGGCGCAAGGTGTCCGGGACGATCGGCGGCTACGATGTCCACGGGGTGGTGAGCGGTGAGCGCGTGTATCTGCTCATCGCCCAAGGCGACTGGTATTACTACAGCGCGGTGCTCGAGCTCCAGCGGCCGGGGCTGCTGGCCGGAAGGTTCTCCCGCGCGATCCCGTTCGTAAAAAATTTCGGGCGTCCGATGCGCCTCGAGCTGCTCGCGCACTGACCGGCCGGAGGCGCCTCAGTTCGGGGCTGGCACCACCGGTTCAAACCAGCGCCCGTTGTCCTTGATCAGGTCGATCAGGCGGTCGACGGCCTCCGCTTCGGGGATGTTGAACTTCACCGGTGTCTTCCCGACGTAGAGGTTCACCTTGCCGGGAGCTCCGCCGACATAACCGAAATCCGCATCGGCCATTTCGCCGGGCCCGTTGACGATGCAGCCCATGATCGCGATCTTGACGCCCTTGAGGTGAAGGGTGGAGGCCTTGATGCGGGCGGTGGTTTCCTGGAGGTTGAACAGCGTGCGGCCGCAGCTCGGGCAGGCGACGTAATCGGTCTTGAAGATCCGGACGCCCGCGGCCTGGAGGATGTTGTAGGCGAGGCGGAGCGATGCGGAGGGGTCCTTCTCGCCCTGGATCAGGACGGCGTCGCCGATGCCATCGCAGAGGAGGGACCCGATGTGGGCGGATGCCACAAGAAGGCTGGAAAGAGGATCGGGTTGCGCTCGGGAGTCGTCCAAAACATCCTTGAGGAGGATCGGATGCCGGGCATCCAGGCGTGAGGCCAGGAGCCGGAACGCCGGGACGACGTCCAGCCCGCAGCCCCGGGAGACGGTGACAAGGCGCGCTTCGGGAAGCCCGTTGGCGGCATCGATCGCGCCCTCATCCTGCGGGTAGATCTCCAGCGGGGCCGCATCCTCCAGAGCGAACTCGGGCCGGAAGTCCCCATCGCCGGCAACTTCCCGGAGAGGCGGTCGCGGGTCGGGCGGCAAACCCCGACGCGGACGAGCTCCCCCCCGCCCGCAGGAACATCCCCCGCAGCCACTTTGCAGGAGGCGCGGCGGGAGTAGGCAAACGGGTCGCAGGGCGGCGGGATGGGATGGCTTGGGGAGGCCCGCCGGGAATCGGCGAGGCGGGCGAGCGCCCGCGCCACAGGAATCTCATGGATCGAATCCTCGGTGAGCGAGACGCGGATCGTGTCTCCGATGCCGTCCAAAAGCAGGCTTCCAATACCAATCGCACTTTTGATCCGCCCGTCCTCGCTGTCCCCCGCCTCAGTCACGCCGAGGTGAATCGGATAGTTCCATGAGGAATTGGAAATGGGGAATGCGGAATGGGGAATGCCGGAAGCCTTGGGATGGCGCCGCTCTTCGACTTCGCAGCTCCCATGGGAATCAATCTTTTCATGAGAGGAATTGGAAATGGGGAATGCGGAATGGGGAATGCCGGAAATGCCTTCGGTGCGCGGCTCATTCCCCGTACTTTTCTCATTCGCAGATCCGGATTCATTCAGGGCCTCGAGCCTGGCCACCAGGAGCCGGTAGGCCTGGATCATGACCTTGGGGTTCGAGGCCTTCATGGAAAAAATCAGCTCGTGGTAGTCGTGCTCGCGGGCGATGCGGGCAAACTCCAACGCGCTTTCGACCATTCCGAGCGGGGTATCGCCGTAGCGGTTCATGATCCGGTCGCTCAGGCTGCCGTGGTTGGTCCCGATCCGCATCGCGACCCCCCGCTCCTTGCAGAGCTTCACCAGCGGGGAAAACCGATCGCGGATCCTCCCGATCTCCGCCTCATACTCGGCATCCGAATATTCCCGCGTCGCAAATTTTTTTGAGTCGGAAAAATTGCCGGGGTTGATCCGCACTTTATCCACCCAGAGGGCGGCTTCCATGGCGGCCTCCGGCTTGAAATGGATGTCCGCCACGAGCGGGACCGTGCACCCGGCGGCCTTCAGGGCGGACCGGATCACGCCAAGGTTTTTGGCATCCTTGACGGTCGGGGCGGTGATCCGGACGATCTCGCAGCCGGCCTCAGCCAGCCCGAGGGTTTCCGCCACGCAGGCCTCCGTATTCATCGTGTCGCTGGTCAGCATCGACTGGATGCGGATCGGATGGCTTCCGCCGACCCCGGTCGAGCCGATGCGGACCTCGCGGGTCGGGCGCCTCCCGGAAAATGTCTGATACACCGGAGCCATGGGAGGCTACTTGGATTCTTCCGCCACCGGAGCCGCCTTCGGGATCATGAGGTCCCCGACATCGTAGAATGTCAGGTAGAGCATGAAGCCGATGAGCGCGAGCGCACAGACGGTCTGAACGAACTCCAGGACGCGCACGTTGATTGGCTTGCGGCGGATCCCCTCGATGATGGCCAGCGTGATGTGGCCTCCATCGAGCACGGGGAAAGGCAGGAGGTTGAGGAGGGCGAGGTTCACGTTGATCAGGACGCTGAACGCAAGGGCCAGCCGCCAGCCGTTCTCGCTTTCAAAAATCTGGTAGTAGAGCCGCATGATCCCGACCGGGCCGCTGAAGTGTGCGGCCTTCACGTCCGACCTCGGCGAGAGCAGCGCCCCGACCATGCGGAAGATGCTGGTGGCCGCATCCTTCACCTGGGTGATCGGGTCCGGGTAGACGAGCGTTGTGCGGCCCCACTCGATTCCGAAATTCACCGGAGCCGAAGCCGGCCCGTCCGCGGGAAGCGGAAGGGAAAGCTCAACCGGCTGCCCGCGCCGCTCGACCGTGACGGCCAGCGCCTTGCCGCGGTTCGCCTCGACGAAGGGCCCGATCTCATCCAGGTTGTAGATGGGCTGGCCGTTGACGCCGGTAATCAGGTCTCCGGATTGGAACCCGGATTGATCCGCCAGGCTGCCCCGCACCACAAAGCCCACGCCCGGGATCAGGCGCGGCCCGATCTGAACCTCGCGGAGCGCCGGCCTCCGCCAGCTCGATGTCTCCGGCTTGGTCCAGCCCGTCGGAAGCGTGATCTCCTGGCCTTCGCGGAGAACCGTGAAGTCGATCTTCTCGCCCTCGCTGCGGACGATCCGCCACTTCACGCTGTCCGTCCCGCTGAGAAAATGTTTCACCGGCTGCCCGTCCACCGCGAGGATCTGGTCGCCCACGCGGAGGCCGGCCTGGGCTGCGGGGCCGCCGTCCCTGACGAAGCCGATCGTCGTTCCGTCAAACTCGCTCTGCGGCTTGCCCACAAACCAGACGATGCAGGCCATGAGCAGCGCCAGCCCGAAGCTGAAGACCGGCCCAGCCGCCGCGACGATGATCTTGTCGAGCGGCTTGACCGGCGGAAGCTGGTCGCGTGAGGTCTCCACCCTTCCCTCCAGAGCCTCCATCGGCGCCAGCTGGGGAATCGCCACGTAGCCGCCGGCCGGGATCGAGCCAAGCCGGTATTCGACGCCGCCTATGGTCTTTTTCCAGAGCGGCTTCCCGAACCAGATCGCAAATTTTTCGACGACCAGCCCGCGCCATTTGGCCGCCAAAAAATGGCCGAGCTCGTGGACCACAATCAGAAGATTGAAGATCAGAACGACCTCAAGGCAGATAAAGAGGAACTTAAGAATGTCCATGTCGCCGCTTACCTTCGCCGCGAATACAAAAAAATCAATCCGGCAGATGCGCCACCTCCCCGCCGGGGCGCAGGGGCCGCACCGGAGGCCGGCGCAAAAAACAAAACGGGCGGGACAATTTTGTCCCGCCCGGTTCCGTCGGGGGATTTCTCGGGAGAAATCGACCGATCCTGCGGCCGCAGGGCCGCCGGTTCAAAATGGCCGCCACCCCGCGACTGGCGCGGGGCGGCGGAAAGAATGGCGTCAGGCCTCGGGTTCCGCGCTATCGGGCGCCTTCACAGGGGCCTTCTTTGCCGCCGGCTTTTTCGCCTGTTTTGCGGGCTTGGTTTCGGCGGGCTCTGCGGCCGCCTCGACGACGATGCTGTCCACCCACTCGATGTAGGCCATGGGGGCGGAGTCGCTCTGGCGCGGCCCGAGCTTGATGATGCGGGTGTAGCCGCCCTGGCGGGAAGCTGCGCGGGGCGCGACCTCAGCGAAGAGCTTTTTCACAGCATCCTTCTGCCCGAGCTCGCCGGCGGCGAGCCGGCGGGCGTGGAGGTCGCCGCGCTTGCCAAGGGTCACCATCTTCTCAGCCAGCGGGCGCACGGCCTTGGCTTTGGCGAGGGTGGTCTTGATGCGGCTGTGTTCGATGAGGCTGCAAACCTGATTCGCGAGCAGTGCGTTGCGGTGCGAGGAGGTGCGGCCGAGCTTGACGGTTTTTTTACGGTGGCGCATGGCAGTTTATTTTTCGGCGGGTTCGGGCGGGAGCTCGACCATGCCGGCCTCGAATTTCATACCGAGTCCCAGGCCGAGCTGGAGGAGTTTGTCCTTGATTTCGTTCAGCGACTTCTTGCCGAAGTTGCGGTATTTCAGCATCTCGGATTCCGTCTTCATGGCGAGCTGCCCGACGCTGGTGATGTTCGCGTTGTTGAGGCAGTTTGCGGCCCGGACGGAGAGCTCGATCTCGTTCACGCTCATGTTGAGCAGCTTCTTCATCCGCGTGTTCTCCTGGCTCACCTCCTGCGGCGTCTCGTCGAACTCCACCTGCTCGTCGTCAAATCCGACAAAGACATCCAGGTGGTGGCGCAGGATCGCCGAGCCCTGAAGGAGGGCGTCATCCGGGGTGATGCGCCCGTCGGTCCAGATCTCAATGATGAGCTTGTCGTAGTCCGTGCGCTGGCCGACGCGGGTCGCCTCAACGGCATATTTGACACGCGTCACCGGAGAGAAGATCGAGTCGATGGCGATGACCCCGATCGGCTGGTCGGCATGCTTGTTTTCGTCGCCGGTGGAGAATCCGCGGCCGACTTTGATTTCGAATTCGGCCTCGAACTTCTGCTTCTTGTCGAGCGTGCAGATCAGTTGGTCGGGGTTGAGGACCTCGCACTGCTGGGAGCTCTCGATGTCGCCGGCGGTCACGGCGCCCTCCTTGTTCACCGCGAGCTTCAGGTTGCGAACCTCGTGGTCGTGGGCCTTGAACTTGACCTTTTTGAGGTTGAGGATGATGTCCACGACATCCTCCACAACGCCGGGCAGCGTGGAGAACTCATGGGCGGCTCCCTCAATTTTCACGGAGGTGATGGCGGCCCCTTCCAGCGAGCTGAGGAGAACCCGGCGGAGCGAGTTGCCAACCGTGTGTCCGTAGCCGGCCTCAAAGGGCTCGGCGACAAAGGTGGCGTAGGTTTCCGTGGCGGAGGCCTCGTCTTTGACGAGTGTTTTCGGCATTTCAAACCGACCGAGACGAACGGGCATGATGATGGACTTTCTTTTTTTGCCGGGTTTCCCTGGGCGCATGCGGCTGCCTGTCGAGGACGGGCGGCCACCAGGACCGACGGCAAAAGCTTGTTGTTTGCGCGGACGGGCATCCTCTGCCGGACAAAAAAATTGTCAAGGCCAATTCCGGATTTTTTTATTCGCCTGGTGGAGGTGTCGGGAGGTCCCGGTGGGCTGAGCCCGACCCGCCCCGGAGGCGGGACATCATCCGGGCGGTGCGCTTGATGATCTGGTCCCACTTGAAGCGCAGGCTCTTTTTGTAGTCCCGCTCGAGCTGTTTGACCGGGTCCTCGTAGCCCGCGTAGGTGAAGAGGGCTTCGCGGTGCTTCTGGGCAATCGCCTCCAGGTCGGTGTTCTGGAAGATGGCGTCGGCGATGCGGAGCATGCGCCGGTTGGGCAGGCTGTGGGGGTTGGCCTCGCAGACGATGTTGAAGGCCGTCTGCGCGTCGTAGCCCAGGCAGGTGAGGCCGATGATCGCCGAGGCGGCCGAGCGGCTGAGTCCCGACTCGCAGTGGACAAGGATGGCAAACCGCTCGTTGCGTCCCGCCTCGGCCTCGTTGATCTCATGGAAGAACCGCATGATCTCGCGGATGTGCTCCTCCTGAGGAGCGCGGCACTTCCGGTATTGCGGAGCGAGCATCTCGATGTCATCGACATCGTGGAAACGCATCTGAAGCACTTTTTGCGAGCTTCGGGGAAGGACCAGCGGATCCGCTTCGGTTCCGGGATCCGGGAGGCTCACCACGTAGCGGATGTCCGCCGACTGGTAGCGGGGGAGCGACGAACGGCTGGAAACGGCAAGCTGCATTCCGCCACAAAGTAAAGCGGACTCCGCCGCGATCCGCCAAGATCTTTTCCGGATTTTCCCACCCCGAAGCCACCGCTGCAGCGGGCGGCGGCAAGAGCAAGGAGGCGGCCGGTGGGGAGCGGACGAAGACGGAGCGCGGAACTCCGGTCCCGAGGCTTGCCTCTCACGGGGAATGCTCCATGATTTCCGCCATGAAATCACTGACAGCCCGCGCAGCAGAAGGGACTCCGCTCACCCACGATGAGATGGCGGAGGCCTGCGAGAGCCTGTTGGACGAGGGGCAGGAGGTGAGCGCCCGTGCGGAGTTCCTGAGCGCCCTCCACCTTCGTGGGGAGACGGCGGAGGAGATTGCCGGTTTTGTGGAGATTCTCCTCTCCAAGGCGACCCCCTTTCCAGCCTCCGGAGAGGGGGCAATCGATGTCTGCGGGACCGGGGGGGACAGGGCAGGGATGTTCAACGTTTCCACGGCCGTCATGTTTGTCGTCGCGGCCTGCGGGGTGCGGGTCATCAAGCACGGCAACCGCGGGATCACATCAAAGAGCGGCGGCGCGGATGTGCTCGAGGCCCTCGGGGTTCGGGTGGACCTGTCCCCCGACCGGGCGGCTGAGGCCCTCGGCTCCGCAGGATGCTGCTTTTTATTCGCCCCGAACTACCACCCGGCGTTTCGCGCGGTGGCCCCCGTGCGCCAGCTCCTCGCCTCCCAAGGAAAAACGAGCATCTTTAACATGCTGGGGCCACTCCTCAATCCCGCGCGCCCCTCGCTCCAGCTCGCCGGCGTCTTCGACCCCGCGCTCCTCCCGGTTTATGGAAGAGCCTTCCAGCTTCTCGGCCGCCGCTCGGCCTGGGCGGTCCACGGCTCGCCGGGCTTTGACGAGGTCTCACCGCTGGGCCCAACAAGCGTCACCGCCTGGCAGGACGGCACCCTCCGGGGGTTCGTGATCGAGCCTGGCACACTTGGAATTCGGGACGTCCGCGCCGAGGACCTTGCGGGCGGCACGGCGGCCGACAATGCCGGCGTGATTTCCAGCCTCGTTGCCGGCAACCTGCGCCACGGCGCACGAACGATCGTGCAGCTCAATGCCGCCGCTGCTCTGGTTGTCGCCGGCCGCTCGGCGGACCTGCACGCCGCATGGGGGCTGGCCTCAGAGGCGCTGGATTCCGGGGCGGCCAGGGACGCCCTCGACCGGCTCCGGGCCGCCCGATAAGCCGTGGCTGCCAGCCTGTCCCGCGCCTCGCGAGGCGCTGCTCGGAAATGATCCAGCCAGACGGGGGAGTTGAATTTCCGGCAGCGCCTTACCTCAGGGTTTCCGGGAGCAGTGGCTGGAGGGCTTTGACGTTTTGGACGGCGTCGCGGTGGCAGACGAGGATGGCGTCAGGGGTTTCAACGACGACGAGGTCCTCGACTCCGCAGAGCGCGATGAGGCGCCCGTTGGAGATGGCGATGTTTCTCCGGGCATCCTGCTGGATGACGGGGCCGCGCGCGCTGTTGCCGCTTTCGTCGGACCCGAGGTGGGGGGGGAGGGCGGTCCAGGCGCCGACGTCGTCCCAGTCAAATTCGGAGAGGACGGCGACGACGCGGGAGGCATGCTCCATGATGGCGTAGTCCACCGAGATTTTCGGGAGGGAGGGGAAGTGCTTGGCGAGGTGGGCGGGAAGCTCGTCCAGCAGGGGGATGCTCTCGATGAAGTCGGCCAGGGCCGGGGTTTGGCGCCGGGCTTCCTTGAGAAATGTCCCGGCCTGCCAGAGAAAGATTCCGGCGTTCCAGAAGAAGTGCCCGGCCTGAAGGTAGGCCTTGGCATTTTCCAGATCGGGCTTTTCGACAAACCGCTTGAGCGTCCGGACCCGGCTGCCTTCGGGGCCGTCGGGAAGCTCGTCGCCGGTTTCGAGGTAGCCGAACCCGGTGGAGGGAAAGGCGGGGGGGACGCCGAGCGAGACGATAGCCTCCTCGCGCCCGGCGATGCAGATCGCATCGCGCAGCTGGCGCTGGAACGTCCCGATGTCGTGGATCATGGCATCCGCCGGAAGGACGAGACAGGTGGCTGCGGGGTCGATCGAGCGGGCGACGGCGGTGGCGAGCGCGCAGGCGGGAGCGGTGTCGCGCTTTGCCGGCTCGGCGATGATCTGCCCGGGCGCGATGTCCGGAAGAACCGCGCGCACGGCCTCCATCTGGGCGCTGTTGGTGAGCACGAAAATCCGGTCGGAGGGGACGACGCCCTGCAGGCGGGAGACGGTTGCCTCCAGGAGCGTTCGCTCCTCGATGAGGCGGAGGAGGTGCTTGGGGGTGGCCTGGCGGCTCATCGGCCAGAAGCGCTCGCCGCTGCCGCCAGCCATGACAAATGCAAAGACGTGGTTCATGGTCGGAGACCATCCTCGCAGCCCCGCGGAAGAAACTCAAGTTTGACATGGAAATTTGCGCGCTCCAGCATCCGGCCCTGTGACGGCTTTCCAGATCTCTGTCCTCTTTTTCCTGCAATTGGCAGTGATTCTCGGCGTCTGCCGTGCAGTGGGGTGGTTGGCGGCGCGCTGCGGCCAGCCGCAAGTCGTGGGGGAAATGATCGCGGGGGTCGTGATGGGGCCGTCGGTTTTCGGGGCGCTGGCCCCGGGGTGGCAGGCCGGGCTGTTCCCGGAGGCCTCGAAAGCGGTTTTGTTTGCCGTGAGCCAGGTGGGGCTCGTCCTCTACATGTTTTTGGTCGGGGTGGAGTTCGATGCCTCGCTGATCCGGCAGAGGCTCCGGAGCGCTGCGGCCGTGTCGCTCTCCGGCATCCTCGCCCCCTTCCTGCTGGGTGCCGGGGCGGCGTGGCTCCTGCACCCGCACTACCCGCTCTTCTCGCCGCAGGCCAGCAGCTTGCAGGGAATGCTGTTTCTTGGGGCCGCCATGTCGATCACCGCATTTCCCATGCTGGCACGGATCATCTACGAGAACGGGCTCACCGGCACCTCGCTCGGCACTCTGGCGCTTGCGGCCGGCGCCATCGATGATGCGGTGGCCTGGTGCGCTCTCGCGGTCGTCCTGGCCAGCTTTGCGGGCGACGCCTCGATTGCGTATCTCGCGATCGGGGGCGGGCTGGCCTACGCGGCGCTGGTCTGGCTGGCCGGCAAGCCGCTCTTCGCCCGCATGGCCCGCCAAGTCGAAGCGTGCGGATCCCTCACCCATGCGATGCTTGGGGCGACGCTGGCGCTCGTCATGCTGGGCGCATGGATGACCGACGCGATCGGGATCTACGCCGTCTTTGGCGCGTTCCTTCTCGGGGTCGCCGTGCCAAAAGGCTTCCTTGCCGACGCCCTGCACCTCCACATGGAGAAGGTGACCGCCGCCTTCCTGCTGCCGCTTTTCTTTGTCTACTCCGGACTCAACACCCGGATCGGCCTGATCATCTCCCCATCGATGATCTGGGTGACCCTCCTGCTGCTGGGGCTGGCGATCGTGGGCAAGGGGGTCGCGTGCGCGCTGGCGGCGGCCTGGCACGGCGAGCCTCCGCGCGAGGCGCTCGCCATCGGGGCGCTCATGAACGCCCGGGGCCTGATGGAACTCATCATCCTGAACATCGGGCTCGAGCGCGGGGTGATCACTCCAACGCTTTTCACGATGCTGGTCATCATGGCCATCGTCACCACGCTCATGGCGACGCCCGCCTTTCAACTCCTGCGGCGCTCCCCGGCCCCCACCCCCCATGCAACCTGACAACAGCCTGACCGGTTCGATCCTCGTCGCGCACCCCTCGCTGCACGACCCCAACTTCCGCAGGACGATCGTCTTCATCTCCCAGCATGTCCCGGAGGAGGGCGCCACGGGGATCATCCTCAACCGTCCGCTGGACCAGGCGCTCAAGCCGACCTCCGGCGTCCCTGAGGTGCCCATCTACTTCGGCGGTCCGGTGGCGCCGGAGACGATTGTTCTCACCAGCCTGCAGTGGCGCGAGAACCCGACCGTCGTCGCGTTCCGGGCATTTTCCGGACGCCTCTCCGAGGAGTTGGTCGATCTGGAGTGGCTGCCCGGCCTGCGCGCTTTTGCAGGTTTTTCCGGATGGAGCGAGGGTCAGCTTGAGAGGGAGATCGCCGGCGATTCCTGGCTGGTCCTGCCGCCGACCAGGGAGGTGATTGAAATGCCCCGGCCCGATACCATCTGGAAGTCGCTCATGCGCGGGGCCGGCCCGATGTTCGAACTCCTCTCCGAGGCCCCGGACGATCCTTGGAAAAATTAGTTCAGAACGGAAGCGTCGTAACAAGGACTCCGGCGCTCGCGCCGACCGGGGCCACCGCCGGGCTCGAATCCCCCGCAGGGACGATGAAGAACCGGCCCCGCCCGAATTCGTGGCTTCCGCAGCGCACGGCCCCGTCCGTGACGGTGACGAGGGCGAAGCGGCCCGGCGGGCGGAGGTCTGCGGAACCGGTGAGCACCGACTTTCTGACGTGAAAGAACGGGCACGAGGCGACGACGGGCTCGCCGGCACTGCACACCGGAGGCTCAAAATCCTCAAAATCGATGGAGGCGAGGGATTCGGCGGGATGAAGGGTGCGGGGCCGGCCGTCGAGGCCCATGCGGTTCCAGTCAAAGACCCGGTAGGTGGTGTCGCTGTTCTGCTGGACCTCGACGATGAGGTTGCCCTCGCCGATCGCGTGCAGACGCCCGCTGGGGATAAAGATGCTTTCGCCCGAGCTGACCGTCACCTCATGGAGCGCATGCTCGACGTCACCTGTTTCCAGCGCGCGCTCGAACGCCTCGCGGGTCACGCCCTTCTTCAGCCCGGCGTAGATCCGTGCCCCCGGCAGGGCATCCAAAAAATACCAGACCTCGGTCTTCGGCTCGCCGCCGAGCGCGGCGGCCATGTGAAGCGGGGGATGCACCTGGACCGAGAGGCGCTCGCGCGCATCGAGCAGCTTGACCAGCAGGGGAAAGCGCGGCGAGGGGTGCGGCAGGTAGCCGGCACCGAAAATCTCCGCGCGCCCGCCGGCCCAAAGCTCGTGCAGCGATTTTCCGCGCAGCGGCCCCTCGTGAACGATGCTTTGCGCATCCTCGCGGTCCACCACCTCCCAAAGCTCCCCGGTCGGGGCGCCGTGCGGAATCGCCTTTCCCAGCACCGACTCAAACCGCCTCCCGCCCCAAACCCGCTCCATCGCAATCGGCTCAAAGTAAATCGGCTCATTCATCGACCCAGCATTTTCCATCCGTCCAGCAACCGCAATCAGAAACAGCGCCCGCTTCCCCGCGGACGCGGCCGGGGAAAATGCGGTCGTGCCGCCGGGGGCCCGCCTGGCGTGATTGACGCCGCCGGGCGTTCGAATGTATTTCCATGGGCATGAGCAACGACGCGCAGCGCCCCGAATGGGTCCCCAAGGATGCAGGGCGGGAGTTCGCAACCTCGGTGATGGCCGGTGTTCCGCCCCCCGCGCGGGTGGCCAGCCGGCCAGGCGCCAGGCGGAAGCCTCCCGGGGTGGATGAACTGGTCAAAGGAATTTTCGAAGGGGAGCGCTCGCTCGTCTCCCGCGCGATCACGCTCGTGGAAAGCAACGCTCCGGCCCATCGTCCGATCGCCCGCGAGATCCTTCAGCGGATTGGCGAGCGCCCCGGCTTTGCGCGGCGGGTGGGAATCTCCGGAGTTCCGGGGGCGGGCAAAAGCACGTTTATCGAAGCCATGGGCAACCACCTCTGCGACGCGGGGCACCGCCTGGCGGTCCTTGCCGTGGACCCCAGCAGCTCGCTCACGCGGGGCAGCATCCTCGGCGACAAGACGCGCATGGAGACGCTCTCCCGGAGGGAGGAATGCTTCATCCGCCCCTCGCCTTCGAGCGGGGCGCTCGGGGGAGTCACCAGGAAAACGCGCGAAACCATCGCGGTCTGCGAGGCCGCCGGCTTCGATATTGTTCTCATCGAGACCGTCGGGGTCGGGCAAAGCGAGATCGCCGTGCGCGCGATGGTGGACTGCTTTCTCCTGATCCTCATCGCCGGCGCAGGAGATGAGCTCCAGGGAATGAAGAAGGGGATTTTTGAAATTGCGGATGTCCTGCTCGTGAACAAGGCCGATGGAGAGAATCGGATCCGTGCGGCGGCCACGCGCCTCGAATTCGAGCGCGTCATGCACTACCTGAGCCCGGCGACGGAGGGGTGGGAACCACCGGTTCTTGCCGCCTCCTCCGTGACCCGCGAGGGGGTCCCCGACGTCTGGCTGGCCGTCGAAAAGTATTTTGCGCACGTCGAGGCGGACGGGGCTTTTGAGCGCCGGCGCAGCGAGCAGGCCATCGCGTGGTGGCAATCGCTTGTCGAGCAGGAGCTTCGCGCCCGCTTCCTCGCCGACCCGGAAATCGCCGCGTTTTCCGCGCAGCTCGAGCGGGAGATCTGCGCCAACCGGCTGGCCCCCTCGCTGGCCGCCGAAGAGCTCCTGAGCAAAGCCGGACTGCCTCCGCACCGCCAATGAAACCCCTCCTCCCGATCATTCTCGCCGGAATGGCCGGAATCGCTGCCGGATTTTTCCTCGGGCGCTCCTCGGCACCCGCCCCTACCTCCTCGACACCTGCCGCCATGACGGAGCAGAGGGTGTTCGTGCCGGGCGGACAGGAGGCTGCCACCGTGGAACCCGGACAGGCACTCACCCCAAAAAACTCTCCGGAAAAACTATCGCCCCTCACCGCCGAAAGCCTCCAGGCCGAGCTGGCGGCGATGGAGGGCGGCGGCCTGTATGGCATGTCGGCCATGCGGAAATGGGCGGAGCTCCAGGAAAGGCTCAAAGCCTCGGATCTTGCGGGCATCGCGGCCCAAATGACGGGCAACCCGACGACCGGCGGCCGCGAGAACGGTCTCCACATCGTCCTCTCCACCTTCGCCGAGACCGACCCCCAGGCCGCATGGAACCTCGCTCTCGCCGTCAAGCAGCCCGGCATGCGCCAGAGCGCCATCATGGCTGTCGTCTCAGCAGTCGCCCAGAAGGATCCCGCCCGCGCGATCGCCATGGCGGACTCCCTCACCGAGCCGCAGATCAAGCGGCAGGTCCGCTCGATCGCTGTCGGCAGCCTGGCACAAAAAGACCCCCAGCGCGCGCTGGCTCTCGCCACCGAAAGCGCCGACCCCCGCGAGGGCGATTTCTCGCTTTCGACGATCTTTTTCCAGTGGGCCCGCAAGGACCCGGAGGCCGCCAAGGCGGCCGTCGCGCGCCTCAGCGGAAAACAGGCCACGCAGGCGCAGATGTCCCTGATCTCAGCCCTCGCCCAGCAGGATCCCGAAAAGGCATGGGCCTACGCCTCCACCCTCCCGCCCGCCACGGGCAGAAACTTCTACAGCGATCCCCGCGTCCAGGTGATCCAAAACTGGTCGCAGTCCGATCCCCAGGCCGCCCTCAAGGCGGCCCTCAGCATCCCAGAGACCGCCACGCGGGGGAGCGCCGTCGCCTCCGCCGTCAATGCCTGGGCTGCCAGCGACTTCCCGGCCGCGCTCAACTACGCCATCTCGGTGGAGGATGCCGGAATGCGGGGCGACATCTTTCAAAACCTCAGCCACAACCAGAACGCCAACCGGCGCGAGCTCCTCAACGCGGTCATGGAGCACATGCCGCCGGGCGATAAATACCAGCAGGCGGTCACCAGCGTCCTCTCCGCCTGGGCGCAGGAAAACCCTGCCGAGGCCGCCCGGGTCGCCATGGAGCTGCCCTCCGGCCGGGCGTTCTCGAACGTCGCCAGCCAGATCGCCTCCCAGTGGATCACCTCCTCAAAAAACAAGCAGGAGGTTTTTGACTGGGTCAAAAACCTCCCCGAGGGCGAGGCGCGCAAAAACTCCCTTCGCTCGGTCTACGACACCTGGAGCGCCGAAGACCCCCAGGCCGCGCTCCGCTCGCTCTCATCCCTCCCGGCCGATGACCGCAAGCAGGCCCTCTCCTCCCTGGCCTCCGGGTGGAGCCGGTCCAACCCGCAGGATGTGCTCCAGTGGTCCGGGTCCCTCACCGATGCCGGCGAGCGCGCCGAGGTGATCCGCACGGCCGTCTCCCAGTGGGCGGGGAATGCCCCGGAGGCCGCCGCAAAATATGTCGAGCGCCTCGGGCCCGACGAACGTCAGGGCGCCATGGAGACCCTCGTCAACAATTGGGCGTCCCGCGATACCGAAGCCGCCGCCGCATGGCTCGACCGCCAGTCTCCCGGCCCCGCCAAAGACCCGGCCCTCCGCTCGCTCTCCCGCAAAATCGCCCAGGAGGACCCCGAGTCCGCCCTCACATGGGTCGCCGGGATCTCCGATGAAAAAGACCGCCTGCGCCAGACCGAGAGCATCGCCCGCGACTGGGTGCGACAGGACCCCGCCGCCGCAAAAGCCTGGATCTCCACCTCCAACCTGCCAGAATCAACCCGCGACAAACTCCTCAAATGACCGTCAACGAACGCCTCGAAAAACACCTCTCCTGCCAGCCCGACCTCGCCGAAGCCGCCTTCGTCGCCAACGATGCGAAAATCACCGGAGATGTCCGCCTCGGAAAAGATGCCAGCGTCTTCTATGGCAGCATCCTTCGCGGGGATATCGAATCGATCATCATCGGCGAGGGCTCGAACGTCCAGGACGGCTCGATCCTCCACCTCGCCGACGACCTGCCCGCCATCGTCGGCGCGTATTGCACGATCGGCCACGGGGCGATCGTCCACGCCTGCACGGTCGGCGACGAGTGCCTCATCGGCATGCGCGCCGTCATCCTCGACGGCGCCCACATCGGAGAGCAATCCCTCGTCGCCGCCGGCTCCGTCGTCACCCCGCGCACAAAAATCCCCCCCGGCTCAATGGTCATGGGAACCCCAGGAAAAGTCGTCCGCCAGCTCAGCCCCGAGGAACGCGCCGGCCTCCGCGCCTGGGCCGAAAAATATGTCCAGGTCGCCCGCGCCCACGCCGCCCTCCAGGCAGGAACATTTTTTTCTGCCAAGCGCTGACATTTCCACGTAGGCTCCCCGGCTCTCATGGACGACAACATTCTCACGGTTGGCCTGCCTTCGGGCAGCCTCATGGACCCCACGATCTCGCTTTTCGCAAAAGCCGGCTTTGCGATCTCCGGATCCAGCCGCTCGTATCGCCCGTCGGTGGATGACCCGGAGATGCGGATCCGCCTCCTCCGCGCGCAGGAGATCAGCCGATACGTCGAGCATGGATACCTGGACTGCGGGATCACCGGTCGGGACTGGGTGGCCGAGAATGCCTCGGACATCCATGAGGTCGTTCCGCTCCCCTACAGCAAGGTCAGTTCCAACCCCACACGCTGGGTCCTGGTGGTCCCCGAGGACTCCCCGATCCGCACCGTCAAGGACCTCGAGGGCAAGCGCGTTGCGACCGAGGCGGTCGGGATCACCCGCCAGTTCTTCGAGCGCGCGGGGGTCCGGGCAGAGGTCGAGTTTTCGTGGGGCGCAACGGAGGTGAAGGTGCCCGACCTCGTCGATGCCATCGTCGATATCACCGAGACCGGCTCGTCCCTCCGCGCCAACAAGCTCCGCATCGTTGACACCCTCATGGAATCCTACCCGGCACTCTTCGCCTGCCACGCCGCATGGAAGGACCCCTGGAAGCGCACCAAAATCGAAACCCTCGCCCTCCTCCTCAAAGGGGCCCTCGCCGCCCGCGACCTCGTCGGACTCAAGATGAACCTCCCGGAAAAAAGTCTGAAGAATTTGCTTGAGGCCCTGCCCTCATTAAGGAATCCTACAGTTTCGCCCTTGGCACAACCCGGATGGGTCGCCATCGAGACGGTGATCGAAGAGAAAGTCGTCCGCGAGATCGTTCCGCAGCTGAAAGCGCTCGGGGCCGAGGGGATCATCGAATATCCTCTCAATAAAGTCGTTTACTAGCAGTCCCGCATTCCCATGGGTTCATTAAAGAAGACAAGAAAAGCGAAAATCGCGAAGCACAAGCGCCGCAAGCGCATGAAAGAAAACCGGCACAAAAAGCGCTTGCGCTACAAGTCGTAAGGTGGCCCGGGCGGACGCCCGCGCCGCTCACTCCCGGAAAACTCTCTCGGCATCTCCGGGATGGTTGAGTTTTCCGAAGCAGCACTGCATGGTGTGTCACGTATGATGAAACACGTTGTCCCCTGCCTTTTCGTTGCGGCCCTGACAATTTCATTCGCCGGGTGCGCTGCCCGCACGACCCCTGCCCCGGCCGGGAGGCCGGAGGCGGCCGTTCCTGTTCCGCGTGCCGCCGTGCCCCCCCCGCCCGCCACTCAGACCATCCAGGAACCCCTCTCTCCGCCACCGCCTGCGCCCCGGGCAGACGCACCGGCTTCGATCCCCCCGGTCGCACCGGCTCCCGCTCCCGTTGATTCCCCCGCAAAGCGCGTGGCAGGCTACCTGCCCGCAGGCTGCATCGTAACCGAGATCTCCGATCGCGAACTCGTGGTCAAGCGCTCCAAAGCTACCCGCGCCCCGTCGCTCTATGAGGAGTCGATCGCCCTCAGCCGCCTCCGCGGTCAGCTCAAATCCCGGGTGACGATCCCCACGGGAACAGCTGCCCAGTCGTCTCTCAAGGACGGAACCGCCTCCATCGTGTTCACTGCCCCCCTCCCTCCCGCCGAGGCGGCCGGAGCGATCTCCTCGGCGCTCTCGCTCGACGCCGTTCAAAAAGTCCGGGCCGTGCTGGCCCCGTGACGAGCGCATCCCCACAAGCTGCTCCCCTGCCACGTAGATGGCTTCCGGGGCCCGCCTTCGGGTGCCGGGCCATACGCATGGCGTTCGGATAAAGGCACCGCAGGAAAACGGAACTGCAAACGGAGGCGCCGGGTCATCCGTTCGTAGTTCCGCCTTCAGGCGGTGGGCGAGTGGCGTGGCAGCCAAAAAAGCCGCCGCAGGAAAACGGTACAACCCTCCCAAGGCTCACCCATTTATTCGGCCTTCAGAGACCGCCGCGCGACTCAGGCGCCGAGGACCTTGGAGATCCGCTCGCAGACGCACTTGAGCACCTTCACCCGGGCATACCATTTGAAATTGGCCGGGATGACTGACCAGGGAGCCAGGTCAGTTCCGGTTTTTTCAAACATCTCCTCGGCCGCCTCGTTGTGCTCCGCCCAGTGGCGCCGGTTGCGCCAGTCCTCGTCGCTGATCTTCCAGTGCTTGTAGGGGTCGGCCTCCCGGCGCTTGAACCTCGCCAGCTGCTCGTCCTTCGAGATGTGAAGGTAGAGCTTGATGACGATCGCCCCGGCATCGGCCAGCGTCCGCTCGAACTCATTGATCTCGCGGTAGGCGCGCATCCACTCCGCCGCAGTGCAAAACCCCTCCACCCGCTCGACAAGAACCCGCCCATACCAGGAGCGGTCGAAAATCACCATCTCCCCATGCGCCGGCAGCTTGGTCCAAAACCTCCACATGTAGTGCCTGGCGAACTCCTCGGGGGTCGGCTTCACAATCGAGTAAACCCTCACCAGGCGCGGGTCCAGCCGCTCCACCAGGCGCTTGATCGCACCTCCCTTCCCAGCGGCATCCGGCCCCTCCAGCACAAGGACCACCGGATTCTTCCGCTCCCGCAGCTCGAGCTGCATGTTCAGAAGCTGCAGCTGGTGGTGCTTGAGCTGCTTCTTGTATTCGTCCTGATCGAGGGATTTTGACTGGTCGAGATCGTCAAGTCGCATGGGTGCTTGGCCTGGCATTTGAAAGAGGCTCACTGGCTGATAGACGGAATCCCCGGCCGGGGAAAGCGAAGAAACAAAAAAATCCGGGCGCGTCTCAGCCGCGCCCGCGAAGCCGGACGGCGGGTCACCCGCGAAGCCAAAAAACAAGCCGCGCGTTGAGCCGCCGCCCCGGTTCGCGCGGCCACCAGAAGCGGCCGGCGGAGCCCTTCGCCACAGGCGTTCAGCTCAGTCCCGCCGCGCGCTCGAAGTCGGCGAGGCAGGGTCTGAGCCCGCGGGGGTCCCGCAGGAGAGAGGTTCCGACGAGGGCGGCCTGGAACCGGGCTTTGACCTCTCCAAGAGAATCCGGGCGGATCCCGCTCTCGGCCACGCGCAGGCAGCCGGAAGGAAGCTTGTCCGCAAGGGCAAAGACCCCCATGTCCAGGCTGAAGTCGGTCGCCGAGGCCGACCCGGGAGCGACGAAGCCTTCGTGGGATTGGAACTTCCGGCTGTTGATCCCGACCATCCGCGCGCCGCAAGGCAGCGCGCCGATCTCCTCCTCCGTGTGGACCTCAAAAAGGGCCTCCATGCCCAGCTCCCTCGCGAGGTCGTAGAACCCCGCCAGCCGGGACGCATCCAGGACGTTCGCCATCAGGAGAACCGCATCCGCTCCGAAGGCCCGCGCCTCGCGGACCTGATACTCGTCCAGAAAAAAATCTTTGCGGAGGATCGGTTTGCCGATGGTGGAGCGGAAGGCGGGAAGGCGATCGACGGCCCCTCCGAAATGGCGCGCGTTGGTGAGAATGGATGCGGCGCGCACGAGCGGGGACTCGGCATACGCCAGCGCGGCGGCCCGGACATTTTCCTCCCGCATCGGCCCCACGCTCGGCGAGCGGTCTTTGATTTCGGCAATCAGGCCGAACGAGGCCGCCAGCGCACCGTGAAAATCCCGGGGGGCGGGGGCGTCCGCCGACATGGCCCGGAGGTCGGCCGCGCTGCGCAGGCGCCTCGCCCCGGCGACCTCCTCGCGGACATCTTCCAAAATCGTCTCCAGGATCGTTTTCACATCGGGTTTTTTTGGTGGAGGGGGCCCCCGCGCGGAGGCGTATCGCCCGCCAGGAAGGCCTGTCTCCCTCTAGGGGTAGATGACGAGCGCTTCCGTGGGGACCGAGCCGAGGGCCTGACGTCCGCCCAGCGCCGCCAGCTCGATGAGGAAGGCCGCGAGAACAACCTGCGCCCCGGCGGAGTGGATGAGGCGGATCGCCGCCCCGGCCGTTCCTCCCGTGGCAAGGAGGTCATCGATCAGCGCGACTTTCTCGCCCGGGCGGAAGGCGTCCGTGTGGATCTCGATCTCGGAGCTTCCGTATTCCAGGTCATAGGATTGCGACAGGGTCGAAAAAGGCAGCTTCCCCTTTTTTCGAACCGGGACAAACCCGAGGCCGATCTCGTAGGCAACCGTCGCGCCGAAGAGGAACCCCCGCGCATCGATGCCGGCAATCCGCTCCGCCCCCACCGCGCGGCAGTGCCGGCAGAACGCGGCGATGGCCTCGCGGTAGAGGCCCGCGTCGGCAAGGATCGGAGTGATATCCCGGAACAGGATCCCCGGCTTGGGGAAATCGGGGATGTCGCGGATGGCGGACTGCAGGTGATTGGGTGCTTCCATGAGCGGGATGCGGCCCTAGTCGCCGAAGGAAATTTCGACGGCGCGGGCGGTCTGGATCATCTGGCAGTCCGGGCTCACCCGGCGCAGCTTGTGCACGGCATGAGAGATCGGCACATCCAGGGTGAGGTAGTTCTGGTAGCTGACCATCGATCCAAATTTCCCCTCGGCGACGAGCTGGACGGCCTTGACGCCGAACCGCGTGCCGAGGATCCGGTCGAGGGTGGTCGGGGCCCCCCCGCGCTGGAGGTGGCCCAGGATGCACGTCCGGACTTCCTTCCCCGTGCGCTCCCCGATCTCGCGCCCCACAATTTCGCCGATCCCACCGAGGCGGTGCTCCCCGCTGGCGGTGGAGTGGCGGTGCTGGCGGCCATCCTTGGAAGACGCCCCCTCCGCGACGACAATCATCGTGCTCTTGGCCCCCTCGCGGTCCCGGCGCATCACCTCGGCGGCGATCTTCTCATATTCGAAGGGGATCTCCGGGATGAGGATGACGTCCGCCCCGCCGGCAAGCCCCCCGTGAAGGGCGATCCAGCCCGCATGCCGCCCCATCACCTCCAGCACCATCACGCGCTTGTGGCTGGTGGCGGTCGTGTGCAGGCGGTCCAGCGAGTCGGCGACGCAGGCGACCGCCGAGTCGAACCCGAACGTCATGGCGGTGGCCTCCAGGTCGTTGTCGATCGTCTTGGGGACCCCGACCACCGGGAACCCCTCCTCGTGTAGCTGGAGGGCCGTGGTGAGCGAGCCGTCTCCGCCGATGGTGATCAGGGCATGCAGGTCGAGGGCGTCAAATGTCTGGCGGGCCTTGGAGATGATGTCGGCCGGGATGACCGCCTTGTCGCCAGAGCCAACCTTGGCCACAAAATGCCCCTTGTTGACGGTTCCGAGGATCGTGCCGCCGAGGTGCATGATGCCCGCAGTGGCCCGGCGATCGAGGAGCATGTAGTCCCCCGGGGGAAGGAGCCCCTCAAATCCATCTCGAAAACCAATGACCTCCCAGCCAAGTTTTTCAGCCGCCCGGCTTGCGCCGCGAAGCACTGCGTTCAGCCCGGGGCAATCGCCGCCGCTTGTCAGGATACCGATGCGTTTTTGTTCCATAATTGCTGTTCAGGTTTCTTAAAGGGAGTTGGATTTCGAGGTTTTCCGCCCTGCGGCGGCCCACTGGTCGTAGAGGCTCCAGCCCTGCCGGATCAGGGCGGCCCCCTCGCCAAATCGGTCCGGCGACCGAAGGAGCACCGCAATGATCCGCCGGGGAGTCACAAAGACTTGCTCGCCCTCGCGGCGGGATTCGGGCGGACGGTCGGCCGAGAGGATCAGGCAATCGCCGGCGCGGCGGGTGCGCCCGGTTTTTACGCCGTCGATGCCGTCGGTGTTGAGGAGCTCGTTCGTGTTGGTCAGGTGGAGCGGCGTGTCGATGCCCCCCCGGAAGATGTGGATCTGCCGGTGGGCCTGGGCCACGTAGAACGGGAATCCCGGGACATCATAGGCGTAGCGGGTCAGGCGGGCCATGTCCTCGGCCGTGGAATACGGGGTCGCCCCCTCGGCATTGCTGTCGAGCCCCGAGGGGTTGAGGAAGCGCGTGCGGGCCATCCCGAGCGAGCGGGCCAGCGCGTTCATGTGGGAGACAAAATTCCCTGCGGCATCGAGCCCGGACTTGTTGGGGAGGCTGGCCCCGACGTGCTCGGCCAGAGCGACGGCGGCGATATTGTCGGAGGCCAGGAGCGCGCAGTAGATGAGGTCCCTCAGGCTGAGCTGGTCCCCGGCCTGGAGGCCGCAGGGGTTCATCCCCCCCGACTCCATGGCCCGGGGGGAGACGGTCACCAGCGCGGCAAGGTCGGTGTCGCGGACGCGCGCCCAGTCGATCGCCACCACGGCGGTTGCAACTTTTGTCAGGCTTGCGACGGGCAGCTTCTCATCGCGCCCGCTGGAGGCGAGCACATGGCCGGTCTGCGCGTCCACGAGGATGTAGCTTTCCGCCGCGCGGAGGGGGAAAACCGCCGCCGCCAAGATTGTTAACGCTGCCAGTCGGGATGCTGTCGCCATAGAAAAATGAAAAATCGATTGGGACATTAACCGCCGTCTTGGCAAGATCAATCCTTTTGAAACTTCTCATGCGGGGGCAGGGATCCGGGTTGCCGGCTCCGGTTGCGGGGGCTAGGCTGGCTGCCTGAAACGTCGGAGGCCCGCTGGGCACCCATGAACACCTTTGAGATTCTTGCACCCATCCTGCTGCTCGTTGCCCTGGGCCATTTTTTGGCGCGGGTGCGTTTTTTGGGGCCGGAATTTATCGGGGACCTGAACAAGCTGGCTTTCTGGGTCGCGCTGCCGGCGCTGTTGTTTCGCTCGGCGGCGCGCGCCGGGCCTTCGGGGGCGGAGGCGCTTCACCTGAGCGGGCTGATGGTGCTCGTCACGCTGTTGGCGGCGGCGGCCGGATGGATGGCTGCGGCGGCTTTGGGATTGCCGCGGAGGAGCCGGGGCACGCTTGCGCAATCGGCCTTCCGTGGGAACCTGGCCTACATCGCGATCCCGGTTCTCTCCTATGCGCTGGAGGGCGCGGAGGGAGGCCACGAGGCCTTTTCGACGGCGGTGATCGTGATGACCCTGCTGATGGCGGTTTACAACGTGCTGGCGGTGCTCGTGCTGCAGGCGAGCCGCGGGGAGGCTTCCCGCGGGATGGCCGGAGCGGCCCTCAAAGGCATCATAAAAAACCCGCTGCTGCTCGCCGGGCTTGCCGGGCTTCTCGCGGGCGTCAGCCACACGCCGCTGCCCCTGTTTTTGGATCGCACCCTGGAGGCGCTGGGCGGCGCGGCCGTTCCGATTTCCCTGCTCTGCATCGGGGGCTCGCTGCACGCCGCAAAATTTGGCGGCCGGGCCGCACCGATCGCAGCGGCGGCGGTTTTAAAAACGGCCGGCGTCCCGCTGCTCGTGTATTGGCTCGCGCCGGCTTTCGGCCTCAGTGCCGCGGAGTTGCGAATCGCCCTCGTGCTCGGCGCGGCGCCGACGGCCGCCGCGTCGTATGTGATGGCCAGCCAGATGGATGGTGACGGGCCGCTGGCGAGCGGCTCGATCGTGCTGAGCACGGTGCTGGCAGCGATCTCGGTGCCGCTTGCCCTGTGGCTTTCAAGCTGATCCCCGGACTGGTTTCCGGATCAAACACGAAGGTCGATGTGATGAAAAGCGGTGGCGACCTGATCGAGAGAATTCACGCAGACGCCAAGGTCTTTGAC
>Ga0247844_1002078_pt1 | contig 33896 bp, 28 predicted proteins | sample LaCtaG_FD_192421 | JGI IMG/M metagenome (GOLD analysis project Ga0247844, IMG submission 192421) | Freshwater microbial communities from meromictic Lake La Cruz, Castile-La Mancha, Spain - LaCruzMarch201714.5m_1 | ecosystem: Environmental > Aquatic > Freshwater > Lake | place: Spain: Castile-La...
GGCGATCGTCCAAGCCGAGGAGATCGTCCAAGCCGAGGAGATCGTCCAAGCCGAGGAGATCGTCCAAACCGAGGAGATCGTCCAAGCCGAGGAGATCGTCCAAGCCGAGGAGATCGTCCAAGCCGAGGAGGCAGCTGGCGGACCGAGCGCCTGAGTATTTTTTACCCAGGTCCCGTGGACGTTGATAATGGATGGGGGTAGTTTATGTTCTCAGACAGCGTTCTGCCTTCTCGCTTATGAATTCCTCCTCCCTCGAACCTGATTCTAGCGTGATCGACCGGCTCCGTGGAGCTTACCAGCAGCTTTCTAACGAAGAGAAGGCCAAGATCGTCGCATTTGCGGCGCGGCGTCGCTTCACCAACGACCTATTTGAAACCTGGCTTAAGCAGTCCGGCTTGGAAAGCTCCGAGATCCTCCGCGCCGTCGCGGATGAGCAGCAGAGCGAGCCGGTCCGGGAGCGTCTGGACGCCGCCCTGCTCAAGGATGGCAACGAGCAGCTCCTGATCGAAGCGATTACCAAGTATCTCACTGAGGGAAACCAGGACTTGCTTGCCTCGGTGCGCGATTGGGTGGCTCGTGCCAAGGCTGTGGGGGGGGAAGCCGCGTTCCTGGAGGCACCGGCGGATTTACAGGGGCATCCCCAAAGCGGTATGTTGGAAGCCCTTGTTCGCGGGGGGCTGCTCGATCCGGCGCTTGTAGCCCTTATGCCAAAGAGGGAATCTGCGGAGTTGCCCGTCGAGGCTCCATCTGTCGCAATTGAATCAGTGACTCCGCCGGAGGGACTCGTAGAACACGACGGTTTGCCTCAGGACAAAACATCCGCGCTGGAGCATTTGGACGAATTGGACGAACTTGTGGAGAGTATTCAGTCCGACATCGACCGGATTCGCAATGTGAGCGGCGCGATTGATCTGGGTGCATTGGAACGGAAGTTGCGCCGCGCGAATTTGCTTTCCTGGGGGCTGCACCAATTCGCGGGAAATGTCGGCGCTTGGGAGACTGGGGCGGGGCTCCGGGAGGTGATTGGGGCCATTCCCGATATGCACCGGATCTGGGCGACCGCTTTGGCCGACTTTCTCGAAGGGGTTCCGATCAATCACCCGTTGCGTCGAAAGAGGGAATCCGCAGAGACGATTCGGGATGCGGCGGTGGGCGAGTTGCGCAATTTTGCCGACTTGGGCGGCATCGAGGAAACCGTCCCCGGACCTTTCGAAGACGCTTGCGAGTGGTGGCGGTGGGCCACGGCGCTGAGCGACGATCAGTTCGCAGATATCGAGGATTGGTGCAGCGCCAATTCCCTGGATCACCTTGCGGACTTTATCGCGGAACAGTGGACTTTGACGATGAACCGGGAGCGCTCGGCTTCTGCGGTGAGCGAAGCGATGAGTGAGGCACTCAGCACGGCCATGAATGAGGCCAGAGCGGCGCTCCGCGTCGATTCCACTCCATCGCAAGCATTCGTGAGTCCCGAGGTGGATGATCACACCGAGGCTGCTCCGTCTTTCGCTGTCAGCCGCCAAGGAAGTCTGATCGCGGCCATGGAAGTGGCGCGGAAACAGGCGGAGTTGGGGGGATCTGCCCCACTCGGAGGGGGCGACGCGGGTTGAACTTGCGCCTTCCGGGGAAATCTCCGCTTGAAAAAAGCTTCAAGAGCCATTTACTGCGACCCTCCGTGACCGGGCCGCAGCGGATTCTTTGATCGGACAGGTAGCTCAGTCGGTAGAGCAGTTGGCTTTTAACCAATTGGTCCTGGGTTCGAGTCCCAGCCTGTCCATAACCTTCTTCCGCCTGGCCCGGTCATAATTGGGGAAATCATGGCCGTTTTTCAGCATCCTTTTCCCTTTGATCCGACTTATGGAGCGAGCGAAGATGACCTCCGCTCAATCCCGGCACCTGAGCCGCCTTCGGATTACGAGGTATTTTGGCAGCCCCGTTATGAGGCTGTTTTGGTCATAGACCCCGCTCCCGAGATTGAGGAGGAGGGAACGGAGGGCGACCATCGAAAGTTTCAGATCCGGTATCAGTCTGCTGGCGGGGTCAGCATTCGAGGATGGATGTTGGTGCCTCGGGGCGGGGTGGCGGTGCGTGGGTTTGTCATCGCTCACGGATATGGAGGCCGGACGGCTCCGGACACCCACCTGCCGTTCAGGGACGCAGTCCTTTTCTTTCCCTGCCTTAGGGGGCTGGCTTTGAGTCGGCTTCCGCGGGTTCCGTCGGATCCTTACGGTCATGTTCTTCACGGGATCGAGAGCCGGGAGACCTATATCCATGGCGGCTGTGTGGAGGATGTCTGGTGCGGTGTCTCCGCTTTGTTGAAGCTCTTTCCTGAACTCAATGGCCGGATCGGGTTCCTCGGGATTAGTTTCGGCGGCGGGATCGGGGCGATGGCCTTGGCTTGGGATCCGCGATTCGCTCGTGCCCACTTGAATGTGCCGAGTTTTGGGAATCATCCGGTTCGGTTGCGTTGCCCTACGGTCGGGAGTGGCGAAGCGGTACGGACGTATGCGGCTCGCCGGACGGATCCGATGCCAACCCTAGCCTATCACGATGCGGCCACGGCGGCGAGGCGGATCCAGATCCCGGTGCATTGCGCCTTGGCCGCATTTGATCCGGCGGTGGCGCCGCCGGGGCAGTTTTCCATTTTCAATGGCTTGGCAGGAGAGAGGAAACTGTTCCATTTGCAGGCGGGGCACTTTCCTTATCCCGGTGCCGAGGAGGAGGAGCGGGAGTTGTTGCGGGACTTGGAGCGTTTTTTCGGGACGTTATGAACCGCGAATACCACCGCTGGCATTCGCCGAACCTGGAGCGGGACATGGAACTCCTCGTGTTCGGGCACGCGGGAGCGAAGGTGCTGGTCTTCCCCACCCGGGACGGACGCTTTCATGAGTATGAGGACATCCGGATCGTCGAAGCGATCGCTCCGATGTTGGAAGCGGGGCAACTGCAGCTCTTTTGCGTGGATAGCATCGACCACGAATCCTTCTACTGCTTCTGGTGCGATCCCGCCGATCGAATCAAGCGTCACAATCAGTTCGAGGGCTACATTTTAAAGGAGGTGATCCCCTTCATGAACGACCGCAACCTGGACCCTTGCACCGTTGCTCATGGCTGCAGTTTGGGGGCCTTTCACGCGGTGAATGTAGCGTTTCGTCACCCCTCTCTTTTTACGAGGGTCGTTGCGTTTTCAGGGCGCTACGATCTGACTTGGTCCGTGGAAGGTTTCGGCGATCTATTTGACGGCCACTACGATGACGACGTCTACTATCACAATCCCAGTCATTACCTACCCAATCTGGAGTGTGAGGAGACGCTTGAGCTGATCCGGAGGATGGAAATTATTCTGGTCGTCGGGGACGAAGATCCGTTTGTCGAGAATACGCGTCAGTTTAGCGATGTGCTTGAGAAGAAGGCTATCAAGCATTCTTTGCATGTCTGGCAGGGCCGGGCCCACAAGGGGCATTACTGGCGACGCATGGCGGCGGAGTACCTCTAGAACCAGTGGTGGATGACACCCGAAATTTTCCGTTGCGGAGCGGGAGTTGTCATCGAAGGTCGCGATTCGGTGAAGGTGCCTCGCAAATGAAGTTTGCTCCCCCGGTGGCGAGAGGAGCGCGAGAAGCGGTCACGAGTGGTGCATCCACCGTGCCACCGAGGCTCTCTGGATTGAGACGGGGACTACCTGGCGACCTGGCTGGGTTGATGCGTTTGGAGACGACTTGCTTCGAGGACTGGCGGCAGGATTCCAGGAGAGTGATCCGGGAAAGTCTTTCCAATCCCCGGCACGAAGTGTGGGTTTGGCCTTCCGAGGACGGCGAACGCCTCCTCGCTTGTCTTTGTCTCCGTTTGCGGTCTTCCACCCTGCGGGTCTACTCCCTTGCTACCGATCCAGCTCGACAGGGGGGCGGTCTCGGTGGGGCACTGATGGATTTCGCCCGACGCCGCGCCCAGGAATTGGGGGTAGAGCGAATCACTCTCGAGGCAGACGCGGCACGAGCGCCTTTGCTTGCGTGGTATGAGCGATTGGGTTTCCAACGTGAAACTTTGCTGAAGGACTTCTACGCCCCGGGCCGGGATGCCTGGCGGATGGCCGTCCAAACGACTGGAGAAGCACTCTCCGCCTGAACGAGTGACATGCCTACACCGAACCTTCTGGTCGTTACCAACACCAGCCATTGGAAGCTGCCTTTGGAGGGCGTGGAGATCATTTCTGCCCGAACCTATCTTTCACCGGACACGGTTCAGCAGTATCCCGGGGCTCGGGTCTTTAACCTCTGCCGATCATACAGCTACCAAAGCCTGGGCTACTACGTTTCCCTTCTGGCGGAGGCGCGGGGCCACCGAGCCATCCCGAGTGTCGGGACGCTTCGGGATTTTCGCTCTCAGGCCATCGCCCGTTCCCTCGGGGATGAGATCGATGAAACGATTCAAAACACGCTGAAGAAAGAGGAAAGAGGGGAGTTTACCCTGGAGATCTACTTCGGGCAGACTCTGGACCGTGCCCACGCCCAGCTGGGGACGCAACTCTATCGCCTCTTTCCCTCGCCCCTGCTCTCTGCGCAGTTTGCCAAACAGAAACGATGGACTCTGGTTTCGGTCGCACCGTTGAGCCTGAGCCAACTTCCTGAAGAGGAACGGGACCGCATGGCGGAATTCGCCCAGAGCTACTTCAAGAAGCGCCACCAGTCCAAGGTGCCCAAACAGCGCTTCCTCTTCGATCTCGCCATCCTCGTCAATCCGGCGGATCCGTCACCGCCGTCGGACGACAAGGCCATTCAGAACTTCACCGAAGCCGCCCGGGAAGTGGGATTCTTCGTCGAAACCATCACCAAGTCCGATTCGGACCGGATCACTGAGTTTGATGCTCTTTTCATCCGGGAAACCACTGCGGTCGATCACCACACTTACCGGATTTCCCGGTTAGCCCACGCGGAGGGACTGGTGGTGATGGATGATCCCTGGTCGATTCTTCGCAGCGCCAACAAGATCTATCTCGCGGAGTCGATGGCGCGGGCCAAGTTGCCGGTGCCGGCTACGTCCATCCTGACCCGGGATGATCTCAGCGAGAAGCGCCTCCAGCGGGTCCAACTTCCCTGCGTGCTGAAGATTCCGGACGCATCCTTCAGCCGGGGAGTGCGCAAAGTGGATTCCCGGGAGGAATTGCGAGCCGAATTGGAGACCATGCTCAAGGAGTCGGAACTCATTCTCGCCCAGGAGTTCGCCCCGAGTGAATACGATTGGCGGATTGGAGTGCTCGATCACAAGCCTCTGTTCGCGTGCAAGTACTACATGGCCGCCGGACACTGGCAGGTTTATAACTGGAAAGCGGAGAAGCAGGAGCATCGTTCCGGGAAGCACGAAACGCTTCACGTCGAGTTTGCTCCGCCTCAGGTCGTCGAAACTGCTTGTCGCGCAGCCCAACTGATCGGAGATGGGCTCTATGGGGTCGATCTCAAGCAGGTGGGCAATCGCATCATGGTGATCGAAGTGAATGACAACCCGAATGTGGAAACCGGGATCGAGGATTCCGCTTTGGGCATGGAGTTGTACAGAAGGGTGGCCAGATCCTTCCGTCGTCGCATTGAGCAAGCCCGCGCCTGACATGATTCACCCCGATACCGAGGTCCGTTTCATCAATTCCACCGTCGGGCATGGCGTGGTCGCGACCCGCCGGATTCCGCGGGGCACCGTGACCTGGGTGCAAGACTCGCTGGACCGGACTTTTCCTCCCGCGGAGGTCGAGACTTTCCCGTCGATGTTGCGCGAAGTCCTCGACAAATACTGCTACCGCAACCGGGCCGGCCACTATGTGTTCTGCTGGGATCATGCCCGCTTCATGAACCACAGTTTTGATTCGAACTGTCTTCTGACGCCCTACGGTGTGGAAATTGCCGTCCGGGATATCCCGGCTGGTGAGGAGCTGACCAATGACTACGGTTGCTTCAATATCATCGAGCGCTTTCAGCCGTGCGCCGAAGACGGTGGCCGCGACGTGGTGGAGCCGGATGACCTGGAGCGATGCCACCATTTGTGGGACGACAAGATCCGGGGAGCCGTGAAGCACCTCCCTGAGGTGATTCAGCCGCTCAAGGAGCTGGTGGATCCAGCCGTGTGGCAAACGCTTAATGCTGCCGCAACCGGGGAGGTCACGCTCGACTCCGTGGCGACGATGCTCTTCCGCGAAGCGTAGCCGCGCTTACTTTCCCGCCGCCACGACATGGCGGACGATCGCCTCACGATCCCCGTCGCATTCCCAAACGAAGCGCAGGAATTCCACTGGATCGAGCCCATGCAGATCGAAGAACGCCCAGTCTCCGGGGCAGCAATACATCACGTCAGGGTGGAGTTCTCCCCGGAGTTTGCACTCCGCCTTTACGATCAATCTGGGGAGCCAGGGAATCCCTTCGATGGCATCGCCCTTGGCCGGCAATTCGCTGGGGTTGGTTTGCCGCCTGGACGGCACACCGTGTTGAACCTCCTGAAAATACTCACGCCGGACCACCGCGATGTTGAGGATGGTGCCCGGGTCCGGTTCGCCGTAGTTCACGTGATCTTCCACGTAATCGAACAGCTCCTGTGCCCTGTAGCCGGTTGAGCTGAGCAATGCCTCGTCTTCCACTGAAGCATACTTCTGCCAGTCCTTGTCCCGGGAGCGATAGCGCGCCACCCATCGATCGAACATCGCCAAGAAGGCCGTCTCCCAGGATTCACTCATGATCAAAGATGGGAGAGACTTTCGTCGAGGGCATTGAGGAGAATCGTCATCGTCTCCTCGGTTTCGTTGCCCATGTTGGACAAGCGGAAGGTCTTGCCCTTGATCTTGCCGTAGCCTCCATCAATGGCGATCGCATGGTGGTCCCGCATCAGGGTCTGCAGCTTGTTCACGTCGATCCCCTTGTTGTTGGCGATGCAGGTGAGCGAATTCGAGCGGTATCCTTGGGGGGCGAAGAACTGGAAGCCTTCGGAGACGACCCATTCGTGGACCATGGAATTGAGGGTAGCGTGACGTTCGTAGCGAGCCTCGACGCCCTCGGCGAAAATCTCCTCAAGCTTCTGACGCAATCCGTAGATCGTGTGGATACACGGGGTGGAAGGCGTCATGTTCTTCGTGTGGTTCTCGTGGAACTCGTGGAAATCGAAGTAATAGCCGCGATCCGGAAGCTGCTTTGCGCGTTCCATCGCTCGTTCCGAAACACTGAAAAGCGCCAGTCCGGGGGGAAGCGCCAAGGCTTTCTGGCTGCCGGTGAGCATGACGTCGATCCCAAGTTCGTCGAAGGGGGTGGGCACCACCGAGAAAGAAGAGACGGTATCGACGATCAGGATCACGTCCGGGTAACGCCGGACCACCGCAGCGATCTCCGCGAGGGGGTTCATGACGCCGGTCGAGGTCTCATTGTGGATCAGCGTGACGGTATCGAACTGTCCGGTGGCCAATCGCGCATCGACCGCGTCGGGAAGGATGGGTTGGCCCCATTCCACTTGGAGGGCTTCGGCTTCCTTGCCACAACGTCGGGCGACATCGAACCATTTGTCAGAGAAGGCACCACCACAGCAGTTGAGCACCTTTTTGGCGACGGTATTGCGGAGGGCGCCTTCCATGATTCCCCAGGCTGAGGAAGTGCTCAGGTAGACGGGGCCAGAGGTACCGAAGAGAGTCTGGAGTTTGGGCTGAATCGCGGCATAGAGTTCCTGAAACTCGGTGCCACGGTGCCCGATCATTGGGGTGCACATGGCTTCGTAGGTTTCCTGGGAAATCTCCACGGGGCCGGGAATAAACAGTTTGGCGTGGGGCATGGGGGCTGAACGATTGGGAGAGATCGGGGGCGATGTCCAGCGCATTTGTGGCTGGATTACGAAGTGCTTACGAGGGAATTGTGGGCATGGGTCCGTCATTCCGCCGCTTCCGGTGCATCTCCCCAGAGGAAGTGTTGCAAACGGATGCGGTTGGCGAGTTCGGCTGCTTCCACGGCGCGGGAGCCTCGGGTGAGCCCGAGTCGGTCGGCGATGTTGGCTGCGGCACGCCAATTCTGCTGTTCTTGGAGAAGTGCAATGGCCGCGAATCCGGCGCGATAATACCAGGCATACTCCGGAACTTGGTCCGCCCCAATTCCTTCTGTCGGCACCCGTGCGACGACGTCGAAATAAATCTCCAGGGCTTGGTCGCTATCATTGAGCAACTCCATGCATTTTGCCTTGAAGACCATCGCTTGGTTGCGCCAAATTCGGTCCGTACCGGCGGCATCGATGATTTCGTCAAACGCGGCCACCGCAGCCACGAGCGGTTCCTGGGCGGAGGGAACCTGTTTCGACTTCTCCAAATAGGCCTGACCGCGGTTAAGCAGTGCCGCGAGGCGCAGGTCAGCCGGGATCGCTTCGGGAGAACGGAGGATGGAATCAAGCACCCGGATGGCGTTGTCGGGATTCCCTTCCCGGAGCAGGGAAAGGGCCTGCTGCCGCCGGGACTCCATGGCAAGGGCTCCCTTGCGGTCAATCACTTCAGCCCAAAGAGCAATCGCCTGCTTGGAATCCTGGGCGGACATGGCGGACCGGGCTGCGAAAAACAGGGCTGTTTCGGCATGGGGACCGGAGGGATCTTCCCGGTAGAGCGTCTCGAACTTGGCCCTGGCCTGGGGAAAGTCATCGGCATTGTAGTAGAGTTCGCCCAGCTTGAGGAGCATCTCGATGCGGCGGGAAGAGGCGGGCCAGACCACGAGGAATTGCTCCCCCGCGCGCGCCGCTGCTTCAGGGTTCTCCGAAGCGATCTCAATCCAGAAGGCTACGTAATCCGCTTGCTCCTTCAAAGACGGGCTCAACTGCGCTGAGCGGAGCGATTCCAACTGGCGGCGAGCCGCGATGGCCCGGGGGGGGAATTCCAAGAGATGAAACTCAGCGACCGCCAGCCCGGCCTCCAGCACACGAGGATGGTTCGGGTGATCGCGAATGAAATCCTTGAGGGCGGTAAGTGCTTCCGGGTGCTTCCCGGCGGCCAGGAAAAGCCCCCGCTCCAGTTCCAACCCGGCGGCGAGATCCTTCCCTTGAGGAAGTCCAACGACATCCGCGAGACGCTCTTCATACAAAACGGTGTCGCGAGAATGGAACGCAGCGACGGTGGCGTTGTATAGGTCCGCGACCGTGGCTGAGTCTCCACCCGCCGCCAGGAAGGAGGTGGAGGCCAGGGTGTAATCGCCCTGCATGAATCGGGCCCGGCCGGCCAAATCGTTGGCGTAGCGACGTTCCTCGGGCCGCAAGGGCCGGTCCCGGAGGGTTTCCAGCAAGCGGACGGTTTCCTGGGGGGTGTCCTTGTGAACGCGCTGCGCCAAGGTCAGGGTGGCCAGTGGAATCAACGGATGACTGGGATAACGTTGCAGGAAACTGCGTAGTCCCGTGAGTCCATCGGGTCCGGCGAGGGCCGAGGACCGATAAACCAAGGCCAGCGCCGCCAAGGATGGAGCGGTGGATTCGGCCCAAATTTCGACGACGGGCGGGGATTCCGTGAAAAATCCGAGGCGTTCCAACTGAAAGAACGCTTCGCCCAAGAGTGGGCTCTCCGGCTTCTGTCCGACGAATTCCACCAGTGCGGTGACCGCATCCTCGCGCCGGTTGAGTCTGCCCAGGCAATGGGCCAGCAACACCCGGGCGGCGTCGTGCAAACCTTGGTCGCCGGTGCGGGTCTCCTCGATGAGAGCGGGCAAGGCCGCAACGGCGGCCTCCGGGGTTCCTTGAGCCAAGCTGATTTTGGCCAGTAGAAACCGAAGCTTCAGGGCGAGCGCGGGATCAAGGGCTTTCGGGTCCAACTCCTTGGCGATCCGGGCCGCCTCGGCGGGTTGATTGAGAGTGAGATGGATGTCCGCCCGGCGTAGCAACGCCGTTTGGGTTAGATACGGGGACGCCTCGGCGGGGAGGGAGGCGAGTATGAGCAGTGCGTCGGAGGCTTGCCGCTCCTGAACCAGAATGCTGACGCAGCTCAGCGCGGCCTGGGTGGCGAGAGGATTGGCGGGATCGCTGGCCGCAGCCTTCAGTGTTTCCACGGATTCAGAGGCGCGGCCCGCCCCGGCGAGGGCAAGGCCCTGCCAAAATCGTAAGGTCGGCAGATCGGCTAAGGCCGGGTCCTCGCACCGGACCAGGGCCTCCGCATGGCGCCCGGCACGGATGAGACATTCAATGAGTCGTTCGCCGATGAGGCGGCGTCCTCCTTCCCCGAATGTGGCGGCGGAATCCGGGTAGGCCCGAGCCAGTTTGACTGCGGCGACGGCGGGGATCTCATCCCGCAATGCTTCCAAAGCCAGCTCGTAAAACTCCTGCTCCGTGACCTGAAGCTTGGTCGCAGGGGGAGGTGGCGGCGCTTGCTGACCCAGTGCGGGGATCAACAAGGACAGCAGCGCCAGGAGCAAATGGTGGCCGAAAGGCCGCGAACGAAGCTGAGACATGAAGACTCAAGGGAGACCCATTGCGGAACTCAAGCCCACAGAATAGCCCTTCCTGTCCGGGAGACAAGTGGCGGAAGTCGGAACGGTCCGAGCCTAGGTTCTGGAACTCACTTCAATGTCATCACGAACGCCTTCACATCCGCGATTTCCTGCGGCTTGAGAATCAGCGCCATCGGCGGCATCGGGCTGATGGGAGTGGCCACGTATCCTTCGGCGAGCTTCGCGTTCGGTTCGAGCAGGCTTTGGGCAATGTAGGTCTCGTCCTTGCGGGCGGCGATGCCGTCGAGCGCGGGGCCAACCGGACTTCCTTTTCCCGCGAGCATGTGGCAGTTCATGCAGGCGGCCACTGGATGCTTCCAGAAGATTTGCTCGCCCCGCTTGGGATCGCCGGCGAGTCCTTTGTCAGCGTCGCTTTCGACCGGGATCACTTCCGTCAGTTTCACGTCGTCGTAGGCCGCTTCGCCCTTCGCGACGTGGAGGATGTTGACGCTCGCCGTCGGTTTTTCCTTGTTGAGGAAGATCGACTCTACCTGCAGCCAGCCGGTTTCGCGCAAGGTAACCTTCTCCGTTTCGGTCCGTCCAATGTGGTCGTTGAAGCTCGCTTTCCCCTTGAGTCCCTTGGTGCGGATCCAACCACTCAGCCGGTAGGTCGTGTTCGGTTTGAGCGGGACTTCCTGATAGAAGCTGCTGTCGGCATCGGCGTTCGTGACACAGCGCAGCGAATAGCTTCCTCCGTGCGCCGCCTTGGGATCGGAGACGGCGACCCACTTCGCGCTCTCATTGCCGGGTTTGGTGCCGTAATCACGCCGTTTCCAGCCATCGGGCAGGCCGTCCGCCCCCATCTTTTCCAGGTCGCCGTTGACGAGGAGGTTCGGCCCATCCCGGTAGAGCTCGACCTTGTGTTTCTTCGCCAGCAACCGCCCCGCCTCCTTGAACCACTCGTCGCTTTGGATCTTCGGGTCTGTGCTAAGCTGCTTCACCAAGGTTTGAATCTCGGGCGTCGTCGGAAAGGTCGCCAGCTTCACGAAGGCCGCCAGCCGCGTCACCGGATCCGGATCCGACACGATGCCCGCGCCAAAGAAAAGGGACTGCGCCGCCGCGTCGGACCCCAGCGCGCGCACTGCGTTGCGGCGCAACCGAGCATCCTTGGCGAGCAATGCCGTCTGGTGGGTGGCGGAATCGAGCGTGCCCAAACCGCGAAGCGCCCAAAGGGCATGGAGCGCACCGACCTGGCCGTCGTTGGCCGCGACCATGGCTTGGAGAGCCTCGGTGGCATCCGTCCGCCCCTCGACGATCTTTTGCTGGGCCAGGAGGCGCCAGTACTGCACATCGTCATTGAGCGCGGCGACAAGTTGAGCCGTGGTGGCCCCAGCCAGTGACTTTTGCTTGGGCTTGGCGTCCTTGCCAATGACCCGGTAGATCCGGCCGCGGGAATGGTCGCGTAGGGAGTTTTCGTGGGCGCCGCCGACTCCGGTGGTGCCCTTGAATCCGCCCCGCTCCTCAGTAGGCGTCGGATTGTGCTGGATGATGAAGTTGTGGAAGTCCGCAATCCACACCGCGCCATCGGGGCCGACCTCCGCATAGACCGGGGAGGTCCACTCATCGCTGCTCGCGAAGAGATTCATGCCATCCAGGGCGGTGTAGCCCGCGCCATCCGGGCGGACATCCTGCACGGCGACGAGCTTCATCGTCGGTTCGCAGACGAGGGCCTTGCCGTGGAACCTAGCCGGGAGAGATTTCGAGTAGATAAAAGCGCTACCGGCAGCTGCTGTGTAGCCGCCGAAGACATCGACTTGGCGGAAGTTCGGGGTGATCGGATGACAGGCATCGACCACATTGATCTTCTTGGCCGTCATGAGTTGCATGCCCTCGGCCTTCGCGGTGTCGGGGATGCCGCCAAAGAAAATCGGGGCGCCGTTGGCAGTCCCGCCGAACTGATCTCCGGCGTCGTTGTAGCTGTGAGCCCAGGTGTTGTTGGTGAACTGATGGAGGAACTCGAGGGCCGATCCGTCTGGGCGGAAGCGGTAGGTCCCCATCTTAAAGCTCAGCTTGCGGCCACCCACGGCTCCCTCAAATCCGGAGTAGCCGACCGAGCCGTAAAGCCAGTTGTCGTATCCATGGTGCAGGTTGCTCGCTTGCGCGTGCGTGTCGCCAATCCCCCAGCCGGTCATGACTTCCTGGCGGACGTCCGCTTTGTCATCGCCGTTGGTGTCCTTGAGGAAAAGAAAACGTGGCGGCTGGCTCACAATGAGGCCGCCGTTGCTAAAGACCAGACCCGTGGGGATGTTCAGACCGTCGGCGAACACGGTGAACTTGTCGGCCCGGCCGTCTCCGTTGCTGTCCTCGCAAATCCGGATCCGATCACCACCGATGCCATCAGGCTTCACTCCGTGCGGATAATCACTGGTTTCTGCCACCCAACAACGTCCTCGGTCATCCCAGGCCAGGGCGATGGGTTTGCCGATCTCCGGTTCCGCCGCGAATAGTTCCAAGCGGCAATCGGCCGGAACCTGCGTCCGTTCCATGGAACCCTTCGCGCTGAAGGGATGCTGGAAGGTGATCGCGGCAGCGCGCTTTTCGTAGTTGGCCACTTCGGCCTTGGGTTCGCGCTTTTCCGGTTCCCGGCTCGCAAGGAATTTTTCCCATTCGAGACGGGTCTGGTCGCCGACCGCCCAAACAATTGCGTTGCGCAGCAGTTTTTGGAATTCCGCGTTCTTCCAAGTGCGCTCGTCGTGCCCGCTTGCCGTGTAGAAAACTCGGCCCTTGCCCTGCGTGCGCGTCCAGGCCCACGGTTCCCGCAGCTCGCCTTCGACCCGCTCCATGAGAAGGTGGCGTGACTCAGGATTGAGTTGATCGTGGACATAGGTCTCGTCCCAAGTCTCGTATTCGGCCACGCCTTTGAGGATGGGATGCTCGCGGTCGACGACGGTTGCCTTGAAGACCCCGGTCTTGTGCGATTTGAACCGGCCGCCGACCAGGGCGATGAAACGCGGGTCGTTACCGAAACAGGCGGAGGCGCAGTGAATCGGGAGGAAGCCATTGCCGCTTTCGACGAAGGCGTTGAGCGCGGCGAACTGTTCCGGCTTGATCTGACCGTGGTTTGCGTAAAGGAGCAGCGCGTCGTAGTGGGCGAGCGTTTCCGAGTTGAGGCAATCCGGCTTGGTGAAGTAATCGAAGTAAATCGCGTCGCGTCCCATCGCATTCATGAGGATTGGGACATAGGCGGTCGAGTTGTGGTGCACGCTTTCGTGACCCAGGAAGAGCACGCGGAGCGGCCGGGGGGCCGGAGATTCCGCCGCGACAGCGTGCGCAGAACAAGCCACCAACAGGCAGACGATCAAGGAGCGGGGGTTCATGACAGGTTCGATATTACGGCAGGGACATGTCATCCTGCTACTCCCGAATCAGGACAAAATTTGGGAGGTTTCGGCCATGCGGGCGTTTGACTGCTAAGTCGGGAAAGATTGTCCAAACCGGTGCTCTGGAAGTCGAAGAGAGGTCGATGAAGCTAATTCTTGTCGCCCTCCTCACGGGCACTGCCCTGGCCGTGCAAGCGGCAGAGATCCGCCGGATCGCCCTCGACGGCACGCCCTTGACGATCCTTTCCACGGAGATTCTCGGGACGGACGGTTTCCCGCGGATTAAAATGCTGGAGCAGCCGGGGTTGGAACTTTTCCCGGCCTCGGCCAAGCCTACGAGAGGAACGGTGCTCATCTGTCCCGGTGGCGGCTATGCCGGCTTGGCAGTCGGTCACGAGGGGCGGGAGGTGGCCAAGATGCTCAATGAAGCCGGTTGGGATGCCTCGGTTCTGCTCTATCACGTGAGCGCCGGGGAGCGGACCCGGGAGCTGGCCCTGGGGGATGCCAAGGCTGCCCTCGCTCTGATCCAGACGCGGGGCGCGGATTTTGGCTTGGCCAGCCATCGCATCGGGGTGATGGGCTTTTCCGCCGGGGGACATCTCAGCGCCCGGTTGGTCCATGAAACGGCGAAGGACAAGTTGCCCGCGTTCGTGGCGCTCATCTATCCGGCCTATCTGGAAGCAGAGGGCAAGTGCCTCGATGAGGTGGCTCCGGCCAATGTCCCGGCGTTCCTCTATGTGGCTCAAGATGACAAACATGCCCCGGGCTCCTTCGCTTATGCAGCCGCCTGCAAGGATCGCGGAACTCGCAGTGAGTTCTTCCACCCCGATGAAGGCGGGCACGGGTTTGGGCTGAAACCGACCCGGCCAGCCAGCGTCCAGGATTGGCCGGACAAACTCCTGGGCTTTCTTGGATCGCTAGATTGACCTACGGCTTGCGCGCTTTTTTCGGCTTGGCGGGCTCCACATTGGTAAAGGGGGGATGCTCGAAGGGCGGATCTGCGGCCAGACGAGGGTCGCTGGCGGCTTCGAGCTTCCCGATGAGCTCTTCGGAGAGCTCCTTCTTCTTCGCGGCGTATTCCGGATTGGCTGCCACATTTTCGATCTGGTCCGGGTCCTTCGTCAGGTCGTAGAGCTCTTCCGCGGGGCGCTTCCCGAAGGCGCGCTCAAAGTACGGTTTCCATTGTGGGTCGTCGCGATGCTCAATGAGCCAGGCTTTCGTGGGACTCGCATCCATGTCGGCGTATCCCGCGCGGGTGTTGGACTCCAACTCCTCGTCGCTCGCCCCCCCGGGGCTCCCCATCGGCCAACGATCCGGTTCGAAGTTGCGAATATAGAGAAAGTTGTGTTTGCGTAGGGCACGCATCGGGTAAGGAAGATTGTCCTCTCGGGCGGAAGCCACGTGACGCTCCCGACCGATGATGGCCCAATCTCGGGCGTTATCGAGTTGGCCCTCTTGCTGGGACTTGAGGAGCGGCAAAAGCGATCGTCCGTAAAGGCCCTCAGGCGGATTGAGCCCGGCGATTTCCATAAAGGTCGGGGCGAGATCGGGGATGCGGACGATATCGTCGATGACACGTCCGGCCTTGCCGCCGGGAAAGCGAATCGCCAATGAAACCGAGGTGCCGTGATCGTAGAGATTGCATTTGCCGGAGGGGACGCCCGGCATCCCGTGATCACCGCTGGCCACGATCAGGGTGTGCTCCAGTTCACCGGCGGCTTCGATCTTTGCGAGCAAGGCCCCGAGACAGGCATCGACGGCTTGGCACTCGCCCAAGTAGTCGGCCACGTCTTCGCGCACCTCGGGGACGTCGGGAAGGAATCCGGGCATCTTTCCTTTGAGGGAGTCGGGATCGATTCCCCAATGCTTCTTCCCGGAACCCTTGATCCAGGTGCGGTGCGTGGTGGTGGTGCCGAACTGATAGAGCCACGGCTGATCGGGTTTCCGGGCGGCGAGGAAGGCATCGAAGTTTCCCCGGACCTGATCCAGAATCAGTTCGCGGGCCTGGGCCACCGGGATGCCTTGGGCGACCCTCTGCTCGGTCTCCTCGGAGAAGTTGTTCGGGGCGCGTCCGGACTTCTCGTAGGCGAATTGCTGTTCACCGAAGGGCGCATCCGCCGGGGTTCCGGGACTCCAAATCTTGTAGCTCTTGCCGATGTGATAACCGGAGTCCCGCAACATCAGCGGATACGTTGGGATCGCCGGATCCCAGACCGCGCCATTGAGGATCGCCCCCTGGCCAGTGTTGAAAAAGTAGCGTCCGGAGAGCAACGAAGAGCGGCATGGCGTGCAGCTTGGGGAATTGACGAAAGCGTTCCGAAAGAGAACGCCTTCCCGAGCGAGGCGATCGAAATTCGGCGTCGCGATCGCATCGTTGATCGTCGGTTTGCCATCGATCTTCGCGTAAGCACTGGCGTAACGGCCCCAATCATCGGCAAAGACGAAGAGGACATTGAGCCGGTCCGCGGCGAAGGCGGGGGCGCAAAGGGCGAGCAGCAGGGCGAGGGGGCGCATGAGAAAGACACTTGGCCGGGGAATCGAAACTTGCTAGCGTTCATTCCACCTGAAGAGATCGCACAGATGCAGATCCGGACTGCGGTTGGGGCTGCCGCCCTGAGCCAACCCGGATTGCGGGCTGAAATGAAGAAACGATAAGGGGGGGAGGTGGAAGGTGGCGGGCAGGAGTTCTGGCGCTTCGATCATCGCCAAAAGAACTCAATTCGTTTGCCGCCGAGCTCGATCGTTGCAGCAATTTGCTCCATCGAAGCAGCTCATTTGCCTCAACGTTGCAGTTATTTGCTCCACTGTTCTCCTGCGGAACTGCAACGTTGCCGCAAAAAGGTCCGGAGGCCGAGCAAGATAGCTTGGGCCACGGAGCAAAATGGGAAATGGATCGAGCTCAATCGGAAAACACCCGAGTTACCAGCTTCGATGCCGACTCAGGAAGCTGCACAGTTCTCGCTCTCAGCTCCAAAGTTGCGGCGATCGCACCGTTGCGCGAGGCGGCCGGGCTACCTAGATCACGGTTTCGGAATGAGCGCGAGCCGGAACCCGAACGATTTGCCTTGGAAGGTCGGGAAATAACGCAACCGGGCCGCAGATTTGGCTTGGGACTCCGCATCGCTCCAGGAACCGCCTTTGAGCAGTTTGAGGTCGCCGGAGGCAGCGCCCTGTGGATCGGTGGAAGAGCTGGAGGGCGGTTCCTCGAACCAGTCCTGGCACCATTCCCAAACGTTGCCGTGCATGTCGTAGAATCCCCAGGGATTGGCTCCCAGTGACTTCACCGCCATGGTGGAACCGGTTGGCAATCCCTTGGATTCGAAGTAGCCGGTCTGCTGAGACTCCGCTGTGCCCGGCGCGTTCGCGACGTTGGCTTTCCCATCCACAAATTGATCGCCCCAGGAATACGCGGTCGATGTGCCGGCTCGGCAGGCGTATTCCCATTGCGCTTCGGTTGGCAGGGCGAATTGCCAGCCCGGCGGAGCTTTGGATTGAATCTTGGCGAGGAATCCGGCCCGACCGGCGATATCGTCCCAGCCCACTTGATCGACGGGAACTCGCAGTCCGCGGTTCGGGACATCCTGGCCCTTGCCCATGACCGCCTTCCACTGACCGCGGGAGATTTCTGTCTCGCCAAGCCAAAATCCTTCGGTCAACGTCACCTCGCGTGCGGCGGTGCCTTCGCCCATGATGAACTTGCCGGGCGGGCAAAAGATAAAGCGCACTTTGGTCTCTGGAGCGATCACTTCGTCACGGGTGCTGATCGGGCCGGCAGGACCTTCCGGTTTGGCCGTTCCCGCTGTGGTCGGAGCGGCCCCGCCGGGCCGGGTCTGGGGCAACGCGACGATCCGGAGTCCCAGATTGGGGGCCTTGTGGTCCGGCTTGTTCCAGCTCCGGTAGGCGGAGCGATGGTAAGGATTGCCGATGTCGAACGCGCTCCCGCGATAGACCCGGAATTCTCCGGTCTCAGGCCCCTTGGGATCGGTCGCTGGTTCGCTTCCAAATTCATGATACCAGTCTTGACACCATTCGAAGACATTGCCGTGCATGTCTTGCAGGCCCCAGTAGTTCCGGCTCTTTTGTCCGGTGAGGTGAAGCTTCCCATCGCTGTTGCCCTCGTGCCAAGCCAGGAGGTTGAGATCGAGGCCTTCAACGTTGTTTGGTCCCGTGGTTCCCGCCCGGCAGGCATACTCCCATTGGGCTTCGGTGGGGAGTTGGTAGTTGCGCTTTTCCCGCTGGGAGAGCTTGTTGCAGAACTCGACGGCATCGCCCCAGGTCACTTGCGTGACCGGTACGTCCGTCCCCATGGCGTCCGAATAGCTCTCGTGCTCGGCACCCATCACCAGTTTCCACTGGGCTTGGGTGATCTCGTGGGCACCGATCCAAAAGCCCTGGGTCAGGGTGACTTGATGCTGCATTTCATCCTTGGAATGCCCCACCTCTGTCTCGGGGCTGCCCATCAGGAATGTGCCGGGCAAACACCACACCATACGGTCTCCGATCGTATTGAGGTAATCGTTGGTCGGGTCGCGATCGGGGCGCTCTGGAACCTGCTTATGGGCGGGTAGCTTGTAGGCGGTTGCGATCGTGAGAATCACCGTCGCAGCGATGATGGTCCCGCCCAGCCAAGCGATCATGGAAGTTTGGCCACGATTCTTTGGCTTCACCTCGCGATGCGGGCGCACCGAAATGGCGGGGCCAACCGCCTTGGCTCCGGGAATCGCGACGACCGCCGCGTCAATGTGGTGAATCAACCGACCGAGTTGGGAATTCAACTCCGCGCCCGAGGTGAGACGGAATCGCTGCTTGCCGGTGATTCCCTCCACCGACTCGGGGAGATCCGAAGGAGTCGGCATCACCGTGTCGTCCACCACCACCGGGACGATGGGCAAATCTAAGAGAAGCGCGGCTTCCACCTCGGCCCGGACAAAATCTTGAGCTTCCTTGGCGCGGTGCCGCATCAGTTCTGCCCATTGCGGACCGATGATGACAACGACCACGTCGGCTTGCCCCACCATGCCTTTGACATACCCATCGAACCGCGCTCCCGGCGGCACGATGTTCATGTCCATGATGATATTCCCAGCCCCGTAATTCTGGGAGAAGCGTTGAAAAATCTTCCCAACGTAGAAGGGCGCCTGCCCGTCCATGTCTGCCGTCCGGTAGGAGAGAAAGATTTTCACGGGATTCCGTAGCAGATTGGGGGAGGTTGGGCAAGGACGCGTTCGTCGATCTGCCTCAATCAACCTTCTCAATCTTTCAGCAGCCGGGACGGTCTTTCAGACGGTCTTGGGCGACGCGGTCACCCAATTGGTTGCGGATGAGTTAGCGGCCTGTGATGTTGGAAACACGGGCGAGACGGAACCCAACGAAGAAATACCGGATCGCCCCTATGTCCCAGTTCCGGTTCGCGGAGCGCGCCAGTTCAGGCTTATTGAACCAACTGCCGCCTCGGTAGACGCGGTAGGTACCGGAGGCCGCGCCCATTGGATCGGTCACCGGGGCATTGGGATAGTCGCTATAAGTGTCTTCACACCATTCCCAGACGTTTCCATGCATGTCATGGATGCCCCAGGCGTTTGGCTTCTTCAGACCCACGGGATGAGGCTTGTTGTCGCTGTTCGCATCGAGCCAGGAATACTCGGCCAGATCCGCATCGTCGTCCCCAAAGCCGAATCTCGTCGTCGAACCCGCCCGGCAGGCATATTCCCATTGGGCCTCGGTCGGAAGGGAATACCTCCAGCCGATCCCTGGCGGAGCTAGTTTGTTGAGCCTCGCACAGAAGGCTGTGGCCTCGTTCCACCTGACCCGTTCCACTGGTGCGTCCGAGCCAACCTCTTTGAAGTAGCTCGGGTTTCGCCCCATCACCTTCTCCCACTGACCCTGGGTGGTCTGGTTCTTCGCGATCCAAAAGCCCTTGCTCAGCGTGACCTGGTGAAGCGTCTCTTCGGCATACCGATCTGGTTCAGACTCCGGACTTCCCATCATGAATGTTCCGGCCGGACACCAGCAGAATTTCAATTTCAGTCCCGGGGCAATCTCGAATTCCCGTTCCTCGCCGGCAAGATGGCCGCTCAGTCCCGATGCGATTTCGATTTCCCGCTGCGCGACTGCGCGACCGCTGCTTCGTCTCACGTAGCGACTCCCGAGCAGAGCCCACGTCGCCAAGAGTCTACCCATACTTTGATGGTAAGCTGCCGGGCGGATTGATGTCAACTAGCAGATACCCGTAGCCGGAACAGAATCTGCAGCGACAAAATAAACGCTCCCTGCAGGATTCGAACCTGCGACCGACGGATTAGAAATCCGTTGCTCTATCCACTGAGCTAAGGGAGCCTCGACCGCTGGCGCGGTGGCTCGCGGGGAGGGACAAGATGCCCCGGTTTCGGCAATCGGCAAGGAGGAGTCTGGGGACCCTCCAGCCTAAGAGTGAATCAAGAAGGGCTCCCAGTCCGGGATGCCGTTGTGGTTGCGGAGTAGGACGGTTACCGGAACGGGCCTTGGTTCGCTGGGGGGGCGGACGAGTTGGAGGCCAGCTTCCCTCAGGGTGAGGTTGGCTTTGCGGGAGTTGATCCGTTTGTCGGCCAGCACGCAGTTCTCCCAAGTGGTCTCCCCGCCTCGGGAGCGGGGCACGACGTGATCGATGCTGCCCTCTCCGGGGGCCAACTTGCGGCCGCTGTACTGGCAACGACCGTCGTCGCGCGCCCAAATCCCCCGCAGGCCGAATCGGGGCCGCTTCATGGGCACTTTGTCGAACCGGGCCAGCACGATGACGGTTGGCACTCGGACTCTGCCGCTTGGGGTGCCGATCGATTGATCCTCGGGCCGGACGGGGAGTTCCAGCCAGTCGTCCCAACGCACCGGAATCATTGAGTCGCGGCCCTGGATATCCAGGGCGGTGGCGACGTCAGTGCACATCTGCCCGAAGGCGAGAGCGGGTGATGCGGTGTTAATGGCTTGCCAGTTCCGATTGAGAACCAGCACGGTATGCTTGTGCAGGATTTGGCTCATGGTCCAGCTGGGGGACTCGATTCAAGAGTCGCTTGTTGGACAGCATCCCCGGGGGACAATGTTCGGCCCCTCGCAAAAAATAGTTCAGGCGATCCCGTAGCGTTCCAATCTCTTGCGCAGAGTTCCCCGTGTGATCCCGAGGAGTTTGGCGGCGCGGACCTGGTTGTTGCTCGTCCGGCGCATCGCATGCAGGGTCATCTCCCGCTCCAGCCAGGGGAGTAGTTCCAATTCCTCGTTCGCAGCGGCGGCGTTTAGCAGAATTTCCACGGCTTGGTGCAACTCCGGGGCGGAAGAAGCTGCGGCGTCAGAAGACGCGCTGACTGCGGCCATTGGAGGGAGCGTGGCCCCCTCGGCGGCGGGTTTCTCCTCCACGAGGACCGGCTCTTCCCTGATCTCACGGGGAGTATGACGCCGATCCTGCGCGATCGGGAAATCCTTCGGCATGAGGATCTTGCTCGTCGCGAGAACGCAGGCGCGTTGCACGGTATTCTCCAATTCCCGCACGTTGCCCGGCCAATCGTGGTCCATGAGCAACTGCATGGCCTCATCCGTGATTCGGATGCGTTCGGCGCGCCGCTGCTCCGCCATGCGCTGCAGGAAGAAATCCACCAGCAACGGGACGTCTTCGCGGCGTTGACGAAGGGGCGGGATGTGAATCCGAACCACGTTGAGCCGGTAGAAAAGGTCTTCGCGGAAGCGGTGGTCGGCCACCTCTTTCTCAAGTTCACGGTTCGTCGCCGCGATGATCCGGGCGTCGCTTTTCAGGGTTTGGTTGCCCCCGACGCGAGAAAACTCACCCTCTTGGAGCACGCGGAGAATCTTGCTTTGCACCCCGATCGGCATGTCGCCGATCTCATCGAGGAAGAGCGTACCGCCGTCGCATTGTTCGAAGCGACCGATGCGCTGGGTGGTGGCTCCGGTGAAGGCACCCTTTTCGTGACCGAAAAGCTCGCTCTCAAGAAGATCTGCGGGGATGGCTGCGCAGTTGATGGCCACGTAAGGCTTGGAGGCGCGCAAGCTGAACTTGTGAATGGAACTGGCGACGATCTCCTTGCCGCACCCACTTTCTCCCGTGATGAGCACGGGGGCGTCGGCCCGGCTGACCCGGCCGATCATCTTGAAGACCTCCTGCATCGCGGCGGATTTTCCGATGATGCTTTCGCGGTAGTCTTCTGCCCGCAGTTCCCCTTGATGGGTCTGTTTGGAAGCGGAACGGATGGCGTCCTGGGTGCGCAGGGCGGCTTCCACGACTGGGCGCAGCTCGAAGTTGAGGGCCTCTTTGCGGAGGAAGTCGTAAGCCCCGAGTTTCATGGCCTCAATCACCGCGCTGGTCGGCGGGAAACCGGTGGTGAGGAGAACCGTGGCGTTGGGGTCGTGCTGACGGATGCGCCGGAGCATCTCCAGGCCGTTCATCGGCGTCAGGCGAAGTTCCGCAATGACCAGGTCCGGGGTGGCTTTCTGCACGGCGGCCAGAGCCGTATCTGAACCGCTGGCCGTGGTGATGCTCACGCCATCCGCCGCCAGATGCCGATGGCACCAGGCGAGGAAGTCCTCGTCAGAGTCTACGATGAGAATGGATTGGCCGGTCATTCCAAGGGTTCAGGCACCCACAAGGGAGCCAGCTTCGGTGCGATCGCCGGAAAATCGAGTGAAGGAAAACAGAATTTCACGCGTGCCGGGCTCAAATCCCTCCGAACCGGCGTTGTCGTGAGGCAAATTCCTCGAGGGCCGCATGCAGATCCTCCTTGCGGAAGTCCGGCCAGAACTTGCGGGTGATGATGATTTCGGTGTAGCTAAGCTGCCAGAGCAGGAAATTCGATAGCCGCATCTCTCCTGAGGTCCGGATCATGAGATCGGGATCCGGGTAATACCGCGTGTAGAGGTGCTTGGAAAAAAGGTCGGGATCAAGCATCGCGATGTCCGCGTGCCCTTCCTGGATATGCCGGAAGAGGCTTTTGATGCCATCTACGATCTCCTCCCGGCCCCCGTAGCTCAAGGCCAGGACGAGGGTGAGACCGTTGCCGCCCGAGGTGGCCTCGATCGATCGGTGCAATTGCCGCTGGCAAGCCTCCGGGAGATCGTGGAGCCGTCCGATGGCCTGAAGGCGAACCCCGTTCCGAGCGAGCTCCGGGGTCTCCTGTTTGAGGAAATGCTCCAGCAGTGCCATCAGGGCGCGCACTTCGTTTTGCGGTCGCCGCCAGTTCTCCGCGCTGAAGGCGTAGAGGGTCAGGTAGGTGATGCCGAGCCGGTTGCACTCCTGGACGATCGCCCGGATCGATTCCACACCGGCACGGTGCCCCTCGGTTCGGGGCAAACCGCGCTCTTTCGCCCAGCGCCCGTTGCCGTCCATGATGACGGCAATGTGACGGGGAAGGTTGGAGGGCTCGCTTGCCATAGGGAGAAATCGACGGAGTCCCCGATGAATCCGGGGAGCCGATCCGTCAGGCGATGGCGGTGCGTTCTTCCGGGCGGAGACGGATGGATGGGATTTCCAACGCGTTCCAGTGGGGATCCCTGAGGATCGTCTGGGTTCGGTCGGCTCCGACGCTGACCAAGCTGACCGGGACGTTCAGGATGGTTTCGAGACGACCGACGTAGCGGCGTGCGGACTCCGGAAGCTCGTCCCAATGACGGCAGGAACTGATATCGACGTTCCAGCCGGGGAGAGTCTCATAAACCGGCACGGCACGTTCCATTTCAGCGATGGTGGCCGGGGGGAGAGAGACCCGCTTGCCGTCGAGGTCGTAGTGGGTGCAGATCCGGATCGGGTCGATCTGGTCCAATCCGTCGAGGTTGGTAAGGGCGAGCGAGTCCACTCCGTTGATCATCACCGCATGGCGGAGCAGGACCAAGTCGATCCACCCGCAGCGTCGCTCCCGGCCAGTGGTCGCCCCAAACTCGCGGCCCATGGCGTGGAAATGATCACCAAGGTCCTCGTTCTCCGTGGGGAAGGGGCCGGTTCCGACCCGGGTGGTGTAGGCTTTGGCCACCGCGATGACCCGGTCAATCCGGTTGGGCGGGACGCCGCTGCCGGTGCATGCTCCCCCTGCCGTGGTGTTCGACGAGGTGACGAACGGATAGGTTCCGTGGTCGATATCGAGAAAGGTTCCCTGCGCGCCCTCGAAGAGCAAGGTGCGCCCTTCGACGATGGCTGCGTGGAGGAACTCCATCGTGTTGGTGACATGCGGACGGAGCCGAGCCAGCGCCGCGAGAACGCTGTCGGCAAGCGCGGGATCAACCGGCGGCATGCCCGCGTTGACGAGAAGTTCGTTCGACTCTGCGAATCGTTGCCGCAAGGCGACCGCAAAGCTGGTTGTTTCCAGGGTGTCCGCCATCCGGAACCCGGTGCGCTGCGCCTTGTCACAATAGGTCGGTCCGATCCCGCGACGGGTGGTCCCGATCTTCTGATCTCCGAGTGATTTCTCTCTGAGCCCGTCGATTTCCCGGTGATAGGGAAGGGTGAGGTGGGCACGATCGCTGATCAGAAGCTGATCCGGCCGCACGGAAAGGCCTTGGCGCTCCAGCGTCTCGATTTCCGTCACCAACCCGATCGGATCCAGGGCGACGCCGTTGCCGATGACACAGGTTTTGTCCGGCCAGAGGATGCCTGAGGGGAGCAAGTGGAGGACGTATTTTTTGCCATCGGAAATCACCGTGTGGCCGGCGTTGTTGCCTCCCTGGGCGCGGACCACCACGTCAGCTGAACTGGTGAGGTAATCGACAACTTTGCCTTTGCCTTCATCGCCCCATTGGGCACCAACGATAATCGTGTTCGACATGATAACGGCGATCGGCCAGAAAGGAATTTGGTTTCAATCAGGACAAGACAAACGCCCGTGGGAAACCCTCCGGGCGGTTGGAAACGTGGCCCCTCATCAAGGAGGAATCAACTGCTATCTGGAGAAGGTCTATGGCGCTTGCAGCGAAACGAAGACCGCACCGGCCAAGCCGACCGAGGCCAGAATCGAGATGACTGTGAGGACGGCGGCGATGGCTCCCGAGGGATCCTTCTTCTTGCGATTCTTGGGGATGGGCGAGACGGAGACGAAGTTGACGGGCCGTCCCTTGACCGGAAGATCGGGAAGCTCAAACGCCCGGCGGGTGATTCCCGACGGCGCGGCCGGTTCGCTAGTGTAGTAGTTTGAGGAGACCTGCCCGAATACGATGTTCGCGTAGGGCGGTAAGACCGCCTCGGTGACGTGCTCCCCGTTGACAAAGGTGCCGTTGGTCGATCCCGGATCCGAGATGGTGTAGGTTCCGTCCGGGTTCAGGGTCAGCTGGGCGTGCATCCCCGAGAGTGAGCCGTGGGGGATGACGATGCTGTTTCCGGCATTGCGGCCGACTGTGATCACCGGCTCATCAAATTCGTAGGCGACTTCTTCTCCGTCCGGGATTTGGACAATCAGCTTTGGCATAGCGGCGTGAGTCTAGTAAGCGGCGGGAGGAAGGGCAAGCTTGGAATGCATCTCAGCGAGTGGAATCGATCAGACTGGCGAACTCACTGAAGAAATACTTGGCATCGCTCGGGCCAGGGGCGGCCTCAGGATGGTATTGCACGCTGAAAACCGGGTAATCCCTATGACTCATCCCTTCCACGGTGCCGTCATTCAAATTCACATGCGTCACTTCCACCGCCTGCTCGAGCGACGCCGGATCGACCGCGAACCCATGATTCTGCGAAGTGATGGAGACTCTTCCTGAGCGCAGGTCCTTGACCGGCTGATTCCCGCCCCGGTGCCCGAACTTCAGCTTGAAGGTGCTTCCGCCGAAGGCATGGGCCAGAATCTGGTGGCCCAAGCAAATCCCGAAAATCGGTTTGTGGCCGACCAGTTTCCGGACCTCCTCATGGATCGACCCCAGCGCCGCCGGATCGCCCGGGCCATTGGAGAGAAAGATCCCGTCTGGTTGACGGGCGAGGACTTCTTCAGCCGGGGTTGATGCCGGAACCACGTCCACGGAAAAACCGCTCTGGCGCAAAGATCGGAGGATGTTGCGCTTGATCCCGAAATCGTAGGCCACCAAGTGATGCCGCACCGGGGGGAGTGGACGGACGAATTCCCCGCGTTCCACGGCAATCCGTCGATCCGCCGGTTCACTGGGGTTATCCAAGGTCCAGGCACCGCTCTCGCGATCCGCTTCGTCCCACCGATAACTCTCGCTGGTGGTCACTTCGTGGACGAAGTCGCTTCCCGACATGGGAGGGGATTGCCGGGCTAGTTCGACGGCGTCTGCAGCGCTCAAGGCCGGATCCGCAATCAGGGCGGCGCGCATCGCTCCTGCGGTGCGCAGATGGCGGGTCAGCGCCCGGGTGTCGATCTCTTGGATCCCCGGAATGCCCCAGCGGGTGAGATAAGCATCAAGGCTTTCTTGCGACCGCCAATTGCTCGGGGTGGAGCAGAGTTCTTCGATGACAAACCCGCGGACATGGGGCCGGTCGCTCTCTCCATCGCTCGGATTGACTCCGTAGTTTCCGATGAGCGGGTAGGTCATCGCAATGATCTGTCCCCGGTAGGAGGGATCCGTGAGAATCTCCTGATACCCCGTCATCGAGGTGTTGAAGCAGGCCTCCCCGGTGGCGTTTACCGCCGCCCCGAAGCCAGTCCCCTCAAACACCCTGCCGTCTTCCAAGGCCAGATACGCGCGACTCATCGAATTCCGACCTTCGGAGCGACGGTCTCGAGTTTCAAATCGAAATCGAAATCGAAATCGAAATCGAAATCGATTTCGATTCAATCGCCCGGTTTCATCTCCTTACCCGAAGCGCGTCGGCCAAAGACTTTCCCTCACTCCGAACCGGAACGGGGAACCATCACGTAGGCGAGCAGGATCTGACCGCAAGATATGGCCCGACGATCTGGGCAAACGAGCCGAGCGCAAACGCGGAGAAGCCCGCGCAGAGGGCGAGATACCCGGTGAAGAGCAGCGGTTTCGCCGTTTGCATCTATGGTTTGGTTCTGCGGCGCTCGCAGAGGTGTGTCGCATCGTCGGCGCAGTTGTTAGTAAAGTCCACGATCGGGAGAGTGGGGAACCAGATTGCGGAGCGGACATGGCCATTCTCGTTGTCGATTGGGTCGATCACGACAACGACAACGATCCTGGCTGGAAGGACCGTCCCACGACGCACTGGCCAGCCCAGTAACGTCCATCCTTCGTGTCTCTTCGCGCTCTTCGTGGTGCCCCCCAACCTTCGCTCTCTTCGCGTGGGGTAATCCATCCCCGTCCCCAGCCGGCCATTCGAACCACGAAGGACGCGAGAGCACGAAGAAGACGAGGCCTACATTGGTTCGTGTGGCGGACGTGCGTGTTTCCCGTCACGGTTCCCGGCACCCGTTCGGATCATTCAGGAAGAAGCGCCCAAGACGCAGAGGACAAATCTCTTCACTCGCGGGTCACTACCACGGTTGCGTCTCCATTCAATTGCGGGAGGTTGGGAAGCCTGCGCGCTCCACTGATGAAGGTAATCCTCAAAGATTCCCGCATTGTTCTCGTCCCCGAAGATGCCACCGAGACGGGGCAACTGGCGGAGTGGGGCCGGGAGCACGAGGACCATGTCTTTCGGTCGGAGGGAACGGGTGGGGGGGGCAGACGTTCGTTGATCTGGGCCCATCTCCCGAGGCAACTCGCGAGCCGATTCGGATTGCGAGCCGGGTGGTGGATCCGGGCTGGCGGTTAATCAGCAATTTTGCGTCGGCACCGTTTCAACTCGACGCCGTCGACTATGCGAGCGTGGAGTCCTTCTGGCAGGGGCTGAAGTTCGCGTCCCAGGCGGAGCGCCGCCGCCTTGCTGCGATGTCAGGGCCAGAGGCGCGTCGTGCTGGGGAAGAGGTGAAGTATGGCGATGCGATCGAGTATCAGGGCCACAGCTTCGTTCCCGGGACCTGGGATCACTGGCAGTTGATGCGCCGTGCCTGCTTCGCAAAGTTCAGCCAGAATCCCGAAGCTGCCGCCGCCCTGCTCTCGACCGGGACACGCCCGCTCGTCCACCGCATGCGACGCGACAGCCGCACCATCCCCGGCGTGATCATGGCAGAAATCTGGATGGAAATCCGCACCCGTTTGGCCTCGGGAGGCCGGTTGGATGGGGCAGTTTGACTTCCTGATCGACGGAGGCCGGACGCATCCGAGCGACTCCCGACGCTGGGTCGACCGGATGGTCTCCGACTCGGATATCCACCGGCCACCCGCTCGAAAAACAGCAATTACTTCTGCTCGACCGTTACCTTCACGATCTTGCCGGTGAAGGCGCTGGGAGGACCCGGCTCGTAGTCGGTGGAGACGTTTGTTTCGCCGTCAATGCCGACGTCCGCGCCTTCGTCGCCAGAGAAGGCGAAGGGCTGGGTCTTGGGAATCTGACCTTCGGCGACCTTCGCCCCATCCACGCTGAGAATGGACTTGCCGCCGGTGCCGGGAGCGGCAGCATCGGGGATGAACTCGTAATGGATGGTGTGTTTGCCGGGAGCAAGTGGCGTTTCCGCCCCAACGTTGGTGCGTTCCAGCGCGAAGAAGTTGTATTCGTGGTGGGGCTTGCCGTCCTTCATGTAGAGCACCCAACCGCCAAAGTATCCGGCTTGGGCGATGATGACGCCGTTGGTCGCGTCTCCGGAAAGCTCCACTTCCGCGGTAACGGTGTGATGGCGGCTCTTCACATTGATGAATGCGTTCTCCAGCATGCCGGTCATGCCCGGATAGACGGTGAGCGTCTTGCGCCCGCCGAGTAGGTCCGGCCTACCGGCGATTTGGGGGTCGAACCGCTCCGAGCGGCGGTCATCGATCGGGTAGACGTGGTTGCGAATGGCTTCCTTTTCGAAGACGGCCTGCAGCTCCTTGAGTTTGTCGGGGTTTTGGGCTGCGAGGTTGTCGGCCTCGCTGAAGTCCTCGTCCACGTGGTAGAGCTCCCAAACGTCGCCTTCTAGAGGCGGATTCGTCGCCAAGAGCCAGGGGATCGAGTGGCGGGTGCAGGCGACCCAACCCTCGTGGTAAATGCCTCGGTTGCCGAACATCTCGAAATACTGCGTATTGCGCTGACCAACGGCATTCGGTGCGTCTGCTGAATACAGCATCGACACGCCGTCCATGGGGCGCTGTTTCACTCCGTTCACCACCTTGGGATGGGGAATCTTGGCAGCCTCCAGGGCGGTGGGCGCTACGTCGATGACATGGTGAAACTGGCTGCGGATTTCGCCCTGTGCCTTGATTCCCTTGGGCCAGTGCATGACCATGCCGTTGCGCGTCCCGCCGAAGTGGCTCGCCACTTGCTTTGTCCACTGGAACGGTGAATTGGCCGCCCAAGCCCAGCCGATGGCAAAGTGCGGGAAGGTACTGGGACTGCCCCAGGTATCGACATGCGCCATCATCTGATCGGCTTTTCCGACGATGCCGTTGAGCGCCATCATCTCATTGTAGGTCCCCTCCGGGCCGCCCTCGGCGCTGGAGCCGTTGTCGCCCGCGATGTAGAAAAGCAGTGTGTTGTCCAGGGCGTCGATCGCTTCGAGCTGAGCGACAAGGCGGCCGATTTCGTGATCGGTGTGTGCCGCGAAACCCGCGTAGGTTTCCATCTGCCGCTCAAAGAGCCGCTTCTGGTCCGCGCTCATGTCATCCCACGCAGGGATTTCCTTGGGGCGCGGCGTGAGCTTCGTGTCCGCAGGAATGACTCCCAGAGCCTTTTGCCGCTCGAAGGTTTCTTCGCGCAGCTTGTCCCAGCCGGCGCTGAACTGGCCCTTGTATTTCTCGATCCATTCCTTGGGCGCATGATGCGGTGCGTGGGTCGCTCCGGTCGCGAAATAAAGGTAGAACGGCTTGTCCGGCGTGAGCGACTTCTGGGCGCTGACCCAGCTGATGGCTTGGTCCGTCATGTCCGTGGTGAAGTGATAGTCCGGTGAAGCTTTGTGCTCGACGCGCGTCACGCCGTCGAAGATCGCCGGTGCCCATTGGTTCGTCTCGCCGCCGATGAAGCCGTAAAACTTGTCGAAGCCCGAGCCGGTCGGCCAGCGGTCGTAGGGGCCGGAGACAGACACTTCCCAGGGCGGGGTCTCGTGGTATTTGCCGAACGCTGCCGTGCTGAAGCCGTTGTGGCGCAGGATTTCCGCCAGGGTGGAGATCTCCCTGGGCCGGATCCCGGTGTTGCCAGGGAAACCGGTGGCCAGTTCCATGATCGCGCCGGCGTTGTTCGCGTGGTGATTGTGTCCGGTGAGCAACGCCACGCGGGTGGGGCTGCACAGGGCCGTAGTGTGGAAGCGATTGTATTTCAACCCCCTGCTCGCCAGCTTATCGAGCGTCGGCATCTGAATCGGCCCTCCAAAGGCGTTGCTCGCTCCGAACCCCATGTCATCGATCAGCAGGATGACCACATTGGGCGCATTCTCCGGTGCCTTGACTTCGAAGCGCGGGGGGGCCGTGGCTTTGCGGGCATCGAGAGTCGAGATGGACTCGGGCTTTGGCTCATGAATGGGCAGGACGGTGCGGTTGAGCGATCCGTCTCCGGTGGAAGCTGGGTCGGGAGAGGCAGAGCCGACCGTTGGTGCCGCTGCCACCACAGGGGGCGTGGCAGCCGTGGGAGTAGGTGCGGTAGGTGCAGTGGATCCCGGGGTGGGAGTAGTCAACGCCGCCGGGGGAGTGGCGGTCCCCGGCGTGGTGCCAGGCGCAGGGGGCATGGCGTCTGCCGGAGGGGTAGTGGCGGCCTCTTTATCGGCCCGGCGCCGGAAGACGCCAAATGGTCCACGCTGCGGGGCGTCCGACTGCTGCGCCGGGGCGAACTCGAGCGACGCCAGTCCGAGGACCAGGGCGATGAGGAATGGGGAGGAGGTGAGTTTCATGTCTCTCGAATCGGTAAAATCTTGCCGGACATCCCTGGGCGTGGGAGCGAATCGCTACGCGATGGATCTCAATCTAGGTTGGTTGATGCGTCAAGAAAATTGGTAATCAAAGAGGGCCGGAGATTATCCGTTGGCGGGGCGCTTGATGCGCCATCCAATCTGCCGCTCCACTCCGGCTCGCTGTGCAGGCCTTCGGATCATTCGATTTTGATTTTACGAGATCGGGACCTGCTTCGAGTATCCCGCCATGCCCTCTCGCCCTGTTCGTGTCCTCGACACCGCCCTTCATCTGATTCCGGTTGCCATGCGGATGCCGTTGAAGTTCGGCAACCAAGTCGTGACGCAGTCGACTTGCGCCCGGGTCCGGGTCCGGGTGGAGGCGGCCGATGGCACGATCGCGGATGGGTGGGGGGAGACGCCGCTCAGCGTGAGTTGGGTTTGGCCAGCGCCACTGACCTACGCGGAACGGCTAGAGGCGATGGAGGAGTTCTGCGTCCGGATCGGTCGGGAGTTCCGCTCGTTTTCCGCCAAGGGGCACGCGCTGGAGATCGGGCACGAGTTCATTGAAACCCGGCTCCATGAGCTGCAAACGCAGTTCAACCGCGACCGCGCCCCGGAAGCCCAGTTCCCGCACTTGGCGGCGCTGGTCAGCTTTTCCGCGTTTGATCTGGCCCTGCATGACGCCTACGGGATCGCGCATGGGGTGCGGACTTATGAGACGTATGGGACGGATTTCCTTGGGCCGGATCTGACTGGGTTTTTGCAGCCAGCGGCTGGCACCTCCGCAAGCTTTGCGGGGCGTCGCCCGGCCGACTACCTGGTTGCTCCGCCGAAGCAGTTGGCGGTCTGGCACCTGGTTGGCGGGCTCGACCCACTGGAACCTGCCGATCTCACCGGCAGTGAGCCCAATGACAACTACCCCGTGCTTTTGCGGGATTGGATCCGCCGGGACGGATTGACCTGCCTCAAGGTCAAACTGCGCGGCAACGATGCGGCCTGGGATTACGATCGGATGGTGCGGATCGGCAAAATCGGCCGCGAAGAAGGCGTGGTCTGGCTCACGGCGGACTTCAATTGCGCGGTGACGGAACCGGACTACGTGAATGAGATCCTCGATCGCCTCCGCGACGATGACCCGATCACCTACCAACAGACGCTCTACGTGGAGCAGCCGTTCCCCTACGACATGGAGGCGTATCCGATCGACGTGCACAGCGTGAGCGCCCGCAAACCGCTCTTCATGGACGAGAGCGCGCATGATTGGAAATTCGTCCGGATGGGCCGGGCGCTCGGCTGGAGCGGAGTCGCCTTGAAGACCTGCAAGACACAGACCGGCGCGCTCCTCAGTCTTTGCTGGGCCAAGGCGCATGGGATGACTTTGATGGTGCAGGACCTGACCAACCCAATGATGGCTCAGATTTCCCACGTGGAACTGGCCGCCCATGCCGGGACGATCATGGGGGTGGAGAGCAACGGCATGCAGTTCTCGCCCGATGCCTCGCTTCCGGAACAAGCGATTCATCCCGGCCTTTACCAACGGCGCAACGGCGTGCTCGATCGCAGCACCGTGTCCGGTCCCGGTTTTGGCTATCGCCTTGCGGAAATCCAACGGAACCTGCCCGAGCCCGTCGCCCTATGAAGATCCCCATCTTGCTCGCAATACTCACTCCGGCAGCCTTTGCGGGGGATTGGCCTCGCTTTCTTGGGCCGGGACACGATGCCCATTCTGCAGAGACCGGGTTTGCCGCCGACCGTGCGCCTACTTTGCTCTGGAGTTACGAAAAGGGCCGGAGCCACACCTCGCCTTCCATCGCCGGGGATCGGGCGGTGCTCGTTCATCTCAAGGACGGGCAGGAAACGATCGATTGCCTCAACGTGAAGGATGGACAGCGGATCTGGCGGCATGCCTACCCGGTGACTGCCGGACAGAACTACGGGATCGACGATGCGCCGCGGAACAGTCCGGTGATCGACGGCGACCTCGTCTTCATCAACGGCTTGGCCGGTGATCTGAGTTGCCTGCGTTTGAGCGACGGATCGATCGTTTGGAAGAAGAACCTCGAACAGGAGTATGGGAAGGCTCCCTTCTTTTTCGCGCGCGGTTCTTGCCCGTTGGTTTGGAAAGATCAGCTCATCGTCAACGTCGGCAGCAAACCGTGTGTGGCTGGCTTCAACAAAATGACAGGGGCGCTTCTCTGGGGGGCGGATCACCCTTGGAATGCGAGTTATGCCTCGCCCGTTCCCGCGACGCTGCACGGGAAAGAACGCATCCTCGTCTTTGCCGGTGGAATGTCGGATCCGCCGAACGGTGGGTTGCTCGTCGTCGATCCGGTCAAAGGAACGATCGAAAGTGAAGTGCCCTGGCGGTCGAACAACTTTGCTTCGGTCAACGCCGCTTCACCGGTGGTGATTGGCAACGAGGTGTTCATTACGGAGGGCTACGACCATGGCGGCGCGCTGCTCCAGTTTGCCCCTGACACGCTGAAACCTACGATCCGTTGGCAAGCGCCTGGGTTCGGCCCCCAATTCTCCACACCCGTGGCGGACCATGGTTTGCTCTTTGGCTTTAGCGGATCGTCCGAGTCGCGTGCGGAACTGGTCTGTCAGGAGCTGGCCACAGGCAAGGAACTCTGGCGGGAGGGTAGCCCGCTCGACGTGGAGTTTGAGGGGCGCAAGCTGCGCGTTCTGCTGGGGCGGGGGAGCCTTCTCCACGTGGATGGGAAGCTCCTCGCCCTAGGGGAACAAGGAACGCTCGTGTGGATTGCGCCTGATCCCGCTGGATTCAAAGTCCTTGGATTGACGCAACTGTTCTATCGTCCGGAAACCTGGGGGATCCCGGCGCTTGCGAATGGGCGGCTCTTCGTTGGCGAGAACGATGCGGAGGATTCCAAACTGCATTGTTTTGCGCTGGGTGAAGCCCAAGCAAAGTGAAGCGGCTGGAAGCCCATCGGCGTCAGGTTAAGCCCAGTGCGGTTCCGCTTATTGACGGCGAACGCGGAGGGGTGGGGCGGCTGGTCCTCCAGCCGCCGTTCGAGCAGGTGAGGCGGGGCGAATCGCTTGATTCCTGTGATGAACGGTTCCTGGGGAACGGTTCCTGGGGACAGGCAATTCTTGGCAAGAAGATCACGATCTGCGAAGCGGCCTGAAAATTCACTTGAACAGCCTTCATTTTAATGCTCGCATGAACAGATGCGCGCTTCACGTGTTCTGGGCGAACCAGCCCGGCCCATCAACTTCTACCACTGCATGTCTCGGACGCTTCGGGAACTGCCGTTCTGGGATGACGTCGA
>Ga0247844_1002083_pt1 | contig 33797 bp, 31 predicted proteins | sample LaCtaG_FD_192421 | JGI IMG/M metagenome (GOLD analysis project Ga0247844, IMG submission 192421) | Freshwater microbial communities from meromictic Lake La Cruz, Castile-La Mancha, Spain - LaCruzMarch201714.5m_1 | ecosystem: Environmental > Aquatic > Freshwater > Lake | place: Spain: Castile-La...
ATGGCGAGAGGCCAAGTTAGAAAGAGTTGTCGTCGATAACAATGAAATCTACAAAGTTCTTCCTTATTTTGGTGTTTATAATCAAAAATATGAGGATGTGGAATGGCGAGAGGCCAAGTTAGAAAGAGTTGTCGTCGATAACAATGAAATCTACAAAGTTCTTCCTTATTTTGGTGTTTATAATCAAAAATATGAGGATGTGGAATGGCGAGAGGCCAAGTTAGAAAGACTTGTCGTCGATAACAATGAAATCTACAAAGTTCTTCCTTATTTTGGTGTTTATAATCAAAAATATGAGGATGTGGAATGGCGAGAGGCCAAACTAGAAAGACTTGAAATTGAAGATAAAGTAATCTACAAAGTTCTTCCCTACTTTGGTTTGTATAATCAAAAATATAATGGAGTGGAATGGCACGAATCTATAATAACAAATTCTAATTAAAGATTTATTAAAATGGTTTTAATTAGAATTATTTAATCAAAATTTTTAACCATCAACATAATTTAAATCCATCCATTTTTTAAAAACCTCTCCGACTTCCATTGACGGTATTGGAGAGGAACTATCCAATGGTGGCATGGGTAAAATCCCGGTTTCTTGGCCTTCAGTTATAGAATAATAAATATCATCAGCGTATTTAATGACCATTTCTTTTGTAGATAAATCTACAGTTTTTAGAGCCACTGAGGATTCTTTCCCATGACAATTCAAACAACTTTTTTCAAGCAAATGAAATTTTAAGGATTCATAGGAAGCCACTAATTTAATATCTTGCCTGACACTAATAGAATCTAATTTACTTTTTTTTATTCTTAATGCTGAGGGTGCTTGATTTAATTTTTGTAAATCAATCCCACAGGAAAATAAAAAAAGAGGAAGAAAAAAAAATTTATGCATAAAATTAAAATTTGTTTTACATATCATACAAAAATACATCTAATAAAACAACACCAACTTTAAACAAGGAATCAAAATGAAAAAAATGATTATTCTCATTCTTGCGAGTTACTGCACACTTTATGCCCAAACAAATGTAGAAATTCTATCTAACTACGAAGATTCGGCCGAGAAAGTGATTAGTTTTGTTAAAAACAATCAGATTGCAGAGGCAAAAACAGAAAATCTCCTCTTAGCTGACCACGGGATTAAAGTGATGAATTCTTATCTTGCAAAAAAACAAGAATGCAAAGATCAATATAAAGTTTTTATAGAAAAAATTCCATCCATGTATAATTTAACTGTTAAAGAACTTCATTCCCTCTATCACGATGGAAACGGTATTCCAAGAGCTAGCAGAAGTTGTTACTTGGGAAGAGCTCAGGTCATTCACCCAGTAATGAATCAAGTTAGATTACAAGGAGAAGTAAGTGAAACTATAAAAAATGAAATAATTGAAGAAACAGAAGAAGTTATTGAACATTTAGAAATGATCAAAAAAGTTATACTTTAGTTTTTATTTTAATTACATGAATTTTTTGTAATATAATCATCATCAAGTAAGTTGGATCAACCTCAAACCATTTAACGGCAAAGTTTGATCGCATTTTGTCTTGATGATGATTATTTTGATATAATTCCCCCATTAAGAAAAAATCCTGAAAAAAAGTATTCCTACTTTTATCCTCTAGGGGAAAGTTTCTATATCCAATTTTATGTCCACACCAATTGACGATGGCCCCTTGAAAAGGTCCCATAAAACAATGTATTGGTACACAAATTAAGATAAAATAGATATTAGTAAAATAATAATAAATTGAAGTATAAATAACTCCCCAAAATAAAATGTTAATCTTTGATCTTGCAAATTGATCTACAATTTTCCACTCTGGATAATGGTGAATAACCTTATGACTCACCAATTTTGGATCAATAATCATAAATTCCCGATAGGTTTTGTAGGTTTTTAGCATCATGGACCAAATATTTTTATAAAAATAAGGTGAATGAGGATCTTCTTTTGTATCACTATGTTCGTGATGGAGCTGATGCATAATAGAATAACTTTTTGGATTCAGGAAGGATGGTCCCTGGGCAAGATAGGTTAAAAAATAAAAAAATTTCTCAGTATTTTTACTCATCTTAAATTGGTGGTGAGCACAGTACCTGTGTAAAAAAAAGGAATGCAAAAAGAGTGAAAAAAACCAATGTAGAATTAGAAACAAGATTGCAAAAACCATCTATTTTCCTCGCTTAATTGCCCACTATTTGAGTCAGGTAGATTATTCCTACTTTTATGGAAAATCTGAAATAACACAAATCTGGATTACAATAAAGCTATGAGTTATAGTCGTCAAATCTGTCTAATCTTAATTCTATCATTTTTATATCCCACGCAAATTTTGCAGTTACATGCGCAAACAACTGAAGCTAATACGACGACAACTGCCACTGCCGATGGCCAACAAAAGCCAGAGGATATTATTTATCAAAACATGATAAGTTCTGGCGAAGAATCTAAAAAAACTGTACGCAAGCTAATAACATACGCACAACTTAATGCTGGTCTTGGAATTCCACTAGCACTTGCTTGCCAAAAGGGATTCACTGAACCTTTTGCTGATATCCTAATTTATCTTGGTGGATCAATGGTTTTTTTTCTCTGGCTCATGGATTTAAATAATAAGGAAAAAAAATCAGGCCAGGAAATGAAGGCACAAATTGCAGCAAGTCCTGATATCAATCAAACAGGCGCAACAGAAAAAGTAATTGAATTACAAAAAGAATCTCTAAGACAAATGAAGAAACGTCAAAGGCTTCTTGAAGTCATGGCCTGGCTACCAACAGCAGCCTTTGCTGCACTAGGAATTCAAGTTGCCATTTATGCAGCAGCAGAAGCAACTGGTGGAAGTAAACGAACTACAGATCTAAATTGTATGGACAAGCCCCAACCCACTGGAGGTTCAGGGGGTGGCGGAGGTGGTGGAGATCCCTTTGGCGCCATTTCAAATGTCACGACCGTCTTATCATTATTTAATATGATCCTAGGCACTTTTGGTGCTAATTATAAAAAAATTGAAGATCAAATTGAATTAGAAAAAGCATATGCATTTAATTTTAAGCAACTTCTTAAACCTTTGGATAAATTCACTGAAACTGGCCATTATACCTTGGCTTTCTACGAAAAAATTCTTGATAAAAATGAAATTGAGCGAAAAAAAGAATTTGAATTATTAAGCCTCTTTTTTCCGAAGGCCCGTGCTCAAGCAGCAGTTTATGATGCTACTGCCGTTAAAGTTATGACTGAGACTGAAAAAGCGACACCAACAAAAATTCATAGAACTGCGGGGGATTGGTGGAAATTAATTAAATACTACATCACTACTTGGGTGGGAAGACTTGTGATTTATGGTGGAATTAGTATTTGGAATCAAATTGCTCTCAAAAGAATTTATCCAGATTTGGCAGAATATGAAAAAAAATTAAACGAATACGAATTAGATTTTTTAGAACGTAAAGCAGCATCTTTAGACAAAAAATATAAGGACGCCTTTGCTTCAAAAAAAATGACGATCACTCCCATAGAAGTGGGAGAAATGAGAAGAGAAAATAGTTTTGGTTGCATGACTCTTGTGGATAATGTTCCTCAGTTTGATGAAAACTGTGCCTGCGCTAAAACAAATACCTGTGCTCGACTTGCTGATAAACTTCCACCTAATGTGGACGTGGAAGTGACAAATTTTATGAAGGAATCTGATAAGTTTCTAACCGGTGATCCAAATGCGAAACTCCCCTCAGCTGAAGATAATAAAAAACTAAATGATCATTTTCAAAAAGAAATGGATAAAAGTTTAAGTGTTCTTTCTAGTGACCCTAGTAAATTTGGTCTTGGAAAATTGGATTTAAAATCGGAAATGGGAAAAGCTTCTGATCAACTAAATGGATTAATGGGCGGAAAACAATACGCTGTAGTTGATCACGTGGCCGATACTTCCACAAAAAGTAATAGCACTAATAGCAATGCTGCTGATTATGAATTTAGTATGCCAGGATTTCAAGTGGCACAAAACGAGGGCGCAAGAGGTGGTGTTCACCTTCGCGACGAAGGCGCACCGATTTCAGTTCCTTTAAATGATATTGATACATCAGATAACGCATCGGTATTTTCTAATATTTCCACGCGCTATCAAAAAAAATATCAGTCATTAAGAAAAAAATAAAAAACTATTTATTTCTTTTTCTTAATCATAAATAATACGGCCACGACAACCCCTATAACGATAAGAAAAATCATATCTTCCCCACCGCCAGCACTTTTTTCCTTCGGTTTTTGTTTTACCTTTGGACGCTGAGGTAAAATATCCGTCGGATTATCTGGAACAAAAACACTTCCTTCTACTCCATCGCCGCCTGATTCCCCTTTATTTAAAGCAACCTTTGCATTCGCAGCCTGTCTAAAAACGCGCACACTGGAGACAATTTTATCAAAAACGGGCTGATAAAGAGCATAGGATTCTTTACTCACTGAAAAAGTAATAACAACGCCAATATCTTCCTTTACCGTTCCGAGGTAGCGAGTATAAAAACCAGGAATTTCGCTCGCTAAATGAAGAGCATCAATCCAACGATGACCATTAATTTCTGTTAATTTTGTATATTTTGGTTCTGAAACTAATGACTGCCCACCTGGAAGTGTAAAAGTTTTTTGATCCTTAAGATAATGTTGATATTCTTCTAATGAATCCTTTGGACCTCTAGATTTTGCCGCAAAAATAATGATGGCTTCTTTTTTTCTTTTTTCATTTTGACTCTGACAAACCCACTCAGCTCCCTCAAGCACACAGTCCCAACTTTGGGGTAGTTCAAATTCCACATACTGATTAGCAAACCTTTTGGCATAAGTTGGCTGCAGAAATGAAAAACATAATATGATAAAAAATGAATATTTCATCTTAATTCCCCTTCCCAACATAAATTGCACTTGAGCCAAGTTCTTCTTCAATTCGAAGTAACTGATTATATTTTTCTAATCTATCACTTCGACAACCACTACCTGTTTTTATATGTCCACAGGATGTGGCCACGGCCAGATCAGCGATAAATGAATCGGCAGTTTCACCTGAGCGATGACTGATTATTGATTTCATTTGATTTTTTTGGGCAAGATCAAGCGTCTCAAAAGTTTCTGTCAAGGTTCCTATTTGATTAACTTTTATTAAGATGGAATTAGCCCATTGGGCACTAATTCCCTCTTGAAGTATTTTTTTATTGGTCACAAAAAGATCATCTCCAATAATGAGAATCTTTTTTCCTAGTTTTTCAGTTAATTTTTTCCATCCACTAAAATCCCCTTCACTCATCCCATCTTCAATGGAGTAAAAAGGAAATTCATTCATTAACTTTTCATAATACTCAATCATCTCTAGGGATGTTCTTTTTTTATTTTCAAATAAATATGTTTTTGTTGATTCATCAAAAAATTCGCTGGCAGCCACATCCATTGCCAGGGAAAAATCAATTCCCGGTTTATAACCTGCAACTTCGATGGCCTGCATTAATAATTCCAGAGCTTCCCTATTAGAATTCAAATTGGGTGCAAACCCCCCCTCATCACCAACACCCGTAGCATAATTTTTCTTAGTCATTACTTTTTTTAAATGGTGAAAAACCTCCATGCCTGCTCGTAAATTTTCACTAAAGGGTTTATTTAGATGTGGAACGATCATAAATTCTTGAACATTTAAATTATTAGTGGCGTGTGCTCCACCATTAATCACGTTCATTAGTGGCATTGGTAAATGAATAGACTTATTCCAAATGGGCGCCTGTAAATTTTCTCTTAAATAACGAAAGAGTGATTTTTTTGTATGAAGTGCCCCAGCTCGTGAAGCTGCTAAACTCACTCCTAAAATTGCATTAGCACCCAACTTGCTTTTATTTTCTGTTCCATCACATTCAATCATTAATTGATCTAGTAATTTTTGATCTTCAACGTTTTTCCCTATTAATAGTGGAGCGATAATTGAATTAATATTTTTACAGGCCATATGTACTGTTTTTCCCAAATACTCCTTTGGATTTTCATCGCGAAGTTCTAATGCTTCCTTTGATCCAGTGGAAGCTCCAGATGGTACAGCAGCTCTCCCGACCACTCCATTTGCCAAGGTGACATCACATTCTATTGTTGGATTTCCTCTGGAATCGAGAATTTGTCTGGCATGGATTTTTGAAATAAAAGATGTCATCTCTAACTCCCAAATTATAATTTTATAAATTTAATTTAAATTGTATTAGAGAAATTCTAATTGAAATAAAACTATTAGGCAGCTTTTTTTACTTTTAGTTGAACCTGGGCCCATTCAGGCATTAAAAAATTTTCTCTTGGAAAGGGCAATCGATTAACCACAATGAGATCAAAAAAACTTGGGAGATATCCACAGGGAATCATCTCACCAATTAAATTGCCCTGCTCATCTTTTCCCTTTTGCACCCATTTAAAAATATCTTTTACTATATAATTTCCATAGTGATCCACGCCTAAAACCTCTGAAATTTCTGTGATTTTTCTTTTTCCATCTGAAAACCGATGGGCTTGAACCACAATTTGCAATGCGCTCCCCACCATTTTTCTCACTAAATCAGGTGGTATTTTTGTATCCCCTAATAAACAAAGTAACTCTAATCTAGTGCAGGCATCCTTAGGATTATTTGAGTGTATGGTACCCATGCTTCCATCGTGACCAGTGTTCATAATTTGAACGAGATCAAGCGCCTCATCACCACGCACTTCTCCAATCACAATCCGATCAGGACGAAGCCTCATGGCAGAATGAACGAGATCTCTCATGGACACGGCCTTAATATTTTGTCCTGTATCTTCCTTGCGAGTGATGAAACTCACAATATGCTCTTGAACAATTTGAAGTTCCTGGGAATCTTCAATGGTAATAATTCGACAACCTTTAGGAATGCGCGCGCCTAAAATATTTAATATCGTTGTTTTTCCAGATCCAGTTCCTCCAGATACTAAGATATTTTTTCCTAAATAAACGCAAATATCTAAAAATCTTGCAGCCTCTTTACTAAGAGCGCCAAAATTAATGAGGTCATTTAATCCTAATTTTGATTGAGAAAATTTTCTAATGGCAACAGTTGTTCCCTTTTTAGAAAGCGGTGGAATTACAGCACAAAGCCTTGAGCCGTCTGCTAAAAAAGCATCTAAACGCGGATTTTGCTGATCGATGGTTCGTCCTACTGATTGGGCAATTGATCTAATGGCAGATAACAAATCTTCCTCATCTCTAAAAACATTTTTTGTTCTTGTCACTTGCCCCTTTCTTTCAATAAAAATTTCTCTAGGACCATTAATCATAATCTCCGAAATGGAATCATCATTTAGTAATTCTTCAATGGGTCTTAAAAAATTTTTAATAGCATCGTTAAAAATACTCATCTATTAATATTCCTTTGGACGCCATGTATTTTTAGGAACTGTGGATTGTATTAAAGTGTTTGACGAAGTATCTTCAGAAGCAAGATCTCTACCATCTCTACGATTTATTTTTATAAGCGGTGCTGCTCTTTCTCTTTCGCCTAAGACGAGAATAGTTCCTCTATTAGCACTGCTTGGACAATAAAATTGAAACTCTCCTGCCTGTTCAAAAGTCATTGAACCCTCGGACATTTTTCCAAGATTAGCAGGCAAAAATAAATCAGCTCCTTCGACTATCAAACAACTAGGATCCTTAACAATTGAAGTAACAAAAAAGGTTGCTTTCTCTCCTTTAAAAAGAATGATTTTATTTGGGTAGTAACCTTCTTTGCTTGCGATAATAGAAAAAAATCGCTCTGGTTTTTGAAATTTATCCTGAAACTTATCCCAGGAAGCATGATCGTATTGTTGAGCCCCAATAGTTTTAGAAGCTAACATTAAAATTAAAAAAAAACAGGAAATGATGTTCTTTAACATGATGGCTTATCGGAGCTTTTCACCAATTTCACAATTTAGAATTAAAAAGGGAAAAAAATACCTCCCTCTTTTAATCGGAAAATTCAATTTATTTCAGACCCAATTTCAATAAAACCAAATGCAGGTGTCTCGTAGGGATGATGAGCTAAAAAAGTCCTTAAAACGTTTATACGGTTTTTTTCCTGAACAACCATTTCAACTTTTACTTCTTGGACATATTCCAATTTGCTAATCTTTCCCAAAAATGCCTTACTGCCTAATAATGGTTTAAACTGTCCCATTCCCAATGTTTCAAAACAACAATTTTCATAGTTTCCCATTCGACCAGCTCCCTCTTGGAAACAGGCATTTTTTACAATATCTTTATGGGAAATCGGGACATAAAAATAAAATTGAAATTCCTTACCCAAACTAACCTCCTCAACTAATGTAATATTATATTAGAACTTTAGACGACTATTCAAATTTACTTAACATTAATTTTTTTTGATACTGTTGAAAGGTTTCAACTTCAAGGAGGATCAAATGGTGTTGAAAAAATCTATAGCAAATCTCGGGTTACTTTTTGGACTTCTTTGTTTGGTAAGTTTAGGCAATAAAGCCTCAGCTTGTACCGACGGCAAAGATCATGATGGTATTTTACCAAAAAATAATTTGAAAGTTTCAACATCTTTCTTCCGTGCTGGAGAAACAATGACTGAAGAAACTTTTAATAAAATTATTGATGGTGTAATGAAGCTTTACGTTCCAATTGTTAAGGAGCAGGGCGGAAACTTAATTGTTCAAAGACTTTGGAAGGATGAAACAGTTAATGCCTACGCAAGTCAAACGGGAACAGCATGGCAAGTTAGTATGTTTGGTGGTTTAGCTAGACATCCTGCTATTACTGAAGACGGTTTTGCTCTTGTGGTTTGCCACGAAATTGGACATCACATCGGCGGTTACCCTAAGAAAAAATCCATGTGGGGAAGTTCTTCATGGGCTTCTAATGAAGGTCAGTCGGATTATTTTGGCTCATCTAAATGTCTAAAGAGGTATTTTAAAGCGCAAAAAAATTCTCAAGCTGTAGTTGCTAAAAAAGCTGTTCCTGAGGAAGTTCAAAATAAATGTTTTGCAGCCTGGGGACAAACTCCTGATCACGCTCTTTGTGTGAGAGTTGCTCTTGCAGGTCAATCACTTGGAAATTTATTTGCTGCTCTTGGAAGATCTGCAAAACCAGATTTTGCAAAACCTGATACAAGTGTTGTTGCTGGCATGAACGATAACCACCCTGCTTCTCAATGTCGTTTAGATACTTATTTTAGTGGTGGACTTTGTACAAAATCCATCGATGAAAATATGACTAATAACTCTGAAACTGCTGGTGCCTGTGCAACTTCTGAAGGTTATAAAATTGGCGCAAGACCACTTTGCTGGTTTAAGCCAAAGACTGTAAAAGCAGGTTCTAAGCTCGTTAAAAAATTGGCCATGAAATAATATTCTGACTTTCTTGAAGAAATAACTATGGATGGTGTTTCTTTTATACAATCCCTCTCCCAGTGAGAGGGATTTTTTTTGCCTTTTTTAGTCTTCTATTTCTTCCACTATAATAAATCTCGGTGCTTGCTCATAATCCCAAATCTTCCTTAATTTTATCTGTCAAAATCCGACACGCCTAAAGAATGATCAACATTTTTTATTATTTTCCTCTGCTCAAAAATATTGGAATGAGTGGATGGAAAAACCAAGGCGTCCCTATGAATTTACATATTTTCCATGGGAAATTCCTGTTTCTCACCATACTGATTTTACTTTCAGGTTGTGGCCTTGAGACTGCCGTAAGACCTGAAAAAATTAATCCCATAAATATTGAGATTAGTGGTTGCCTCGTACCTTTTGCTACAAATTATAGGATTGATGCGACTGTTGAAGATGGATCCTGTCAATTTACAAAATGCTTTGATTCAACTCAGGATAATTTTAATGATAGCAATAGAAATTTTATCGAAGAATATGCCATACGTTATGAAAAAGATTTAAGCAGTATTCTGTTATCGAACTGTAATGGACGAAGTGGTTGCACTAATTCCCTTGCAAGTAATCGCGACTTAAGTGCAACAAAGGAAAATGGAAGTTGTCTTTTTTCAAAATGCTTTGATGCCACACAAGATAATTTTAATGATAGCGATAGAGCAATCATTGAAAACTATGCTGCAACCCACAAAAAAAATATGGATTCACTTGTGCAATCCACCTGTAATGGGCGCAGTGGCTGTACACACTTACTTGCAGATAACAGGGACCTAGCGGCAACAAAAGAAAATGGTACTTGTAAATTTTCCAGGTGCTTTGATTCTACTCAAGATAATTTTAATGATAGTGATAGGGCCAAAATTCTTGAATATGCTAAGTCTCAAAATTTAGCACCTGACTCAATCATAGCTTCAATTTGTAATGGTAGAAGTGGTTGTACTCATACTATGGCAAAAAATAAGGACCCCATTGCAACAAAAGAAAACGGCACATGCCAATTTGAAGTTTGCATCGATGAAAACTTTGAAGAGTATTTAGAGTTTGATGCTCAAGTAGCAAAAAATTATTTACAAAAATTTCCCTCTGGAAGTATTAAATCCACCTGTTCAAAAAAGAAAATTTACTGTGAAAATCCCGAAGCCACAAATTTCACTCAAGGATCAACGAAGGGAGATCAATATTGTATTTTTAAGGCCTGTACTCAATATCGTTTTGAAGGATTTAAAAAATACATTAGTTATTTAGAATATCTAAAATCTCATAAGGGAGAAATTATAGAGGACAACAGCTCAAATAGTTGTGGCATGAAATTAATTGACGAATTCACCAGAGAAACTGACATAAAAAAAGATAATGTGAAAACTCCAGTAAGAGTATCATTTCTTATTGATGATTCAGGCAGTATGGGAGATGAAGTAGATAGAGTTCGCGATGCCCTCATTAATCTTAGTGAACTTTTTATTACCTTTAATACTAACTTAATCTTAGAACTTCACCAGCTTGACGATGTTAATAAATATACAAAAATTGAAAAAATAACGAACAATCTGGGTCAAAAAATTGAACGCACCACCTACCTAAAACCAACACCTGTAAAAGAATTAAAAATAACAGGGCAAACAAACCTCAATAATTTGAAAAAAGATATCTCAGAAGCTGTTGATACTATTATGGCAATAACAGGTAGCGGTAATGAAATGGGACTCTGCTATTTAGAGAGAGTCATTAGAGATTTTAGATTACAAGACCAAGAAAATAATCTGATTACAGTTCTCATAACTGATGAGGATGATAATTATCGAGGTTCATCAAAAAATTGTAATGTGTTTTCCGATAATTTAGTAGGATCTTGGACACATACACAATTTACTGACAGCAATGGTAAAGATGACTTAGTTAATGTCATCAGCGAAGAAGTCGCAAGTTTTAACACAGTTAAATCCTACTCTCATGTGAACATTCATTGGAATAAATTTACTTCCACCTGTAACAGTTTGGAATCTTATCATGCTGAAAACTATTTAAAACTCATTGATAAATTATTAGCACAAAATAGACGTGCCATGGCTGGAGATATTTGCTCCAAAGATTATGACACTCTTCTACAAACAACTCTTGGAGACACCGTTCTTGAACTCATAGGTTTTAAATATCGAGTGGCTTCAGTAAGTAAAAATCCCAAAATTTTAAAAGTTTCAATTGTTAAAGCAAACGGTGATGAAATTGTCATCACTCCAGATCGTTATATTGAAAGTTCTACAGGCGATGATTACTTTATCGAGTTTCAAATTGATCTTAAGGAGATTTTAAAATCTGCTAAAAAATTAAGGGTCATTATTGAGGAACAAATATAATGAAATCAATATATAAAAAACTTTTTTTTAGTTTACTATTTGCTTACCTTAGTAGTTGTACTAGTTCACAATTTGCGAAACTCATGAATCCTGGGTCACTTTCAGCAATAAATGATGGAAGTGATGAGGAAGATATTTTAGCAAAAAAAAATCACGTTGATTCCATGGAGAGAATGCCAGGATCAAGCGATAAAAACTGTACAAAGTTAAGTTATGATAAACTCATTAATGGTGACTTAAATGAACTTGGAAGTGATGCAGGAATTTGCCAATTCATTAGTGATTATTTTAAAACACTTACGGGATCCAATCCAGAAATCTCCATAGAACCGCCTAGCGAAGAAGAAGAAGAAAAAAATAAGTTAAGGCTTCTTTTTAAAGTAGAAATTGAAGGAAAATTTTCCCAGGAAATAACCACAAGGAGCGGATTAAGAATAACAACACTCAGGACTCTTATTAATGAAATGTTGGTGGCCCAGGAAATATTGCGGTCAAAACAACGTCCTGGAAAAATTGATTGGAGTGAATTTAAAGTGGTAGATTTTTATATTACGATGAAGGGTGAATAACTTCATGAAAATCCTTTCATTTCTATTTATACATATATTATTTTTTCATAACATATGGGCAAAAGATTCTCCGGAATCAAAGGAAATAGAAAACAATTTTAATCTTAGTGATGCAAATAATGAAAGTGAAATTGAACACACAATGCTTGTAGAAGAAACTGATGATGAGGATAATGTCATTGACCCAGAGGAAGATGATCTTATTGCAATCACCGATACTAATGATGTGGATAATAAGGATGGAAAAAAAAAATTAAAACTCATCAAACAATTTTTTGATGAGAGAGGTAATGAATTTCGACGTGGTGGCCTCTCTTTTGATCAAGGTATAGTTAATACAAATTATTTACAGCTAGGAGTTGGCACAAAGGTTGAAGAAATTCCCGTTCAAGAAGTGGTTAATGATATCGCTAAAATTTCCCACGATAATGATTCAAAGCACAAAAAAAAATATCTTTTAGCAAATGAAAGAAGATGGTCAAAAACAATTATCACAGTTCAAAGCGGATTAAAAATCCCCACTGATATTATAATGCCTGCCATTTCTAAATCTCTCCCCATATCTCCCTATATTGGTATAAAACTAGGAAGAGATTTCTCCTATGAAATTACCATGCCAACGAAAGTAGATAACTCTGATTCAAAACAAATATTTCAAGAACTTTATCGCACAGTTAATTTAACTGCGAGCTCCATTATTCATCTAAAAATTCCAAGATCAGCTAAAAAATTATTAAATGAAAAAAACTATCCTTCTGGCAGTGTCATCACAAGATCTGGCGGCGCTTATTTTGTTGTCTCACTTGGAGCTGGAATAAATCCAAACTTAGCTTATATCAATCTCAATAGTTATTTTCTCATTCAAGGTAATATGAAACGAGAAATAAAAATCATGCGAGATGCAGGAAAAACATTTGTGACACTTACCATTGATAAATCAGACTCCCATAAAATGGAAATGAACGCTGAAGCTGGTATAGGAGTTTCACTTTTTTTGGATGATGCTAAAGAAAAATATTCCATCTCGCCAAATATTCGTGTCATTACTGCCCAATTATCAAAGTCAAAATTAAAATCTATGAAAATGGTTTTGAGATATGATCTGTCTAACTCTGAAGCAACTGAGGCTTTAACACAGGCCCTTGGGGGAAATTTAATTCCATCAGAACAATTAGCAAGGATGCCAGGCCAGGAAACAAGTAGTCATTCTTTCATTGACTCCTTTACCGACACTGGAGTTTTGTGGCTTGAAGATAGAAGGTCAGAGCTATGGGAACAATTAAGTTACTTAAAAATTGGCGCCTACATGCAAAATTTAAAAGTAACTGTCCCAAATGTTCCTATTAGTATTTCAACCAGTAAAAGAGATCCCTTAAGTTTTGAAAAAACAAAAAAATCATCTAATGAGCAAACTAGATACAGTATGGCCTATTCTAACAGAATAAATCAAAAAATTATTAGTTTTGAAAAGGAAAAAAAATTTAATTTTCTTTGGGGTTTATTAGGGAAGCATAATTCACACTATCGCTACAAAAACTACCTCACTGTATTTGAAAATAAATATAACAGTGGATCAATCGATAATGATCGTCCCAAAAAAGAGCTTTCAAAGTCCAAGAAACAAACTAAAGTAGGAAAAGATCCTTCAAGTAGAAAGGAAACTTTTGGAAATCAAGTTATGATCTCCCACCGAATGCAAAGTAAAAAAGGTGCCAAACAATCCTTTCGAAAGCATCTTGCATCCTCGCAACATTTAACTAATTTACTAAGACCTGAAGTTTCCATAATGCTCAACTCCCATGAGCAACTTGATGACTGTGAAGAAGATTACGATTTTTATAAAACACTCGTTTTATTTACCTCGTCTATCGAAAGATTATATAATCTTAATGAAAAAACCTATTACAAAAAAATAAGTAAATTATTTGGCATTCAAGAATCAGATAAATGGTGGGATGAGCAGGCAAAAAGAAGTGACAGAAAAAAATTTTGGAAAGAACAATGGGAAAAGGCGATTAAATTTGCAGAAAATAAAACTCAAAAAAATGCTTATAAACTTCTTGGAGATATCATTTTTGAATTTGAGAAAAAAAACTTCATTGAAAAAATTCAAAACTTTAAAAATGTTGATTTACAAGATTTTAAAAGAAGTTTTGGAGATAACTTGCAATTTTCTCAAAATGAAATTAATTCAAATCAATTCAAACTAGCTCTCTTTTTTCATCGAATAATTGGTCCATATTTAGGTGATGCTGACTTTATTGATATTATTGCCTACCTACTATCTGAGGATAATCAGGACGATGTCAAATCGGATTATTACTATGGAGTAAAATTAAAAAGTAAAAAATGCAATATTAACTGGACCCTTACCCCTCTTCCCGAATACAATCCTGAAACTTTAGCTAAGGATTTAGCTAATTTTCTAGACATACACTAGAATAAAACCCTCAACAGATTCAAATGACTAAATGTTAGATAATCTCTAATTTTTTCCCCTTCCAGCTTGCTCTTAAAATGATATTTTTTAACGAAATCTATTTTTAAGATTAGAAACAATTCAACTAAAAATCTGGAGAGACCCTCATGAAAAAAATACTCAGTATAAATTATCTTTTTCATATATTACTTTTGGCCAATATGTCTTTCGCTTTTTCCGCCACAGTAACTCCCCCTTCTTTTAATTACAAAAATGGCAAAGCTCACTTTGTTGATTTCAGTGAAGCAGTCTATAAAATTCAATTTGATGTCCCAAATAAAAAATCCACCTATCAGGCAACCATTAAATTTAAGTCAAATGAAACAGGTTTTCCCATTTTTGACGTAGTTAATGCGCCAACAAAAATAATCCTAGATAATATTCAAGTAACTGCAACAGAAGTAACTACTCCCAATAAAGAATCAAAAATAAGAATCATTGAAAAAAGCATTAGTCCAGGAAATCATGAACTCATTATTGAAGGTGAAATAATTAATGATCTTGTGAAATACCTCCAGGGTCAGGTGGTTGGAGCATTCTGGTTTTCCGATCTTGAGGACAGAAGTTATTTGGAAACATATTTGCCGGCCAATTATGAATTTGATCAACTAAAAGTAACCTTCCAAGTTTCGATTATTGGAAGTTCTGAAATACAAACAGTTTATACCAATGGTAAAATTAGCAATTCCTCTAGCAAGTTACGTCAACAAGCTGGAACACAATTCTTTCAAGTGGAATACCCAAGCTACTTTACCAGTTCATCACTATATTTTCATTTAACTAAAAAAAATCAGTATGAAGAATTAAAATCTGAGTTTCGATCATCAAACGGAAAAACTTTTCCCATTATACTTTATGGTTTAAGAGGAATTAACGAACCGACCATGGACAGTGTGCATGAAATTTTAAAGGAATTGGAAAATGATTACGGACCATTCCTACACGATTCTCTTACTATTTATTTAAATCAAAGTTTTGGCGGAGGTATGGAATATTCAGGTGCAACTGTAACAACACTAAGTGCTTTATCCCATGAATTAACTCACAGTTATTTTGCAAGAGGAGTTATGCCTGCAAACGGCAATGCTGGATGGTTAGATGAATCGATTGCAAGTTGGAGAGATAAGGGTTATCAATCATTAGAAAATCTTAATGGAACATCTTCCATGGCCTCACACCCAGTTTATACAAGAGAAACTGATCGTATGGCCTATGGATTTGGCGCTAACCTTATGGCCTACTTTAACAATAAAACTCAAAGTCAGGGTGGATTAAAAAGTTTTTTAAAAAACCTCATTCAAACTAAAGCCCATCAAAATTATACTACTGAAAGTTTTAATGAAATGATGGATCAATTTTTTCAAATTTCCTTTAAAAAAGATTTTCAAAAATATGCCTATTCATCAATTGATATACAATCACCAATTCAAGGTTGGCAAAAAAGAGGAAATTTAAGTGGATTTCATTCTCTAAAACAAAAGAGTACAAGCTGGACAGAAAATCAATCCCCAGAACAAAAAAGATTACCAAGAAAGTTATGGTTTAAAATATTATAATTATCCTCAATTGTGACTTGTTTCTGATCATTTATACCAATTTTAGAAAATAATCTTCACTTAGGAAGCCTCGGGATTCGACTGCGACTTGCTCCTGCAAGTCGCAGGGAAGTGAGTCCAATGTCTGACACCAGTGAAGGTTATTTTATAGAATTGGTATTACCCCCAGGTTTAGACCAGATACGGTTTCTTAAAAAAAAGACTCAATATATGTCATATCTAAAAATAGTTATATTTCAATATCTCACCTTTACATTTGTCTTAATAACAAGCTTAGCCTTTTCCCATGGAACAGATAAACCTGGACCCAATGGAGGTTTAATTCAAATGCCAGGCAGTTTTCATACTGAAATTGTGCAAAACAAAAATAACTCCCTAGAACTTTTTATTTATTTACTAGATATGAATTTTAAAAACCCAACAACAGACAAGTCATTTTTAGAGGCAAAAATTTTACTTAAGGATAATTCAGTCAAACAATTGGTTTGTAAGGCCATGGAAAAAAATCAGTTATTTTCTTGTTTACTTCCAAAGGATCAAAATTTTGATCAAATTAAGGAAATAATAATGCGTGCTAATCGCCAAGGACAGAAATCCACTGGAGAAATAAAATATTCTTGGCCTCTTGAAATAAAAAAAACGAATTAAAACTAATTTAATTACGTCAAAGAAATTTTCATAATTGCCAATACTACTATGGAAGTAAAAACAATTTTTCTAACCAGGGAAAGAATTTTAGGTGAAATTTTTTTCATGATACTTTTGAGAATTATGGCGGAAGTTAAAATGCCGAATATAAGATAAAAAATATTCAAATTAAAATCCATGTGAAATCCATGATGAATTTGCAATAGGAGAGAAGTGCTCGAAGACAATGCCACGGCCAAAAGACTTGTGGCAACGGCTTCACTTTGGCTAAATAAAAATATATTTATAAAAATAGGCATCAAAAAAACCCCACCACCTAGACCTGTTATGGTTGTTAAAGCCCCTAAAATTAAACCCATGATCATAGTAAGCAAAAATGTATTTTTTAATTTTTTTTGCGATTTTTCTGCAACAACACCCTTTCCACTAAACCAAATTGAATAGACAGCATATAGAGAGATACTTATCAACAATGTTGCCACCACACTTAATGGGATTTCTCCTTTAAGTGGCGCAACAATATAACTACTAATGATAGAAAAGAAAAAAATAACTAGGGCAACTTTGCTATCTGCAAAATTTCTCTGTGCTATAAAATTAAATAGTGATGCAATAACAACAGATAGAAGTGAATAAACCGAGGCATCAATTAATGTCATGCCCATAAAATGCATAAAAAGTGGTATGGATACTAAAGCTCCACCAGCTCCAGTTAATCCCATGACAATGCCAATAATGAAGCCACAAGAAATATAAATCATTACCGCACACACCCATCTCAAATATACTTATTATTTTTCTTAGTATTAAAATGCTCATTTAATCAGATAATAAAAATACTTACCACACAAAAAATCTTCTAAAAAATATTATTGAGTTGAAATATTCGAGGGAAATTAGGAGTAAAATATTTTTTTATGAGGTAGATTATACCGATTATAGGAAATAATCATCACTTATGAAGACGAGGGATTCGATCGATACTTGCTCTTGCAAGTCGCAGAGAAGTGAGACCGAAGTCTGACACCAGTGAAGGTTATTTTATAGAATTGGTATTACAAATATTAGTGTCCAATAAAAAAATATTTTTCTCCCAGTGTATTCCGATAAATTTCCCGAACTCAAATTAACTATTTTTTTTGTAATCATTCTCAATTTCTATATAGTCAAGGGTTGCTTGATAGAGATCAAAACCTATGCTTTCAGAGTCCTCAGAATTTTTCAATACTTGTTTAATCCCAGCTTTGAGAATGCTCAGTTCTGCACTTGTTAATTTTATATTTGTTATCTCATCATTTTTAGACAATTCCATAAACTCACTTTTTGATAATTTTTTGACAATATTTTTAAATTGCGAAAAATCATTTTTGCTTGAGTGATTTTCTGGAAAAAAGCCTGAAGAAAATTTTACATTTTCCATATACTTCCTTAATACCTCTTGTTTGGGACTAGAAAATTGAAAACATTATTATAATGTAATTATAATTTCAAACCAGCAAAAAAAATAAACACCTGATTTCATGATGATTGACAATTCACTTAGAAGATTTAAAAAACCATAAATGGGTCTTTATATGGGCATGGCATTTTTAACACAGCGAAACTCTTATTGTTACAATATGATAAATTCCTATTACACAATTCTTTTCGAATAAACTAATTCCTTAGAGGTAAAATAATATGATGAAACAACAAATTTCATATGCTTTAATAAAAAATTTTTTTTAAAAAATTATTGATCAGCCTATTTCACTATTTTCCAAATTGGGCAAGTAAGTGACCTTTAGAGAGTTGGAAGTCTCTAATAATTTCTAATTTTTTATGTCTCATTTCATATAGTCTTTGAGAGGAACCAAGCACATCAAGAGAGTTTTTTACACCTCTACTATATTCTGATTGGGTTAATTGATAATATTTTTCAGCTCTTTTGATATTTTCCTCAGCATCATGAACTTGGTCGTGAAGAAAATTAAGTTCATTCATTTCGTTTTTAATATGGGTAGCAATTTCTCTTTTTTGAATATCAGCAAGTGTTTGAGCACTGTTTGCCTGATAGCTTTGTGAAGCTGCCTCACGATTTGATTCAATACCTGATGGGAGATCTACCGTAAGTTTAATTCCAATGGCGTACTCATCGCGATCAAAATTACTTTGGAAATCCTTTTCCCGTTGATTGTATTGATTATAACTAGCGAATGCATCCACCTTAGGCCATAGGGCCCTTTTTTCTTTCTCTGCCTGAAGTATATGAATTTGAGAATTAAGCTGCGAATTTTTAAAAGCAAATTCTAAATCCTTTACTCCATGATTCATAAGGGATTCAAATTCATGGTCATGAATGAGTTTTTCTGGAAATTCTAATTTTTCAGAAACATCCAAATTTAAAACGACCATTAATGAATTTATGTTATTAGTAAGTTGTAATTCAGCGGCTCGTAATTCTCTTTGAAGATTAATTGCTTCCATCTCAAATTCCACACGGTCAGTTTCAGTTGCAACACCACTTTTAATACGTCTTTGTGCAGATTTTGCATTGGATTTATTAATCTCAATTGCTGATTGAAATAATTCTTTTTTATTAATTAAATAAATAATATCCCAATAAATTGTCCTCACTTTTTGCAACTCTGAATAAATCACTTGATCTTTTTGTACTAATTGCAATTCTGTGTTTTTGCTCCTGATTGTTGATTCCAGTTTATCTCTTCCACCATTAAAGAGATTAATGTTTCCTTCAACTCCATAGGTAGGCTGCGTTTTATAAGATTCAATTCCCGTTTTGAAACTTTCCTGACTCGCACTAAGTTTAACACTCGGTAAAAAAGAACGTGCGAGTACACCTTCTCGCACTTTAGCAGCCTCGACTTGCATTTCTGAAGCAGAAATTCTTGCATTTTTTTGCTCTAAAAGTGATTTCAGATTTTTAGAATTAATTTCCAGTGCAAAAATATTACATGAAAAAACTCCCATCATTAAAAAAATTATTTTCAATCTCTGCTTCATATTTATGCCCTTTATCAATTAATCAATTAATCAATTAATCAATCACAAATGTAATTTCTTCATCGGTTTTGCAGTTTGATGAATTTTTAAATTTTAGTAATAGATCGTATTTATGAGAATTTTTTTTGTCGTAGCTAGTCTTATAAAAATTTTTACTTTTTTCATCAATTGTTAATATTAGTGGCTCACCTTTACTATCTAATTTTCCACTGACAAATGGAGTAGCGGTGGCCACAAGTTCAAAATCCTTTGCTTCAACAGGTTTTTTATCGCTATTAAAAAAATAAATTTTTAAATCCATTTTTGATTTAACCACTTCAACAAAACAAGTGGCGTCTTTTTTACCATCAGAATTTTTAATATTAAAAAGTTTAATTATTCCACCTTTAAGTGGCATAAGTGTACTTGGTGCATCATGGTTATGTCCTTCATGGGCAGAGAGATTTATAACAATACAGGCCACTAGTAAAATGATAATTAAGTTTTTAAATTTCATAAAATCTCCTTAAGTTTTGTTTAATAAAACAAGTTTTATATCTGTTCATTTGATACTTTTGCACTTACATATTTTTCAGCAGATTTTTTACCAAAACGATAAAATAAAGTGGGGGTAACAATAATATCTAAAAGGGTAGAACTTAAAAGGCCTCCCACAATAACAACCGCAACTGGATGTAAAATTTCGCTCCCCGGTTCTCCTTTTGCAAAAACAAGTGGAAGTAATGCGAGAGTTGCAACGAATGCTGTCATCATCACAGGAACTAATCTTTCTTGAGATCCCCTAATAATCATTTCTTTCGTAAATTCTTCTCCTTCATATTTCATGAGATGAAGATAATGAGAAATCATCATAATCCCATTTCTTGAAGCAACTCCGCAAAGGGTAATAAATCCCACAAGACTTGCCACAGTAACTGATCGATCTGTAAAAAATAGAAGAATAATTCCGCCAATAAATGCTAAGGGTATAGTGGCCATAATTTGTGCAGTAATTGCTTTTGAATAAAAATGGCCAAAAAGCACAAGGGCAATTCCAAGAAGAGAGATGATACCAAAAAGTAAAATTTTTCGCGTTGCCGCTTGTTGGCTTTCAAATTGGCCACCGTAAATGACATAGTATCCCTCGGGAAAATCTGCTTTTTCCTTCACTTTACTTTGTATTTCAGTTATTAAACTTCCAAGATCTCTTCCACTAGCATTAGCACTAATGACAATTCTTCGTTGACCATTTTCTCTGTTGATTTCATTGGGCCCACTCGTTTCGTAAATATCAGCAACTTCCTTTAATAAAACTTTTTTTCCATCTGGCATCACTTTTAAAACTGTATTTTTCATTTGTTCTAATGTTGATCTTGAATTTTGATCAAATTGAAAAAAAACATCATAGAGCCTAGTTTCTTCTAAAACCTGGGCCACTATTTCCCCGTTAAATGCGGCTTCAAGCATTTTTGTTACTTCTCCTGCACTTAATCCAAACTTTGCCGCCTGCTCCCGTAAAACATAGATTTTTATTTGAGGAATTAAACCCTGTTGTTCAATTCTTAAATCAACAAGTCCCTTGGTATCTTCGATGGCCTCTTTTAATTCAATTGATTTTTCTCTAAGTGTCGCCAAGTCTTGCCCAAAAATTTTTATCGCTATTGCTGCGCTTACTCCAGAGAGCATGTGATCGATAAGATGTGATATGGGTTGCCCAACATTGACGCCAACCCCAGGAATAGTTTGTTTTAATTTATCTCGTATCTCATTTAAAATCGTTTCGCGAGTGCGATGACTTTCTTTAAAATCCACATCAATTTCGCTTACGTTAACTCCTGCGGCATGTTCATCAAGCTCAGCACGCCCAGTACGTCTTGAGACGGATTTAATTTCAGGAGTTTCCAGCATGATCTTTTCTGCTTTAAGACCTATGGCATTTGATTCAGTTAAACTAATACCTGGTGGTGCAACGATTGCAATCATCGCAGTTCCTTCATTAAATTGTGGCAGGAAATCTCTTCCCATAAATGGAACCAGAAATAGTGCAATGAGAAGGAGAATAGCACTTGCTGAAAGTACTAAAGTTGATTTTGGCAGTGCCCAATTTAAAATTTTTCTATCAAGATTTTTTAGTGTTTGTACAAATTTTGTATCTTTGTGTTCACTCAGTTTTCCTCGTAAAAAATAGGAACAAAGTACGGGAGTTAAAGTAAGTGAAACCACGAGTGATGCTATAAGTGCAGTTAAATAAGCAATACCAAGTGGAGCAAAAAGTCTTCCCTCAAGTCCTGTTAAATTAAATAGTGGCAAAAAAACTAAGGCAATAATAACTGTTGCTAAAACAATGGAATTTCTAATTTCACTAGAGGCATTAAAAATAACTTTTAAAATTGGCAATGGTGCAGATAATTTTGCGTTTTCTTTAAGTCTTCTAAAAACATTTTCCACATCGACAATGGAATCATCAACTAACTCCCCTATCGCAATGGCAAGTCCTCCAAGAGTCATGGTATTTACACTTAAACCAAAAAACTTAAACACAAGTGCAGTAAATAAAAATGAAACAGGAATAGCTGTGAGCGTAATAATTGACATGCGCAAATTCGCAAGAAATAAAAAAAGCACTATAAAAACAAGTATCGTTCCAAATTTTAATTTTCCTTGAATACCTTCTATGGATGCTTCAATGAAATTAGCTTGTTTAAAAACATCGGGATTAATTTCAATACCCTTTGGTATAGAAGAGCGAATTTCATTAATCGCTTTTTCAATAGCACGAGTAATCGTCACTGTGTCAGCGCCAGGTTGTTTTTGAATGGTTACTACAACTGAGGGTTTTCCATTAAAGCTACCATCACCTCGTTTAAGTCTTGGGGCCTCAACAACCTCTGCAATATCAGAAATGAGTACTGGTCTTCCAAAATGTAATCCCACAAAATTTTTCTTAATGTCATCAATACTTTCAACAACACCAATATTTCGAATGAGTAACTCTTGCCCATTTTTTTCTAAAAATCCACCTGTGGTATTTTGACTAATCTGAGCAAGCTCATGATCAATTTGCTCAATTGAAAGTTGATACTGATTTAATTTTTCTGCTGAAACTAAAATTTGATATTGCTTAAGCCCTCCACCAATAGAAATAACTTGAGCCACACCTGGAATAGTCATAAGCCTAGGTCGTAACACCCACTCAGCAATTGTTCGTAACTCCATGGGATTAATACTTCCATCGGAAGTAACAGCAATTTGCTGAATTTGTCCCATAAGTGAACCAATAGGTCCCATGATTGGTGTGATATCACTTGGCAATTTTTCCTTGGCCAGGTTGAGCCTTTCCTGGACGATTTGTCGATTGCGGTAAATATCAGTTCCCCATTCAAATTCTAAATAAATGGCAGAAAGTCCAATTCCAGATTGAGAGCGAATGCGTTCGACTCCTGGTAAACCATTTAGAAAACTTTCAATAGGGAAAGTTACTCTCGTTTCCACTTCTTCAGGTGCCATTCCATGGGATTCAACCATTATTGTCACGGTTGGTTTTGTAATATCTGGAAAAACATCAATGGGAAGTCCTACTAATGTGATTGATCCATAAACAATAATTAACGCAGTTATTGCGACAACTAATAATCGATGATTAAGCGCAAAGCGAATAATTGAGTTGAGCAAGGAGCCTCCACAACTTAATAAATGAAATTATTTACTTATTATAATTTTATAATTTTATAATTTTAATATATTCTTCTTTTTATTTTAGTTCCACTTGATATTCATATTACTCATGAAAACTACTAAACATAAATAAAATGAAAATAGCTAAGACAAATAAATGGGAGGCTTAAAGAGCGATAAGATGTGAAATGATTTATAAAAATTTTTATAGAATAATTTCAAACTACTCTTTTGAGAATTCTCATTAAATGGAAAGGACATATTTTTGATTGTAGTGATTACTAAGTGGCCATGATGACAAACTGTACAACAGTGCTGCTTAGAATTATTTTTGTCATTATTATGTGATTTTTGATGATGTTCACTAAACTTGCTATATTGAGCTACATGTACAGATTCAGATTCATTACTTTCAGATAAACAAGAGTTGTCTAGTGAATCAATAATACATGATAATCCATGACCCATGGTAGACATGAAAAATGTAAGGATAATTGTAAAAACTAATAAATATTTTTGCATAAAACTACTGATTAATTGAGTATTAATTTTTCTCAATGCCGTCAACTGAAAACAGATAACATGGGTATTTGTAAGTTACTAAAATTAGCAGCCTATTTTTAAAAGAAAATTTAACCCTTAAATCGTTGGATATTTTTCTTCAGTCCTTGGATGTATCAATTCCGAAGAATGATTATAAATTCTAGGTGTGTGATAAAGGTATTTTAGGGCCTTCCATTTAGGCATATATTTATACTTGGTTGGATAGGTTGTTTTTAGTATTTCGTGAATTTTTTTAGCGTGAGAACTTGAGACTCTTGGAAATATGTGATGTTCAACATGATAGCCAAAATTTAGATTAAGAAATTCTAAAATGGGATTATTGGTAACAGTTAAGGAATTTTCAAGTGGATCATTAATTTTAGTTAAAGGTGAAATATTGTGATTGGTTGAAATGTAACTTAGCACAATATAATTTTGTACAGCTAATGGAATTAATATTAACCAAACAATATTTGCTGGTCCAACCCAGTAGCAATAAGTTGCCGCCATTAAACAGACAAAAATAAATTCTCTCGTCACTTTACCATGGTTCATGGTCGCCCACATTTTATTGCCAAAACGATGATGAGCTTGATTCAAAACTGCTTGAAATGAAAACCAGTAAAAAAAATAAAAATAACTTAAAGGATTCTTTGATCCAGGAGCTAACTCAAAAACTCCACGCATGAATTTACTGCGCCTATAAACTGAAAGAGTAGGAAATGCATCGGGATCTTTTAAAATGAGTTGAGTATTTCCGTGGTGTAAATTGTTATGCCAAAATCTCCAATATGTTGGCGATATTAAATAAGGAGCAAAACAGATGGTTCCTATAATATGTTGAAGCCTTTGACTTTTAAAAACTGCTCCATGCAAAGTCTCGTGGGCAAAAAATGCTAAAGTTGCATTAAACTGTCCAATGCATATTCCTGCTAGCAACTTCCAATACCATGCAACATTAAAATAAATCACACTGTAAATTAAAGAAATATTTAGTGCTAAAAAAACGAAAAAATAAATGACGCGCTTAGGGTTGCGTAGAAAAATATGTGGTTCAAGTAAAGCTTTTAACTCCTGTTGGTAAAATGGCAAAGCCTTTAATTCTTTAATCACTTTATCACTGTCTAGAGTAGCTAACATAAAATTTCCTCTAAATTAATGTATAATATTACAACTCAAATCAATTGACTTCAAAATTAAGATCATTTGCCAAAAAATGATCAATATCCAATACCCTTGCTAAAATGGACTAATAACTAAAACACAAAAAGTAAAATGGGAAAAAAATACCATAAAAAACCACCTCTTGCTTTTTAACTTTTGTGTCTAATATCTAGTCACTTTTTGATGAATAAAAATTGAACACTATGTAAATTAAGGGTCTAAGAAATCATGCTACTTCACTCCTAACATATAATTTCAATAGAAAAATTCTTTTGGAAATCTCACTGGTATGAAGCAATTTTGTAAAATTGATCTCTATGAATACTTAGATTATCGCAATTTTTTGCGTGACTTGTATCATGTCAATAAATTGCAAGACGAGAGATTCAGCTATCGCTCATTTGCACTTAAAATCGGCTTTAAATCACAATCTACACTCCTCATGATCATTAAAGGCCAACGAAGTTTATCCTTAAAATCTGTTGCAAAACTAAGTAAAGGAATAAAACTTACTGAAAATGAAGAAACATATTTTGAAATATTAGTAAAATTTAATAACGAAACTGATGACGTCTTGAAAAAGAAGAATTACTTAGAACTCCTTGGCACTAAAGATAAGATGGCCTTGTCTTACCTACAATTAACCCAATTCAAAGTGCTCTCTAGTTGGTATTACCTAGCTATTTATGTACTAATTGGGACAAGGGATTTTTCTGAAAATACCGATTTTAGTCAAAAGCTTAATGGCGCTCTTAGCAAACAAAAAGCAATTAAAGCAGTATCCGAACTAATAGAAATCGGATTAATCAAAGTAGTTAATGGAAACTTAAAACAAAGTCAGGGAGCAATAACTATTGATGATGCAACCAGATCTGAAATAATTAAAGTTTACCATGAGAACATGATAAAAAAATCCTTGGAATCTTTGAAATTAGATGACTGCTTAAATAGAGATTTTAATGGTGTAACTTTTTCTATACCAAAAGATAAATATTCCATCATAGTTGAAAAAATTAGAAATTTTCGAAAAGACATCAATGAGACCACTAGCTCTTTAGAAAACTCAACAGAAGTTTACCACCTTAATTTAAACCTCTTTCCTCTTACTAAGGTGAATAAATGAAACAACTATTATATCTATTCATTATATTAAGCTTTCTTTCTTGTAGTAAAAAGATTGAAAATTACAATTTCTCGAAAGCTGCTTCAACAACTACTTCCGCATCTTCAGATTCTAGTGGAGGAGGAATTGATGTTGGCAATGGAATGTTAGGTTCTCAAGATATTAATTTACTTAATTCTGATTTTATTTTATCCATTCCCAAGCATTGGAGTGTAACCAATAATGTTGATTATCAAACTGATAAAAGGCAATTCATTCATATTGATGAGGATGCAGTTGCTGAGGTAAGCAGAATTTTACCTAGTAATTCAAAGGAATCAGATCTAAATGATCAACTGCAAACTCTTGGTACTAATTTTGAAAAATTCACCCATAATTCCGTGGATATTTATTTTGACCGCAATCTACAAAACTATGTCCTTTACCAAAAATCTCAAGGGGCAATTTTAATTGCATCGAAAAATTTAACAAAAATTCAGCAGAAGGATTTATCAGATCGAATTAAAACAGTTCGTTCCCAAGCACTTAGAGATTTAGAAAAAATTAAGCATTCTTTAATTGAAGTCAGAGAAAAAATATTTTATGTGGACAGGGATAAATTTAAAAATGAATTAACTAGTGAAACTAAATTAATTCGTATGTTATCTAATAGCGAAAATGAAGACTATTTTGGAATCAATGGATCTGGCACCTACTATACCTTTAAAGTTGGTAAACATGATTATGGCCACGGGTCAGATCTCCGTTATGATGAAGGAGGATACTTTAGTGTTGGTTTTGCAGGTTGCGATTTTGGCTATATGACTAATATTGGCCTAGGAGAATTTAAAAAAATTAACCAAGACATTTCTAATCATAGTGCCTATCAGTATTTATATAATCTTAAAATAAACTCAAAAAGATATGGTCCACTTGGCGCCGATTTTCATCACGATCAATCTTCCAATGGAGTAGAAGTTGGAGATCAGAGATATTCCGATAACCTTTTAGCAGTAGTTGGTCATAACTATCTTATTCGAAGTATTTCATTCGACGCCTACGACGTCTTAGTCCATTTTAAAGTATTAGAAATTGATAAAGAAGATAATAGCGTGATTCTAGCATACCAAATTATATCTGAAGAAAGTGTTCTAAGTTGTAATGAATAATTTTCACATCATGAATTTAGGTGTTCACAATTGTGAACACATTTTTTACACCATCTCATCATCAACATTTCAACTAGTGTTATAAAGCCTCATACATTTCTAGATAACCTTGCATAAGCATTGATCTTAGAAATAAACCATGAGGTATTTATGAAAAAAATTGCAAGTTTCCTAGTCTTAACCAGTCTTTATTCATTTGCTGATGTCCTACCTGGACTACATCAAATTAAAACAATTACACTACCAAGCCCCTACAGTTGTGGAGGTAGCTATGAAAAATCGGCCATCTTTTTATCGGACTTTTCTAGAGATAAAAACGCCCCTGATTTATTATATAACGGAGCCTGTGGTTCAGAAAATAACTTAGAAGCAAGTACTGCTGGTGACGACTTTTCACTCATCGCAGATTTAGGTGAAGTAAATCTAGAAGCTGTTACTGCTGCAAAAGCTTTTAATCTTAAAAATATGGTTGGATCAGATAATACCTTTAAAGAAAATGCCAAGATTAAACTTAAACATGTCTATGCAGTTTTAACATCAAAAGCAGAAATTAGATCTTTGATTATTTATAAAGTTATTAGTCATAACAAAGATGGCAGGTTAACACTGCAATATGCGGTTAAAAGTTATTCCCTACAGGAAACGATCAAGGAATCTTCAGGCTTTGATTGGGAAAAGAAAAATAAATAATTCCAAAAGATTTTTAGGAATAAAATATTGCGCCAGATTATACAAATTAATTTTTAATTAAGGAAAAATTTATGAACATATTTATAATATCAATTGTTTCTTTCATCTCCTTATCAATTCACGCTAGTGATAACGTTTGTGTTAAGGCAGAAAAAATCGCTATCGAAGATTTCAATGGAACCAAAATATATACTGTATATTCTGGTTCCTTGAGAGGTTCTATACATAAGTATGAATTTAAAAGCACCGATGAAAAGGCGAAAGATTATTTAGAAATTGCAAAATTGGCCGTTGCATCTAAATCTAATTTCTGTGTTGAGTATGAAAAATTTTTGAGCACCAATAGAAAAGTATTATCAGTGAATACAGATGTCACATGGATGGGAAAATAAATACTGAGCTTAACCTGTTTTAAGAAGCCTGAAGAAGTTTAAACATATAATTGGCCATAGGAAATCCTCAGGTCAATTATATGTTTAAAGTTCGTTTTAAAGTTCGTTTATTATTGCAGATGGGTCGGGGTAGTCGCTCATTTAAGATAAATCAGAAAATGGAATGAGTCAAAAAAACAATGCCCCTCCCAAAGAATCAAGTAGTTAATGAGCAAGTATTTTTTACACAGTGTTCGCTCTGAGCGAACAATTTCTTCAATACATCAACATCTTAATTCATAATTCTGGTATTAATTCATCTTAGCAAATAGTTGAGCAATTTCTACTTTAATGTTTTATTGAGAAAGGTTAGGCAATGATTAGTATTTTTTCCTATGAATCATACATAAATTTCTTGCAGGAGAATTATCTCTCCATCAGGAATATGAATAAATCCTTTTCTCTAAGGGCCTATGCAAAAAAACTAGGACTATCAGCAGCTTTTCTTTCAGATATCTTAAAACGAAAAGCCCAACTTTCTGAGAGCAAGGCCTACCAAGTTGGCGGACACTTAAATTTAGGTCAAAGAGAACTTGAACATCTCTTAATTCTCGTTAGAAAAGAAAGCCAAAAAGAATCATTTCTATTAAAAAATGTGGAAACGATCATAAAAAGTAAAAAAAGAATTTTTGTTAAAAACCAAGAATTAGAATTTAAAAAGTTATTTTCAATTTGGTATAAAGTCCCCCTTCTCTTATTAATCGTTAAAAAAAGAACTACTAATAAAAATGAATTAGCGACGCTACTTTCCATCCATCCAACTGATGTGGAAAAAGCGATGAATAGCTTCCTTCGCTATAAATTTCTCATTCCCTTAAAGGATGGATCATTTCAATTAAATCTCAACGGGAGTCTTTTTCAATCGGATAGCTTTTCGACCACTTTGAGAAAATTTCATTTGGAGATGATGGAAAGGGCTACCATTGCAATAGAAAATCAACAACACCAGGAAAAACATTTGGCTTCAGAAACCTTCTGTTTTGACCCGAAATACATGAAAAACATCAAAGAGGAAATGGATCAATTTCTTTCACAACTGGCCACTAAATATGGTAAAAATGTAATGGAAAATAATGATGAGATTTATCATCTTTCCATGCAATTTTTTAAACTAACAAATACTGTTATTCATAAATCAACAACAACACATTTAAGCAATTAAATGAAAAATCAAAAGGAAATTTTATGAAATGGATGATGATTTTAATGACGCTCGCCCTGCTCCAATCCTGTTCTAAGTCTAAGAACCAAGGGACAAAATTAAATGAAAATGAAACCTCCAATGGTTCCATCGGTACGCGAACCGGAGGCGATCCACTCTATGCACAATTAGAAGTGGCCATGGATGAAGCTAGCAAGGTGCTAGAAAAAATGGATGCTGATGCTCTAAAAAATACAAGTTCTTCCTTTGCTGAAGCAAAAAAATTTTATTTGGATAATAGAGAAAAACTTTTAATTATTATTGATAAAATGAAAATTCAAAATTCCACTTTTATCATTGTTAATGAAGAACTCTTTGACAATGGAATGCCTGTAGCGGCAAAAACTGAAGGAAATGAGGATAACTTTTTAATTAAAATAAATAAAGCCCAGCTCATTAGCTTGGAAAATACTGCTTATTTAATGAATCTTATTATCCATGAGTCTTACCACATCATTAATCCTAATATTATAATGGAACAACATGCTCTTATTGATAGATCTATTGCGCTGTTAAACATTGAATTGCGAGATCAACGAAATTTGAGTGACATTGATCTTTCTGAATGCACATCTAAATTTTATTTAACTAACGATGAACGTTTTATATATTGCTTAGTAGGAAATAGTAGCTCTCAAAATAAAGCGGTCATTTTTAATACTTACACTAAGCAAAAGGAATATTACCCGGCAAATGATAGGGAAGAAAACAATGTTGAATCATTATTTCTTTCTGATGATGGTTCAATTTTTATGCTTGATAAAAACCAAGAAACAATCTCTATGATTAATCTCTCTGCAAAAAATGCCGTAAAAAAAATAGAAACAAAAACACTCATTGATACACAAAATGAAAAAATTTCTAGAATTGATTTTTACAAATATGATTCAGTTAATAATTACCTTGTCCTTGATATTAGTACTGAAGCTAAAAATAAAAAAATTAATGAATATTTTATTTACGACCTTAAAACTGACACTGTAAAAAATCGTTATTTAAATGGTAATTCTATCGCTTCACATTACAAAACAGTAATGAGTTCTGACTATAATTACCTCTTTAGTTATTCAGGTTACATAATGAGTACTTATCAATTAGAAAATTACCGCCTTGACAGTGCCATTGTTAATTCCTTTAAGGATGAAATCGAAAAAAATGATTGTTATATGGATAATCGATTTATTGAATTTAATGCAGCAAAAAAACTGCTTATTCTTTCCTGTGGAAATTTTTTTAATAGGGGCTATGCAAATACACTCATCTATTCACTTGATTGTGGTAATAGCTCAGATCCCATGAGTAAAAAAAATCTCCTAAGCGATTTATGGTTTTACACTATTAGTGCCTCTGACAGTGAAAGAATCTATCTAAATAAATTTAAAGAGGATAACAAGGAATACGCTATATATGATTTAAATGAAAAACAACTTATAACTAACCTTCCATCATTTCCCTATATAACAAATCGATGGGGAGTAAATATAGATCTAGTTCAAAATGATACTTCCAAAGTTATCTTAAAAGGAGAAACTCAGGCAGTTGTTTTAAATGTAACTACAAAAAAATTTGAACAGGTTTTTTCTATTAATGAAGTTGAAAGTTATAGCGACGAAAATTTTTATATTACCTCAAAGGGACTTTTATACCGAGGTGAAGATAATAAAACTCAACTATTAAAATAAAATAATTCTAACCAGTCCCAGTTTGCATAACTTATTTTGTAAACTGGGACTGATTTTGTAATTTTGACCTATTTAAAATCTCATTGAATGCCCTTAAAGCTATTAAACAACATTAGTGAAATTAAAATTTTTATTTTTCCTATCGAAATTTAATTCTATCATTTCTAAAATTATTTCATTTTTATCATTAGGGTCTTCACCCTATTTGCGTGGCCACCTATTAAGACTATTTTTATAAAAATAAAGCAAAATACTTATTTACATATTTTTACTAAGGACTGTTTATGCTAGCAAAAGAAAAAAATTTAATTGGTTACACATTAGTTGGTGTAAACAAAGAAAAACTTGGAAAAGTCAAAGATTTCTACTTCGATGATCAGCATTGGACTATTCGTTATATTATTGCTGACACAGGGAATTGGCTTAATGACAAACAGGTTCTACTTTTGTCTCTCGTTAACTTTCAATATAAAACTCATCCAACTTTACTAAATTAATTTTTATCCTAAATTATTGACCAATGACTTATCTTTTTTTGCAACTGGTATTTCTAATCTATTAACAATCCTCAACTCATAGTTTGGATAAGATCCATTTTTTATTAAGCTAACAAATTCATCTCTATTCATTATCTTTTTATTACTTAAATCATAAAACATACTATTTTTACCTTTTTTATCTTCATTAAGAACAATGACAAATCCTTTTATATTAGATTTTATTTCTCCTGCTTCTGTGTATTTTCTTGAATCCGTATTGATATCAATGATGAGCTCTCCTTCTTTCATGGCATTAATCAAGTGTTGAAATAATTTCTTTCTTGATTTTGACTCTTTTCCATATTTTCTACCAACTGCATTATTCCAAAGATCCATGTTAATAGCGTTCTCAGAATTAGACGATGAAACTCCACCTCCGGGAAAAACTTCATTCAGTCTACCAAAAATACTCGATGTAATCTCACCATACTCTTGTGTAAATACCCCACTCACATAGGCGTGTCTTAAAGCATCGACATCATTATCTTCAAATCCCTCGGATAAATCATTAATTGATCCATCTTTATTTTTAGGTAACTTTTTTAAATGCTTATCTATTAATTTATAAATTTCTTTTTTGGCTTCTTCTCTAAGAGATATTGGGTCCCAATTCATTTTTTTTCCAAGGATTAAATTTAATAAAAAAATAAATGTTTAAGAACAAAACAATTAAAAATGCAGGAATAAAGTATAGGCCAACAATGATTGGTGAAATAACAAGAGAAGGGATAAATAAAACAGTTAGCATTTTTTTGTATTTTCTCATCCTATCCATCGCTATTAAAGCAAGACCAATATTACAAAGAAAAGAGAAAAAAACTATTTTCATTAATAAAATTTCTGTCAGCTTAAAAGGATCGAGAGGAAAATGAATCATGCAGTGGATATAAAGGACCACAAGTACCAAGGATGTGAAAAAAAGCAAATATTTCAAACAACTCTTTTTCATTTTTCTTATCCAATTTTTATCCAAGCAGCATCTGGTCCACGTCCTGAACTTTTAATTTTCTTTTTTAAACGTAGTTGCCTTAAAATCTTACGAATATAATCAATCCCAATGGTAGGACATTTTTCGATCAACTGTGAAATTGTGAACTTTGTTGGCAATCTTTCAATCGCAGCAATAACTAATGTTCCTTTTGCTCCCCTTGTTACCTCCACTGACCCCACTCGCTCTTCAAATTCCTTATATCCGGAAAGTAAAACGACTCCCAGAAAATAGTTCCACCAAGGTTTTATGTCGTGATTACCTTCATGCCATCCAAGAGAAGATTGATAAAGGGCCTCGTAATAAGTTTCTTTTGTATCTTCAATGATTCTTTCTAAGCTAATAAATTTTCCAACTTGATATCCAAACCGATAAAGCAAAAGGAGTGTGAGCAAACGCGCCATCCTTCCATTCCCATCAGAGAAGGGATGGATACAAAGAAAATCTAAAATGTAGCTAGCAATGGCAAGTAAAGGCTCTAAAGATTGTGGACCAATAAGTGATTCTTGAAACTTAAAATGAAGTATGCTCATGGCATCATCTGTTTGCCAGGCAGGAGTAGGCTTAAATCGTATCAACTGTGTACCATCTGGCGCTACTTCAATA
>Ga0247844_1002085_pt1 | contig 33775 bp, 29 predicted proteins | sample LaCtaG_FD_192421 | JGI IMG/M metagenome (GOLD analysis project Ga0247844, IMG submission 192421) | Freshwater microbial communities from meromictic Lake La Cruz, Castile-La Mancha, Spain - LaCruzMarch201714.5m_1 | ecosystem: Environmental > Aquatic > Freshwater > Lake | place: Spain: Castile-La...
AACCACCCGCTGCAATAAGCGCTCTCAATTTATTACCATCGGCCAGAGTCATGTTTAAAACGGGAATTTTCACATCTTTACCAGATGCCGAAGAAACCATAGGAAAAATCTCACCTGCTGCATTATTTAATATGATTACAGCGATAGCACCTTTTAACTGAGCATTTAATGCTTTATCAGAAAAAGGACAGGTACCACGGTCAATCACAGCAATTTTTCCAGTCAAATCATTATCTACCTGGCAACCCAGGGTAACTCCAGCGGGACCAGATACAAAAGCTAACTGCCCTTTGATAGGAGCTTCCGTTGAACAATAGGTTGCACCGAAATTAGCCATCCAGGATTTATAACTTCCCGCTACAGAAGAAGGAGCATCAATAATCACAGAATGAGAACCCTGTGCATTCATTTGATTATAAAGCAAAGACCCTAAAAATAAAATGGTCATTCTATTCCACATAAACTTCTATTTTGATATTTTTTAAAAAATAAATATAACCAAAAAAATGAAAAAATAATCAAAAAAGGAATAAAGTTCCTTTAGTTATGCGGAAAAAGAGGTCCCACAACCGCAAGTTTCCTTGGCATTTGGGTTATTGAAGCTAAATCCCCTATTTTGAAGGCCATCTAACCAGTCAATTTCCATTCCCAACAAATAGATTGCATGAGCTTTTTGCATAAAAACGGTTAACCCCTCATGTTCATATACTTCATCATTTTCTTTTGGCGTATCAAACCCAAGGATATAAGAAAATCCGGAACAACCACCACCTTTTACACCGATGCGCAAACCGTGATTATCAGAAATATTTTGATCCAATTTTATTTTACGTAACTGTTTGAGGGCACCTTCTGTAAGGTTAACAGGCAATGTTGAGATTTGAGTATCATTCATCTTAACTAAATTTTATTACGAATATACAAATTCAAACATTATTTGAGGCCATACAGTTGACAATCCCTTAATTTTTATTATTTTTAATTAACTGATTAAAACAATAAAAATGAATATAGCGTCAAGACGTAATTTTTTAGTTAAGTTAGGAGCGGTGGGCAGTTTGTCCTTTTTATCGAACCTATCAAGAGGTAACAACCAAATAGATTCAATTATATCGGCAAAGGCTGAAAAATCAGAAGATGAATTATTTACGGATGAAACCTTTTGGTATCAGATAAAAATGGCCTTTTCGGTTTCCCCTACCTTAATAAACTTAAATAACGGAGGAGTATCTCCCCAACCCAAGGTAGTTCAGGATGCCGTAGAAAGATATAATAAGTTGAGTAACGAAACGCCCTCCTTTTATATGTGGAGAACTTTGGATGACGGTCGTGAACCACTTAGAAGAAAATTAGCGGAATTAGCCGGGTGTTCCCCTGACAATTTAGCTATCATGAGAAATTCTTCTGAAGCCCTTGAAAATATAATCTTTGGTATCACACTACAACGCGGCGATGAAGTTGTTCTTTCAAAGCAGGATTACCCGAATATGATTAATGCATGGAAACAAAGAGAGCATAGAGAGGGTATTGTTTTAAAGTGGATTTCTTTAGATCTCCCTACGACCGATGAAGATTATCTCTACAGAAGCTATACACAGGCATTCACAAATAAAACCAAGGCAGTCCATATCACCCATTTAATTAATTGGTGCGGACAAATTGTTCCAACTCAAAAAATAGCTATTGAAGCTCGTTCAAAAGGAATTTTATCTGTTATAGATGGTGCTCATAGTTTTGCTCATATTGAATATAAAATTCCAGATTTAGAGGGTGATTTTTATGGAACCAGTTTACACAAATGGTTATGCGCGCCTTTTGGAAGTGGTTTATTGTATGTTAAAAAGGATAAAATTAGTTCGTTATATCCTTTAATGGCCGCGGGAGATCCTCTATCAACTGACATACGAAAGTTTGAAAACCTTGGCACAAGATCATTCGCCATCGAACAAGCTATCGGTCAGGCCATTGATTTTCACTATATGATAGGAGGTAGTCTGAAGCAAAAGCGATTGGAATATTTAAAGCAATACTGGTGTAACAAACTTAAAAATTTAAATGGAGTAAGCATTCACACCCCGTTAGATCCAAAGTTTTCTTGTGCTATTGCCAATTTTAAGATAGCTAATATGGAAACCCATGCTATTTCTTCTGAATTATTATCAAAATACAAGGTACATACCGTTTCTATAGTTTGGGACAATATTGATAGCGTAAGAGTTACGCCCAATGTTTATACCACCACCAGGGATTTGGAAGTATTTATCCAAGCAGTAGAAAAAATGGTTGCAAGCAAATCATAAATTAATCTTGATAGATTAAATATTTTTTCCTTGTTTGTTTAAAAGCGGTAAGACCTGGCTCCCAGGTTTCTTTAATTTGCTGTTCTGTATATCCTGCCTGAATCATTTCTCTTAGTTTAGCATTTCCGGCTAGTTTATCAAAAAATAAACCTGCTAGAAAAAAAGATTCCTTCTCTGGATAATTTTTGTAAAACTGAATTAGATAACTAAGATTAATGGTTTTTTGCTTTTTGATAGCCTGTTCATCCAGGCTGGAGAGGTCAATACCCCGGCATAGTTTTCCAAGCTGAGGAGGATTCATAGCTCCAGGCTTTGACACAGGTGTGAAAGAAAAATCTCCTGTATTCATATTCGGAGCGCCTAATACCTGAAATTGTTTATTTGTACCTCTACCAAGGCTTATCTGTGTCCCCTCAAAAAAACAAATAGATGGATACAGATAAATAGACCGCATATTGGGTAGATTGGGAGAAGGAGGAATAAGCAAATCATAAACCATTGAATGATTGTAGTTTAAACAAGAAATAACCTGAAGACTACATTTTTTATTCATACCCAGCCAATGTTCACCATTTATCATACTGGCATACTCCCCTATCGTCAAACCATGGACAATGGGAATTGGGTGCATGCCAACGAAGGACTGATAAGCTATATCAAGTATTGGACCATCAACAAAATGTCCATTTGGATTTGGCCTGTCAAAGACCATTAAGGGAATTTTGTTATCAGCACAGGATAACATAACATAATGAAGCGTTGAAATATAAGTGTAAAATCTGGTTCCAACATCCTGAATATCAAAAATCAATAAGTCAATGCCTTCCAAATCAGCCTTATCAGGTGCTTTTTTTGAGCCATAAATACTAATGATTGGCAAACCTGTTTTAGGATCTTTGCTATCTGAAATTTTTTCACCAGCGTCAGCACTTCCTCTAAAACCATGTTCCGGTGCGAATATTTTTTTTACATTTAAGCCAAGATTAATCAGTGAATCTACTAAATGAATAGAACCAATCATACTCGTTTGATTAACAACCAACCCTATATTCTTCCCTTTTAAAAGAGGTAAGTATTCAGTAGTTCTCTCGGCACCGGTAAGTAGGTTATTCGTCTGACAAAATAAAATTGAACTAAAAATAAAAGTAAAAAGAATACTTAATGTAGCAATTTTAAAGTTATTTTTCATAATTGATTTAGCTTTTGGCAATTCATTGCTGTAATATAGCGCTTTTTCAACGAATTTTCAATCAACAAAAACGATAGAAATGCAATTTGCGATCATAGATATAGAGACAACAGGTGGAAACGCAACAAATAATAAAATAATTGAAATAGCGGTGGTCGTTCACGACGGGCAAAAAGTAATTAAAACCTGGGAATCACTTATTAATCCTGAAACCTATATTCCATCTGGAATTACGGAATTAACGGGCATAACACAATCGATGGTTGCCGATGCACCTAAATTTTATGAAATAGCTAAAGAATTAATTGAAGTAACCGAGAATACTATATTTGTAGCGCACAATGTTCGTTTTGATTATTCATTTATTAAAAGTGCATTTAGTGATTTAGGCTATACCTTCACCCGTAAACAGTTATGTACTATTCAATTAAGTAGAAAGATTTTTCCTTCACTTCCGAGTTTTGGATTATCCGCTATTTCTCAGCATTTGAATATCCATAATCCAGACAGGCATAGAGCCATGGGTGATGCAATGACTACGGCAAAATTAATGGAATTAATTTTTAAGGAGGTAAATGCTGTTGAAGTAATTGATTATTTGGTAAATATGGGAATCAAGGAAAGTAAACTTCCGAATAATTTGTCTCTTCAAGATATACAATCATTGCCTGATACCTGTGGAATTTATTATTTTAAAAACGAAAATGGCAATATAGTTTATGTAGGAAAAAGTAAAAATATTCAAAAAAGAGTAGCCTCTCATTTTTCAGATTACACGGAAAAAGCATCAAAATTACAACGATTAGTTTATGACATAGACTTTGAGGAAACAGGTTCTGAATTAGCCTCACTCATTTTAGAATCTTATCAAATAAAAAAAATAATGCCGGAGGTTAATAAGGCACAAAGAGCAAAATCCTATCAGTATATTGTTTTTAGCTACCTGAATAATCAAGGCTATTTATGTTTTGATATTAAGCAGAAAAAGGATTTCAAGAGGAATAAAAAGGTAGAAACTCTCTCTGAGTACAGTAAAATAACCATTGCAAAGAGCAGATTAAGTGCTTACAGGCAGGAATTTAACCTATGTGATCATTTGATGGAAGGTGATTCGTTATTTGGCATTCCTTGCTTTCACCATAAATTAAAACAGTGCGCTGGTGCTTGTTGCTCAAAAGAAGAAGTTATTTCTTATAATGAGCGTGCAGAATTAGCAAAATTGAAATTGAAAAAGAGTTTAGATGGCAGTTTTTTAATCATAGATGAGGGAAGAACAAAGGGAGAAAAATGTGTCATTGCTGTTCAAAACGGGCAATTCTATGGCTATGATTATATTGAGGAAGAATTATTTCAAGATTCACTTATGCAATGGGAAGAGTTCATTAAAAAATATCCTGAAAATGGAGAAATAAATCAGATAATTAGCAGATATATGACTAAAAACAAAGTAACGACTATTATAATATAGGCATTAAGAAAAAGCGTACATCGTTAAATAGGTTTTCATTTCGTCGTGAATTTTTTCAGCCTCTTTCGCAGCGGCCTCCTCAAAATCATTACCTTTAGAGGCATAAATGATGGATCTACCTACATTTACTAAAAGACCTGCTTCTTTAGTCAATCCAAAAGCGGAAATCTCCTTTAAATCCCCCCCCTGAGTACCAACACCGGGAATAAGGATAAAATGATTAGGTATAATTTTACGAATCTCGGTTAGTTCATTTGGGTGAGTAGCACCTACGACAAACATGGTATTTGAGTCATTTCCCCAATTTTTTGATTCGCTAATGACTTTCTGGTATAATTTTTCCCCGGATTCGAGTGTCAGGAATTGAAAATCTTTACTCCCAGGATTTGAAGTAAGGCCCAGAATGACAACCCATTTATCGGGATATTCATAAAAGGGTATAATAGAATCGCTACCCATATAAGGAGCAACGGTTACTGCATCGGCCTTTAGATAATCAAATATGGCTGAGGCATATTTACCTGAGGTATTGCCGATATCCCCCCTTTTTGCATCGGCAATAACAAAATGCGAAGATGGAATATAGGCCAGTGTTTCTTCGAGTATATTCCATCCGGAAGAACCCAGACTTTCATAAAAAGCCAGGTTTGGTTTATAAGAAACACAAAAATCCTTCGTACAATCAATAATCCTTTTATTAAAGTCAAGTAAATCTTTAGGAGATTTACCTAAAGAACCTGGTAAAAGATTAAGATCAGGATCCAATCCAATACAGAGATATGATTTTTTTTCAAAAATATGCTTAATCAGCGAGGCACGGTTCATACAAATTGAAACTAAATTTTAAGTCCATTTACAGCTTCGACCCCAATAATTTGAGGAATTTTACCTTTAATTGCATCCTCTAAGCCAGCCCTCATAGTAATAAAAGACATAGAACAACTTTCGCAGGCACCCAACCATTTAATTTTAACAATAAAATCATCGGTGAGTTCGACGAATTCGACATCGCCGCCATCTACCCTCAGATGTGGCCTAACACTTTCCAACGCATTTTCAATAAGCGGATAAAGAAGTTCTTTTGACATGGATGACATTAGGCATTAGATAATTGAATGAATATTAATTTTCAGTAAAGTAGCCTTAGCAATTTCATTGAAAACTGGTTGAATTAAATCTGCTTGTTGATTAAGGTAAGCAGGTAAACCATTGTCACCTCCTTCTCTGATACCTTGAATCAAAGGAACCAGACCTAAAACATTGGTATTTCCATAAGAAGCTAATTTCTGGCCTCCACCCTGACCGAAGAGGAAATATTTTCTGTCAGGATTTTCAACAGGAGTGAACCAGGACATATTTTCAACTACGCCAATAATCGGTACATTTACAGAAGGTAATTGAAACATATTCAGCGCTTTAATGGCATCAACGACTGCGACTTCCTGAGGCGTGGTAACAATAATAGCACCGGTTAGCTGGACCGTTTGAACCAAACTAAGCTGAACATCACCGGTACCTGGAGGAAGATCTACGATTAGAAAATCTAATTCAGGCCATAAAGTATCCAGGAAAAATTGTTTGATAATCCCAGATAATCTTGGACCTCTCATAACTACGGCCTGTTCAGGTTCAATAATGAAACCCATAGAGATAATAGGCATACCAAAGGCAACCAGAGGTTTGATTTTAGGTTGGCCGTTTACCGTATCCACTTCTGGTCTTTTCCCTGACAGACCTAACATAGTAGGTATGGATGGACCATAAAGATCAGCATCCAGAATGCCCGTTTTAAATCCGGCGGCTTTCAAAGCAAGCGCGAGATTGACTGAAACCGTAGATTTTCCGACCCCGCCTTTTCCAGAACCAACGGCAATAATATGTTTAATCTGTGGTAAAAGATTATTGTCAGGAGCTGGTATTGAAATTTTATCATTTACCAGATGGACATGAACATTCAGCGCTGGATAAATGGTGTTAATTTCCTGGACACATTTGAAGTGTAATTCTGATTTTTCAGAACTATTCAAGCCAAAAACATGAAGATTAAAGAAAAGATTATTTTCTTCCAATCTAAGTTGAGTGACTATATCAGACGACACAATATCCTTCCCTGTTTTAGGATGAAGGACATTTTTTAGTATTTTAGTAATTTCCTGGATATCCATCATGGATTTTTAACTTTATCAAAGGTAGTAATTTATAAAACAACATGACATAAAAATCGGTTTTAAGACTTACCTTTGCGATGCTATGAGAATACATAAGGATATAAATAATTTACCCGTTTTCAAACAAGCGGTAATAACGATTGGATCATTTGACGGTGTCCATTTAGGACATAAAAAATTGATAAATAAGGTTAATCGTCTTGCAAAAAGTACGGGTGGGGAAAGTGTATTAATCACTTTTAACCCACATCCAAGGCAAATTGTCTTCCCCGGAGATGATTTTCAGCTACTTTCCACGATAGAGGAAAAAATAATTTTACTTGAAAAATTAGATGTAGATCATCTTGTTATTGTTCCTTTTACGGTAACCTTTGCTCAGCTCAGTGCAGATGAATACATAGAAATGTTTTTGGTTAAATTATTTAAACCAAGATATATTGTTATTGGATATGACCATAGGTTTGGATTAAGCAGGCAGGGCGACATACATTTTTTAAAATGGCACGGTGCTAAATTTGGCTATGAGGTTATCGATATTGAGAAACAAGAAATCGAAGAAATAGCTATTAGCTCAACCAAAATTCGAAGAGCTTTACTTCAGGGTGATATTAAACAAGCCAATTTACTTGCTCAAGATCACTATATTTTAACTGGAGAAGTTGTTCATGGTGACAAAATGGGAAAGAAATTAGGATTTCCAACCGCTAATCTTCAAATTTCTGACAAGCACAAGTTAATTCCTTCTGACGGTATATATGCCGTTTGGGTTCATATTGATAAAGTTCAATATGAGGGTATGTTGTATATTGGTCATCGACCCAGCATTGATTCAAAGCGATCATTAAGGATTGAGGTCAATATTTTTGACTTTGATAAAGATATTTATGGCAAAAAAATTAGTATTCTTTTAGTAGAATTCTTGAGGTCAGATCAACAACTTGACACTTTGGATAAACTATCAAAAATTATTTCTGAAGATAAAATTCATGCAAAAGCTGTTTTAGCACAGGCAAATAAAATAGAGCCAAAGAAGATTAATCCAGAAATAGCGATCGTTATATTAAATTATAATGGAAGAGAGTGGCTGGCCAAATTCCTTCCAGATGTCATAAAATATAAAATAGACAATGCTAAAATTATCATTGCTGATAATTTTTCTACGGACGATTCTGTTCCTTTTTTAAATGAAAATTTTGGCAATGACATTGAAATTATAACCCTTCCAAAAAATACTGGTTATGCGGGAGGTTATAATGAGGCGTTAAAAATGATACAGGCAGATTATTTCTTATTGCTTAATTCTGACGTATCTGTCACTGAAAAATGGATGACTCCCCTATTGGAAGTTATGGAAGCAGACTATAACGTTGCAATATGCCAGCCAAAAATACTTTCTTTTAATGAGCCAACGAAGTTTGAATATGCAGGAGGTGCCGGAGGTTGGATTGACATTCTTGGTTATCCGTTTTGTAAAGGAAGAGTATTAGGTCAGATTGAAAATGACTTAGGACAATATGATTATCCGTCGGAAATATTTTGGGCCAGTGGTGCTGCTTTTATGATTAGGGCCCCTTTGTTCAAAGCGATAGGTGGTTTTGATGCAAGTTATTTTGCGCACATGGAAGAAATTGATTTGTGTTGGAGAGTCAAAAGGGCGGGCTTCAAGGTCATGGTTGTTCCTGATGCTATCATTTATCATGTTGGAGGTGGTACTTTAGACTACGACTCCCCGAAAAAGGTTTATTTGAATTTTAGAAATTCACTATATACCATAATGAAAAATGAACCAATCACGCATTTATTATGGAAAATTCCAGCCAGATTTATTTTGGACGGTTTTGCAGCCATTTTATATCTGGTCACTAAGGACAGACATTTTGTAATGTCCATATTGAAAGCCCATCTTTCTTTTTATAAAAATTTCAGAAGGGTATTACAAAAGCGTGCTGAAGGAAATTCTTTGGTAAGGGCACTGAGAACCAAAGAGAGGAACACTGTCGTTGGAAGATATTCAAAATTGATTGTTTTGGATTATTACTTATTTAATAAAAAAACCTTTAAGGAAATAATTCAAAATGAAAACGAACATTGATATTTTATATAGCGACGAAGACATCGTGGTAATTAACAAACCCTCTGGTATGTTGAGTATTCCCGACAGATTTGAAGCGTCCAAAGAAAATTTATCTGTTTTATTGAAAACTCATTTCAATGGTGATATTTTTGTAGTCCATAGAATTGATAGAGAAACCAGTGGCATATTATGTTTCGCGCGAACGGCAGAATCTCATAAACATTTAAATAATCAGTTTTTAATTCACAAGGTGGATAAAACTTATTATGCGTTTATTGATGGTCATCTTGACGAAGAGGAAGGAACGATTGATGCAAGAATTGCACCCCATCCTTATCAGGAAGGTAAAATGATAGCGGGAAAAGTTGGAAAAGAGGCTTTAACTCATTTTAAAGTTTTGGAAAAATTTAGATTAGGCTCTTTTGTAGAAATTAAAATTGAGACGGGAAGAACGCATCAAATCAGAACCCATTTTAAATACATAAATCACCCATTATTGGTGGATTCAATTTATGGAAAAAGGGAGGCTGTTTTCGGGAAGGATATTAAAGGACATAAATACCACGCCATCGTAAAACCAGAAGAGGAAGATAGACCATTACTTCATCGATTGTCATTACATGCTGGTAAATTAGGACTAATTCACCCTACAAAAGAAATAAAAATGGAATGGGAAGCTCCCCTTCCAAAAGATATGAAAGCCACATTAAACCAATTAAAAAAATGGAATAAAATATAATTTATTCCATTTTTTTAATTGAGATATATTTTAATGAATGATTGCAGAAGTGGCTCCGCGAGGTATTCTAATTTCTTCAACAAGATCTTGAATATGTTTTGGAGGAGGTGGAGTAAACTTGCTGATGATAATTGAAACCACAAAATTTAGAATCATTCCCAGTGTTCCAATCCCTTCTGGAGAAATGCCAAACCACCAATGATCCTTATTGTTAAGTTCAGGATTCATGAATTTAAAATAAATAAGGTAACTAAGCGTAAAAATAAGTCCTATAATCATACCAGCGATAGCCCCTTCCTTATTCATTCTATTTGAAAATATACCCATAATAATAATTGGAAAAAAGGAAGCGGCGGCCAGACCGAAGGCAAAAGCTACCACTTCCGCCACGAATCCGGGCGGATTTACCCCAAAATAACCAGCTACAACCACAGCAAAAATAGCAGAGATTCTGGCATATAGAAGTTCACTTTTCTCAGAAATATTAGGAGCCAGGGCATTTTTCAATAAATCACGGCTAATAGCTGTAGAAATAACAAGCAATAAACCAGCGGCGGTAGAAAGCGCAGCAGCTAATCCACCGGCGGCTACCAAAGCAACTACCCAATTGGGTAAACCGGCAATCTCAGGATTTGCCAAAACCATAATATCTTTATCTATGGTTAACTCATTTTTAACTTTATCTTTTTGGTATAGAATCATACCATCCTGATTTTTATCCTCAATAGTAATAAGCCCTGTTTTCTGCCAGTTTTGTACCCAGGTAGGAAGAGATTCAATTTTTTGACCGTTTATATTGGTTATCATATTGTAGATACCAAACACCCCAACGGCAGGCGCCGTTGTATATAAAATAGCGATAAACAACAAAGCATAACCAGCTGATTTCCTGGCATCTTTCACTTTTGGTACAGTAAAAAATCTTACAATAACGTGAGGTAAACCCGCTGTGCCAACCATTAAAGCAGCCGTTATAAAAAACATATCCAACATTCCCTTACTTCCAGAAGTATAGGCTATAAAGCCTAGTTCAGTAAGTAATCCATCTACTTTATCCAAGAGATAGGTACCATCATTTAAGGTACCACCAAAGCCCAATTGAGGAATTGGATTTCCTGTAAGTTGTAAACTTATAAAAATAGCGGGAACCATGTAGGCAAAAATCAAGACACAATATTGGGCAACCTGAGTATAGGTAATTCCTTTCATACCACCCAGAACCGAATAGAAAACAACGATAATCATACCGATTATAACCCCTGTATTGATATCAACCTCAAGAAAACGTGAAAATACAATCCCCACTCCCCTCATCTGACCAGCCACATAAGTAAAAGAAATAAAAATGGCTGCGACAACGGCTACTAACCTGGCTGTTTGGGAATAATACCTGTCACCAACAAAATCAGGCACGGTATATTTTCCAAATTTTCTTAAATAAGGGGCTAACAAAAGAGCTAACAGAACATAACCACCAGTCCAACCCATTAAATAAACGCTGCCATCATAGCCCATAAAAGAAATGAGTCCAGCCATAGAAATGAAGGAGGCTGCTGACATCCAGTCAGCTGCCGTAGCGATACCATTAGCTAGCGGAGAAACACCTCCTCCAGCAATATAAAACTCCTTTGTACTTGACGCTCTTGTTTTAATAGCGATACCTATGTAAAGAACAAAAGTTAATCCTACGATAATATAGGTCCAGGTTAGAATATCCATTACAAAATTTTAAATTCGTGAAATAGGTTAAAAGAAGAATCAAACTTATTCATCCACATCGAATTCCTTATCTAACTTATTCATTCTCCCAACATAATAAAAAATAATAAGAAGGAACACATAAATTGAGCCTTGTTGAGCGAACCAAAAACCTATTTTAAATCCGCCCATTCTGAATTGATTTAATTCCTTGACAAAAACGATGCCTAATAAAAAGGAGGAAATGAACCAAATAAGCAATAAACCGGCTAAAATTTTAATGTTAGCGCGCCAATAAGCAGATCTACTATGATCTTCTTGTTTTAGGTTATTCATAAAAAATCATTTTATTTACCGTCTTTACGACCTTAAAGCTTCGACATCTGAGATAGATTTAGGTATTGGATTACCCAAAATTTCATGTCCATCCGGAATTACGAGCACATTATCTTCAATTCTTACGCCAGTAAAATCCCGGTAGGCTGACAACTTATCAAATGCGATAAAATCGGAACAGATATTATCATTCCCCCATTTATCCATTAATTGGGGAATAAAATAGATCCCTGGCTCAACGGTAAGGACAAATCCCTCTTCCAATTTCTTTCCTAGTCTCAAAGATTTCAAACCAAACTGGGTACTTCTTGAAACCGAGGCATCATAACCTACATAAGCCTCGCCTAAGTCTTCCATGTCATGAACATCCAAACCAATCATGTGACCGAGGCCATGAGGAAAGAACAAGGCATGAGCGCCGGCAGTTACCGCGTCCTGCGGATTTCCTTTCATGAGACCTAACTGAGTGAGACCTTCTGCAATGTTCAAAGCCGCTTGCAGGTGAATATCTTTATAGCTAATCCCAGGTTTAATCTGGTTAATCGCTTTTATTTCCGTGTCAAGGACAATTTCATAAATGTCCCTTTGCATGGAAGAGAAAGATTTTGAGACAGGAAATGTTCTGGTTATATCCCCTGCATAATGACCAGTTGATTCAGAACCGAAGTCACCTAAAACTAATCCACCCTCTTTTAACCTACCACTATAACTATGATTATGAAGGGTTTGACCTTGCGATGTTAAAATGACAGGATATGAAATTCTCCCTCCATTACCAACAGAAATACCTTCAACTAAACCCGTTAATTCATATTCAAACATACCTGCTTTAGCGGCCATCATTGCTGCCACATGCATTTTACCTGAAATATTGACAGCGTCAATCATTTCCTGAATTTCATAAGCATCTTTCACCGACCTTTGGGCGACCACTTGTCTGATTAATTCTTCAGAAATAAGCTGTTGATATGATTTATTTGATTTTTTAATAAAATCATTAATAAAAAGCATGTTTTCAGCTCTGTATGGAGGTAGAATATGAACATTTCTGCCTTGATTCAAAGCGTCTGATAAATAGTCCTCTAAACCTGATGTTGGTTTTACGAGGGCAATACCAGACTTCTCTGCTAATGATTCCAAGGTTGGCAAGGCACCGAGCCAAACAATCTGATCAAGGGTAAAATTGTCTCCAAATAAGATGGTTTCCCCTGTATTGGTATCGAGAACCACGGACAAATCGGGCCTATCTATCCCAATGTAATATAGAAAATTACTATCCTGCCTGAAGTGGTAAGTATTATCAGGATAATTCATAGGACTTTCCCTATTTCCGGGAAAAAAGATGAGTCCATCTTTCACATTATTCAAAAGAATTTTTCTTCTTTGAACATACACAGCGGTTGGTATAATTACAGCCATTACAAAATATATTTAACACAAATTAACTAAATTTTGGGTTTAAACATATATACCATTCCACATTCTGCGTAATTATATAAATTATCCTCATGACCTTTACTCAAAACGGTGAAAATCTGCCAGTTCTTTAGCTTATAGTTAATTTTTAACGAAGAAGCCACATTATCGTCACCGTCACCAATATAGCCCCAATAACCTCTGTATTGAGGAGAAAAAGACCAGTTTCCTACATTATACCTGGCACCGAGACCAAATAAAAAAGCATCATTTTGCAAATAATCATCTCTATTGGTCTGCCAGACGTAAAAACCGAGCATACCAAAAAGCCTCAGACGAGAAGAAATAGTCTTACCCGTTGTTACATCAAAAGAATAGCCTGGTGCATCAGTGCCCCTTGCAGCATTTACATGGGTGGAAGTGGCAAAACGAAAAGAAACTCTAAAAGCCGCATCCAACCAATGGGTACTTTCTTTACTGAGCTGTAATACAGAATTAAAAATTATGTCAGCCATTGCATGACTTTCGTAATAGGCGGGAAAGTGAACTTTTCGTGCTGTTTTCCACTCATGACTTGTTGTATAGACTTCCCTGGGAACCCATGAAATATCGAAACTCATTTTTTTATTTTCCGTTGGATAAGTCAGGAAAAAAGACTGAGCATAAGTAAAATCACCTGATGACTGTAAAAAGCGCGCAGAAGAACCAAACGTTAACAGGCTATCAGTCATTCCTTCATTTAAGGTAGGAATAGGTAACGCATTGGGCCCTAAATATTTAGGTGAATAGGTAATATAATTTCTCCAATGCGTTGTACCATCCCAATTCACATTATTTGCCCACCATTGATAATCCTGGCTAAGGAGCGAAAAAGGAAATAAAAGCAAAACTAAAATAAAACAGTTCAGTAAAGACTTAAACCTTCTTAAGAACATAAACCAAAGAACTAGCTTTTGAGGAGTCCATCCAACTCATAACAGAAGAATACAGACCAGAAAATACACCGCCAATGAAACTACCTTTGCCCTGATTTTTGTACTTTTCGCTTAATAGACTTACATAAAATGGATCAAGAGGCAAACTTTTCTTAGTGATAAGTTTGAAACCAGAAGTTAGCAACCATTTTTCCATAAATTGAGGAGAAAAATGCCATAAGTGCCTTGGAACATCGTAAGCAGCCCAATAATCACCATAAAATGCTGCATCGGTACTTTTAAAATTGGGAACAGCTATCATTAATAAGCCATCATCCAAAAGAGACAGATTAATTTTTTCTAAAAAATCTTTAGGTCGATGAATATGCTCCAAAACATGCCAAAGAGTTATTACACCATATTTATCAGCCGTTGAATCAGATAAAAAATCGTCCGGAGTCATTACCTCCAAACCGAACTGAGTAATGGCGAAATTTCGAGCCCCTTCATCTACTTCTACCCCTTTAACCTGAAAACCATGTTGTTTTAAAGCATGCATAAAATGTCCGGTACCACAACCGATATCCAACAACTTTTTATGAGACGAAAAAGATTTAATCCAATTAATTTTTTGTTGGATCATAAAATCTCTTGCTGCATGATAGAGCGTATTGACAATTCCCTTTTTAGTATTTGAGTGAGAGATATAATCTTCACTTTGATAATATTTCCCAATGGACGAAGCGTCAGGAATAGGATTTGTAAATCTCAATCCACAATCTTCGCAATCAAAAAGACTAAACGTTTCTTTTGAAACGGAATGATCTTTAAGGAAAAAAGCGATTTTTGTTTTTTCACTTTTACAAAATGGGCAACACAAGGTTTGTTCGTTCGAAATGGACATTAAAAATATATTTAATCAATTCTAATTTTTCTTAATTCAGAGATTACCAGAGGTCTCAATTTTCTGGCAGCCTCCAAAAGCAGGACCGCATCGGTAGGAAAAACAGCGGGTCTATTGCCCAGTCTCTTTTTTGTATCCTCTGTTAAAGCTCTTTCATCACCTTTAAAGGAGGCTGCTCTATTTTCAAAAATAGCAACGGCATTAATATCTCTGCTTTCTCTTACCCCTTTGGTATGTAAATCAATCACTTCAAGGCGCCCTGATAAGCCAGCGGATTTAGATTGAAAAACTTCTAAAATCTGCGCCTCAATCACTTTATTTTTAGGTAATTTGAAATCATTTCCAGCGGTATCCTTTTTAACATTTCCCTTTTCATCTAATAGATATTGAAATCCATCGGGAATTTCCTTTTTCTCACTGAATGATTTTTCACTCACTGATCCGGGACTAACCTGTACATTTGAAAGGATTAGGGTAATACCCAGGTCATATTCTCTATTTCTCTCAGGATAGGCATCAAATTTTTGCCATTCCCTATCGAGGTCTCTGAAACCTAGTCTCAAAATTTCATCTTCCAAGCCAGCCGGAAAAACAGCTTGAGAATAATTTTGCACATTAACCAATATCTTAGTAGTGCCTAACTCTCTTGCCTCCCTTTCCAATTGGGGCACATCCATAAATCTTGCCGAATAATTTTTCAATCTTAACAAAGCGTCATAAGCCTTTCTAGCGGGGATTCTATCTTTTGTGCTTCTTGCTTCCTGCAAAAAATCTTTAGCGGAAGAGTATAAAAAATTAATAGTTTGTTCCTTTGCTTCTTTTTCTAAATCATTTGTATTTACGAATAAGAAATTAGCCTTTTTACCATTTTCATCCGTTAGCGGTAACAAGGGTCTAATACTTTCCTGCCTATTTGAAATAGTAGCATAAACGGAGAGAATAGTTTCCCAAGATTCAGGATTCCCTTCATTTTTTAACTTTTCAATATAGGCCATATCTTTTTCAGTCACTTTCTTAAAAGCGGTTTCAAGCCCTCTCACATATTCCACTTTATTTACTTTTGCCCCAGATAACTTATTTGTTGCAAAATAAATAGCCTTATCATATTGACCTGAATCAACCAATTTTTCTATAGAGGTACAACTAAAGGAGGACATCAATAAAAAAAATACAAAAAAAGGTGTGGCTATATTTTTCATAACTAATGGTTTGGTTCAAAATTACAATTATTTTTCATGATTCGCCCAGATACCAGCCAAATGCACTATCATTTCCGATGATTTTTCCATATCCTGCACTGAAACCCATTCTTCAAGAGAATGAAAAGCATGTTCACCGGCAAATAAATTGGGACAAGGAAGACCCATGAACGACAATCTTGATCCGTCAGTCCCCCCTCTAATAAATGACTTAACAGGTTTAAGTCCAGCCTGTTCTATGGCCTTATAAGCATAATCGGATACAAAGGGATAATTTTTCAGCACTTCATAAATATTGCGATATTGCTCAATAACTATAATTTCTGCCGACGACTGTGGAAATTTTTCAAGGACAAGATCTACCGTGCTTTTTATATAATTTTCCATGTCAATGAGACCGGAAAGATTAAAATCTCTGACAATTAAATGAAGGGAAGTTGATTCCGTTTTCCCAACAATATTTACGGGGTGAATAAACCCTTGTTTATCTTTAGTCGTTTCAGGGCTAAGCTTATCCTTAGGCAAAAGATCTAAAAAAAGACCCGCCATTTTTATACTATTTTCCAATTTACCGTAGGCAAATCCAGGATGAGCGGAAACCCCTTTAAAAATAATCTCCACGCCATCGGCTGAAAAAGTTTCATCCTCCATGGAACCCAGGCGTTCACCATCGATGGTATAGGCAAAATCGGCGCCCAATTTTTCAAGATTCACAAAATTTACGCCTTTTCCAATTTCCTCATCGGGTGTAAATAAAATTTTTATTGTCCCATGAGGAATTTCAGGATTAGTAATTAGAATATTTATTGCATTCATTATAGCAGCCACTCCCGCTTTATTATCGGCCCCCAATAGTGTCAGACCACTGGCTGTGATGATATCATTCCCAATTTGTTCTAATAGATCCGGATGATTTTCAGGTGAAATTGACAAGTGAGGATTATCGGAAAAATGAATAATACCTCCATCATAATTTGAATGAATGACAGGAACGACATTTTCGCCAGGCGCATCAGGAGAGGTATCTACATGGGAACAAAAACAAATAACGGGTACTAACTTATCAACATTGGAAGGCAAAGTAGCGTAAACATAACCATATTCGTCTAAATGAGCATCCGACAATCCCATTTCTATAAGTTCTGTAACCAAGAGAGCGCTCAAGTCTTTTTGGCAAAATGTAGAGGGAAAGGTGGAAGAAAAGGGATCCGACTGCGTATTAATTTTCACATACCGAAGGAAACGGGAAACGACATCATGATTAAAAGAGGCGGGAATCATACTAATTACTTTAGACAAATATATAAAAAAAAAAGCCCGCATCAAAATCTGAGCGGGCTTTCAAAGCATCTTAAACATTTAAAACTATAGGGCAGATTTAACAGTTTTGATAAGTTATACACTTAACAAATGTAAGATTATCAGGGTAACACACTATCAATTTACATTTTTGGCTAATTTTTTATCATTTTTATAAAAAATCTTGAAAATCAAAGGAAAAATAAGAAGGGTTAAAATGGTTGCACTAATGATACCACCAATTACAACAATAGCAAGTGGTTTTTGAGTTTCCGAACCAATTCCAGTGGAAAGAGCAGCTGGAATGAGACCAATTGCGGCCATCAGAGCAGTCATCACCACAGGTCTGGTTCTCTCTTTAACCCCTTCAAATAAGGTACGCTCAATATTCAAACCCAGGGCAATATTCTTCTTAAACACAGAAATTAGAATCACTCCATTTTGTATACAAAGACCGAAAAGAGCTATAAAACCAATACCAGCAGAAATACTAAAAATAGTTCCAGTGATGTGTAAAGCTAAAATACCCCCAATGATAGCAAAGGGAACATTTAAAAGAACTAAACCTGCATCTTTAGCATTACCGAAAGCAACAAATAGTAATACAAATATCAGAAGAATACAAACAGGAACAACCTCAACTAATCTTTTCTGAGCGCGCACCTGATTTTCAAATTCACCATTCCATGTTATACTATAACCTTTTGGAATATTAATTTTAGCATTGACCTTTTCCTGAGCTTCAGCGATAGTACTACCTAAGTCACGTTCTCTAATTGAAAATTTAATGGCAATAAACCTTTTATTATTATCTCTATAAATAAAAGCTGGACCAGTAATCATTTTAAATTCAGCAATTTCTTTTAAAGGCACTTTATTACCACTTAATGTAGGAACCTTTAAATTTTCAATTTCATTTATTGATTGACGAAAATCCTTTTCATAACGAATTCTAACATCAAACTTTTTTTCCTGTTCATAAAAACGAGTTGCTGTTTTACCGCCAATGGCCATTTCAATAACGGATTCGGCTTCGGAAGTTAGAATACCATAAGCTGCTAACTTTTCAGGTTTTAGAATAATACTTAACTCAGGCTGCCCTATATTCCTAAGAATACCTAAATCCCTTATACCTCTTACACTTCTAAGAACTGAAGCAACGGAATCAGCTTTTGCATTCATAACCTCAAGATCATCACCGAAAATCTTTACAGCCAAAGACGCATTTATACCGGCTACAGCTTCTGCAACATTATCAATGATGGGTTGGGAATAATTATAAATAACGCCAGGATATTGGCGTAATTTAGCATCCATTTCCTCAATTAATTTTTCGGTGGTAATATCTCTTTTCCATTCTTTTTTGGGTTTTAAATTTACCTGACATTGAACATAAAAGAAACCTGAAGGATCAGTACCATCATTCGAACGACCAATTTGAGATAAAACAGACTCTACCTCTTCAAACTCGTTTAATTTTTCACGGAAAATATGAACAAATTTAGATGTTTCTTTAATGGAGCTACTCATTGGTAATTTAGCTTCAACCCATAAGGCACCCTCGTTTAGCGTTGGTAAAAATTCAGAGCCCAAATATTTAAATGAAAATAAAGTACCTGAAAGAATAACACCTACAATAGCAAAACTAATGAATTTATTTTTGTAAGTAAAACTAAAACCTTTGGTAACAAGCCAATCAAAAAATTCAACAATATAGTTTTTGCGTTCTTTTACATTTTTATTAAAAAAGAAACTGGTTAAAACAGGAACCAAGGTTAGGGTAAAGAAAAGAGCACCAATTAAGGCAAAGCCAAGGGTATAAGCTAAGGGAGAAAACAACTTACCTTCCACCTTTTCGAATGAGAAAATAGGAATAAGGCTCGTAATTATAATAAGTTTTGAAAAGAAGATAGCCTTTCCAAGTTCGGTACTGGTTTTCCTTATGAGACCTAATTTAGAAAGATTATTAAACTTTGTCATTCCAACCAGATGGGCCTTATGGGCAAGCAAAACAAATAAACCTTCCACCATAACCACGGCTCCGTCGATTATAATACCGAAATCAATGGCACCCATCGATAATAAATTTGCAGACATGCCCATAAATCGTAAGCACATGAATGCAAATAAAAGCGAAAGTGGAATAATAATGGATACTATGAAAGTACTCCGCCAATCAAGCATAAAAATAAATACGATAAAGGTAACAAGAAGGATTCCCTCGGCGAGATTTTTCAAAACGGTTTCTCTACAATAGGTCATTAAATTATCCCTATCATAAAAAGTAACCATTTTAATATCCTTAGGTAAAATTTTTGTGTTAATTTCCTCTATTTTGGCTTTAAGAAGCGCAAGAACCTGAGAAGGATTTTCACCTTTACGCATTACCACAATACCTTCAACAACATCATCATTTTCATCTAAACCAACTTGACCAACCCTGGGAACAGAACCTTCCACTACATTTGCCACATTTTTAACAAGAATTGGAACATTATTTACAGAGGTAATAAGCACATTTTCAATATCCTTTATATTTTTAAACAAGCCTAACCCCCTGACAACAAATGCCTGACCATTCTTTTCAATGACATCACCACCAACATTTATATTACTTTTTTGAATAGCCTCATAAACTTCAATGGGTGTAATATTATAGCCAGCCAGTTTATTTGGGTTAACAATAACCTCAAAAATTTTCCTTGCACCACCGAAAGAAACGATATCTGCTACGCCAGGCACTGACCTTAATTGCCTGTCTATAACCCAATCTTGCCAAACCAACAAATCGGTAGAATGTCTTTTACTTTCTAAAGTATAACGAAATATCTCACCTGTTGGACCATACGGAGGTTGAACATCCGGACTGACATCATCTGGAAGATTTACATTTCTAAGCAAATTATTTACTTGCTGTCTTGCGAAAAAATCTTCAACATCATCATCGAAAATAATTTTTATCACCGACAATCCAAACATTGAAATAGACCTGACACTCGTCTTTTTTTGAACAGAATTCATTGCTACTTCAATGGGAATGCTTACAAAACGCTCAACTTCTTCGGCACTTCTTCCATTCCATTGCGTCACAATAATAATTTGCGTATTTGTAACATCGGGAAATGCTTCCAAAGGGGTTTTCAAGTAACTCCAAACACCGATAATAATTAATATAATCGTTGTAAATAAAGTAAAGAACTTATTTGAAAGTGAAAAGGAAATAATTCCTTTAATTAATTTATTCATCAGGAAATACTATTTAATTTGTTAATCATTTAATGCATCATAAATTAACAATTGATGACGCACTATAATTTTGTCCCCATTATTAATACCACTTTCAATATATGCTAAACTCGAATTTTCTTGATAAACTTTAACTTCGCGAGTTTCAATATTATCTTTAGAATTATAAACCATAACATAATAGCGACTTTTATCAAATATTAAAGCGGCAGCTGGAATGGCAATCTTTTTAAGATTTTCATTATATTTCACTCTAATATTGGCAAACATATCTGGTTTAAGCTCGAAGTTTGAATTATTAATGGTAATTCTAGCTTTAAGGGTTTTGCTTTCCGGATCCATCAAGTTAAAAATTTTATCAATTTTACCTTTAAAAATGCGATCTGGATAAGAAATAGTCGTTACTTCTGCATCATAGCCAAGTTTAATTTTGGAAATGTCAGACTCATAAATGTTAGCTAAAACCCAGACATCACTAAGACTAGCCACGATGAAAACCGGACTAATATCTTCTGTTCGCAATTCCATATTCTGGGAAATATTTTTTTGTATTAAAAAACCAGAAACGGGTGATTTAATTGGGTAAACTGCTCCTTTACCAGCGCCATACATATCTATGACATCTTTAATTCTCTCAAATTCTCCAGAAGCCTGTTCCACCGCTTTCTTTGATTCCATCAAATCAACTTCAGAAATGACGCCAGTTTTGAAAAGTTCCTCAGAAATTTTTAATTTTTTACCCGCTGATTTAAACTGAACTTCAGCTTCTATTGCTTCTTTGGTAAAACCAGCAATTTCAGGACTTCTAATAACCGCTAAAGTTTGACCTTTTTGAACATAATCACCAAGTTCAACTTTCAGTTCTTTTACAAATCCTCCAGCAAGAGGAAAAACTTTTGCAACCTTATCTTCATCAAAACTAATTTTACCGGTTAGCAATTGTTCTGATTGAACCATTTGTTCCTCTGCCGTAGCAAATTCCATTTCTTTAGTAATGGTTTCTGAAAGTTTAAAACTGGCAGGAACAACTACTTTTTCGTTTTTACATCCAGAAAAAACTAATAAAAGGATGGGAAATATAATTTTATTTTTCACAGTTAAAATATTAAGTTTAATAAAAGAATCCTAATTGAATACCAAAAGCTCTATTGTAGGCTTTAGATGATCCAAAAATAGTTGGGTTATTAAAAATATTGCCGGTACCTTGTTGTAGCAATAAATGTATTTGAAAAATAGCTGCATCACCGGCATTTATATCAATGCCTAAAGATCCATTCAATAAAAACTGAGATTTATAAAAATCTTTTGTTACATTTTGAATTTCGTGAAAGCCATCTTCTACACTATGGAAAATAAAAGAAGATCTCATATTCCATGAATAAATTGCTCCAAGTTTAGCCGAGAATCTTACTTTTTGACTATTTTTAATGGGCGATTTAAACATTACATAAATAGGAAACTCGATAGATCTCACTCGATAATGAGCCCTGTGCGTAGAATCAGCATTTCCAAGGCTTTTATCAAAATCTAAGGTAATCATTCCAGCTCCCCTATTCTGAAAGCCAATACCTGCACCAAATCCAAATTTATTATTTGGATGATATTCTGCCAGCAGGTTCACTCCAACACTCGGTTTAAAAAAATAATCTGCTGCTAGGTCATTTCCAATAAAATTTGTCCATAGACTTTGAAAAGAACCACCATACAGCCATTTTTTATCAAACCTACTAGAGTCAACTAATTCATTCTTTGCTGATTGGGCGAAAGAACTTACTATAAACCCTAAGAAAATAAAGATTAAAAGATAATTTTTTTTCATGACTTTACTTTATTACATCAAGACCAACTGAAAAATTTAAATGGTTAACAGCTCGTAAATACTGGAAGTCTAATTCCAAAAACTGCATACGGTTTTGAATATAAATACGCTTCAAATCAATATATTCAAGCATATTAATATTCCTTTTTAGGTAATTCGTTTCAGAGTCTTTATTTAACAATTCAATCTGATCAAGAAGTATGTTTGTATAATTTTTCAAACATTTCTTTGCTTCAAACATGGTTAAATAAGCGTGTGTAATTTCATTTTGCAATGAATTTTGTTTTTGTACACTTTCAACTTCAGCTTTTTTTACTTCAAATTGAGAAGCTTTAATATTACCAATATTACGGTTGAATAATGGTACTTCAAATCCAACTTCTATACCTGAATATGGTCGAACGTAATTACTTCCTCTATCTTTGGGTTGATAACCAAATGAAATATCGGGAACAGCCAATGATTTCTGGAGTTTTAAATTTGTTTCCTGGTATTTTATATTCAATTTAGAGAGTAGATAATCAGCACGATGTTCTTCGCCTAGTAAAAACAAATCACCAAGGACTGGGTCATTAGAGGTAGGAACGTACTTTGCTGTTTGAATATATACCGTTGGTTTCAAATTTAAAAGAATTCGCAAATTTGACATTGCTTCAAATATGTCCTTTGAATTTTGAACTGCTTCCGTCTGCAAAGCTATTCTCTCAGATCTTAATCTGATTAATTCATTTGCTGAAATACCTCCAACTTGAAGTTGCTTTTCACCTGCAAAAATGACCTCATCATATCGGTCTGAAACATCTTTATAAATTAATGCTTTATTCTGAAGGCTATTTAATAAATTGTAACTCTCATTGAGTTCCATCATTAAAGATCTCAAAATATCTTTAACCATTAACTTACTTCCCTCTTGTTTAACTTTTGCCAGCCTAACTGTATTAGTATATTTACCTGCAATCGAAAAAACAATATCAATTTGTACTAAGAATTGATTACCAAAATTAAAATATTGGTTTTTTTCAACACTATACATATCCTGATTCCAATTAAAGACCGGGTTGTTCCATGCACGAGATTGAATCACCTGTGCTTCAGCAATATCAACATCATAATAAGAAGCTATAACGCTCAAATTTTCTTTTATCAAAATGGCTTTACACTCATCTAAAGACAAGGAAAGCGAATCCTGATTTTGTGAAAATATACTTAGTGGGTAAGAGATAATCATTAAAATTGTAAGATACCTCTTACTAATTACCTTGAAAAATAACAAAGTATTATTTCTAATAAATAGGTTTTGCATTTCAATACTATTTGACAATTTTTAATTGCAATAATTAGGCTAAAGATTAAAATTGTATTTTAAATATTATAATGTATGTAATAACTCTTTAGCAACTCATTGATTTGTAATCAACAGGTTGAAAAAAATTAAAAAACATTAGTAATTAAAAAATAAATTTTTTAATCAAAATAAACCTAGAATAAAAAAATTGGGAACTTGATTAAGAATAAATCATATTGTCAATTTGCAAAGGTAAATTGGTAAACCAATTAATTGTTTAGTTAAATATATAATTGAATGCTTACTAAATAAAATTAAAAAATTAGGTTTTAAATTATTAATATGAAATTTTTGAATGAAAAATTTAAAGTATAAGGCAGTATTAAATCTACGAACTGTTTTTAAAGAAACATTAGATAAAGTAATTTCAGATTTTATCGCAAATAAAAAGGAAAAGTTACTTCTTTGAATAGAAGACGAGAAATCAGAAGCTTTTAGTATTTGGTTTATAGATTGGCAATTCTCCTCATTTAAAGAGAATAAAGAAAAAAACCAAAATACAATAACAAAAAAAGATTTCATTCATATTAATTCGATCGCGAAGATAGACATTAATCTAAAAAAAAACAATTTTCTGCAAAAAAATTCCGAAAAAGTTTTGTTACATAAAAATCTAAAAATAGATTCAAAGCATCCGTAATTAAAAAAAGCCCGCAACAAAATGAAGCGGGCTTTCAAAGCATCTTAAACATTTAAAACTATAGGGCAGATTTAACAGTCTTAATAATTACTGCGGCTACTTTATAAGGATCTGCCGCAGAATTCGGGCGACGATCTTCCAGATAGCCCTTCCAACCCTTTTCTACGGTAACAACTGGGATTCTGATAGAAGCACCTCTGTCAGAAACACCATAACTAAAATCGTTTATTGAAGCTGTTTCATGTTTACCTGTTAATCTAAGGTGATTATCGGGACCATACACATCAATATGTTCTTTAACATTGGCACCGAAAGCCTCCATTATTTTTATATAGGTTTTTTCATCCCCGCAGGTACGAAGGGTAGTATTTGAAAAATTTGCATGCATACCAGAGCCATTCCAATCGGTATCACCTAAAGGCTTACAATGCCAATTGATGGTAACGCCATGAGCTTCTGCTGTTCTTTCCAATAAATAACGAGCTACCCAAATTTGGTCACCTGCCTCTTTTGCACCTTTTGCAAAAATCTGAAATTCCCACTGACCCGCAGCAACTTCAGCATTAATACCTTCAACATTTAGGCCCGCATCCAAACAAATATCCAGATGTTCTTCAACTATTTCTCTACCGAAAGCATTTTTTGCTCCGACAGAACAATAATAAGGACCTTGAGGTGCAGGATATCCATTCGCCGGAAAGCCAAGAGGCATATTCGTTTCCGGATCGTATAGGAAATACTCTTGTTCAAAGCCAAACCAAAAATCATTATCATCATCATTGATTAAAGCGCGACCATTTGATGGATGCGGCTTACCATCAGCCGTTAGCACTTCCGTCATAACCAAAAATGCGTTATGTCTGGCAGGATCAGGATAAATAGCAACCGGCTTTAACAAGCAATCTGATGAATTTCCAGGAGCTTGTTCTGTAGAACTTCCATCGAAGGACCACATCGGACAATCTTCAAGATTACCTGAAAAATTATCCACAATTTTTGTCTTACTACGAAGACTCTGCATGGGCTTATACCCATCTAACCAAATGTACTCAAGTTTCGACTTTGTCATTTCTATAAATTTTAATGAATTAATTCCAAATTAAAAAGTATAAACAACTGCCATAAGAAGACCGGATGTAGATTTTAAAAGGGAATTTTCCAAGCTTGTGAAAGTATTTGTGTTATTTCCTGTATCAGCACGAAATTCAGGAATTAAAGTCAAATTTCCAATTTTAATATTTGCAGATACAGTTAAGGCATTGATATAGTTTTTTTCAAAACCAGTTATTAATCCGTCTGAATCTATAAAACGTTCTCCTCTGACACCTAATGAAAGGTAATCAGAAAGGATATATTTTCCATATAATACTACCCCAGACCAGCTTTTTGTTTCATTTGCTGATGACTTAATAGATTTTTTTGAAATGTTTAAGCCCAAAGCAAAATTATCTGTTAAGGAATAAGAGGTTGACAAATCAATCTGAGTGGTAAATTCACTTGGATTTTTCTCAAAAGCATCTGTTGATTTTCCACCAGTATAATTCAAATATGCGCTTAGTTTATCATCTACATAAAAAAGTTGACTACCAATATGTTTTCCTGATACCAAATCAATTTTCGTATCCGTATCATTGAAAACACCTACCATTATACCAAACTTGTCTGAAAAGTCATAAACAGCTTTAATTCCTGTATGATAAAATGGTCCATTAGTGAAAACATAGGAAGTGGTGTAATGAAAATTTGATTTGGAATCTATAACCTCATAACAATGGTGTGTGCTATAGTTACCCATTATGAACTTCAATTTTTCGGTAGGATTATATGTAACATATAATTGCTTTATATAAGATAAAGCAGTTCCTTGATAAAAATTTGCAAGTTCAGCTCTGGGTCCGACAGCAAGATCTGCCACAAAGCCGACTTTCCCTGTTTTTGAAAGAATAATATTTGCCATACCCAAAGAAAAAGATTTATTTTCCGGCGTGAAACTAGTTGGAAAAGGCGCATTATTAAAACTACCTAAATAGTACCCATCTACAAAACCCGATATTTCAAATGGAGCTTCCGAAGTTTTTTCTTCTTCTTTCACTTCTTCAGGAGCAGCCGTTGCTGTTCCCTGTGACATTGCGTTGTTTACAAAAATAACTGCAAATAATAGGCATATAGCGATACCTCTAAATAAGTTGAACTTACTCATAGTGAATAATTTAATTAATGGTTTAAAAAAGAATTGATTGTCAACAACGACTTCCCTAAATCCATACCTTAAATTCCACTAATGAATTATAGAAGGAATCTATGTATATTTGCTTTGCTTAATTAAGGAAAATGGGAAGCCGTTTTTCTGTCTTCGACACCTGGTTTGCCGACCAGGTGTCTTTATTTAGTTTTACATTTTAAAGCCAGCCATCTGTTCAGCAGGTGAATCTGCATAAGCAGACATTTCGTGCTCACAAACGTCCAGACCTTTAATTTCTTCTTCTTCAGAAACTCTGATACCTGTAGTTAATTTAAGTACATACATAATGATAAATGCGGCTACAAAGGAAAATACACCCACGGATGCAACACCCATGAACTGGATACCTAATTGACCCAAACCACCTTTTACACCAAAAATACCTACCGCTAAAGTACCCCAAACGCCACATACCATGTGCACAGAAGTAGCACCAACGGGATCATCAATTTTGATTTTATCGAAAAAGACTACAGAAAAGGGAATAATGATACCAGCGATACCACCGATAACAATCGCATCTGTTGGAGACATTTGATCTGCTCCAGCTGTTATGGCAACGAGACCACCCAAAATACCATTTAAAACCATCGACAAATCATAAGATTTGAATAAAAAGTAGGAAGTAAAAAGAGCTGTTACTGCACCTGCCGCTGCAGCTAAACTAGTAGTTACGAAAACCAGAGAAACAGCCATTGGATTGGCAGAAAGAACGGAACCACCATTGAAACCAAACCAACCGAACCACAATAAAAATACACCAATGGTTGCTAAAGGCATACTATGACCAGGAATAGGCCTAATTCCATGAGCAGTATATTTTCCTCTTCTTGGACCTAAAACAATGACAGCTGCCAATGCTGCGAAGCCACCTGCTGCATGAACCAAGGTTGACCCTGCAAAATCATAAAAGCCTGCTTCCTTTAACCAGCCACCACCCCACTGCCAGAATCCCGTAATAGGATAGCAAAATGCGACAAAAACAATAGAGAAAATCAAAAATGGCATTAATTTAATTCTTTCAGCTACAGCACCAGAAACAATAGTTGCACAAGTAGCGGCGAACATTCCCTGAAAAATAAAATCTGTCCAATAAGTATAATTACCTCCGGCATAATCTATCGGATTACCTTCAGGTACTGAAAGGCCAAAACCACTAAATCCAAAAAATCCACCGGCATAATCAGCACCGGGATACATAAGATTGAAACCGACTAATGTATAGGTTAATAAACCGATACACACAATCATGGTATTTTTAAATAAAATGTTAACCACATTTTTCTTTTGCACCAGACCTGCTTCCAAGGTAGCAAAGCCTAAGTGCATGGAAAAGACCAAAATGGTTGAAATCATCATCCATAAATTATTGGTCATAAAAATAGATTCGTTCATAATATTACTTGACTTAATTAAGGAAATAAATTGTACATCGGGATCGGCTAAACAGCTTCAGACCCTTTCTCGCCGGTACGTATTCTAACTATCTCTTGAACATCATAAACAATGATTTTACCGTCACCAACTTCACCCGTTTTACCAGAAGAAATGATGGCATCGACTACAGCATCGACCATATCATTGGTAGTTAAAATATCGATTTGTAATCGGGCTATATAATCAGCATCATAAACACTGCCTCTATAAACCATTTTCTCACCCTTTTGAAGTCCAAATCCTTTTACGTCCTGTAACGTAAAAAAATTGATGCCGATGAGAGCCAGAGCATCTCTGATTTTATCAAACCTCGAAAGGCGAATGATAGCTTCAATTTTTTTCATAATAAATCATTTTAGTCCAATGAATAAATTTAAAACCCCATTTTCCGAAAAAATAATTGCCGACTTTATTATCTTTAAGTGTAAGAATGGATGTTTTTTTATTACGATGGTAAATTTAAGTTTGTATTAAAATACACCCTATTCAATGTTCTGCTATATTTGTTATATTCAAACTTACTATTTTAATTTATAATATTGTTAATCAATATTTTGTGATAAATAAAATGTTATGTCCAATCAATTATCTGACCCGCTATTTACCTTAATAAAATCTTTAAATAAAGCGGAAAAGCGAAATTTCTCCATTTATGTGGGCAGATTGAGCCAGGGACCTGAAACAAAGTTTCTCGCTTTATTTCAAATCATGGAAAAGCAAAAGAAGTATGACGAGGGAGAAATTAAAAAGAACCTTCCTATTGAAAATATGACACAATTTGCTAATCTAAAAAGGCATCTTTTTACCCAAATATTAATCAGTCTGAGGCTTATACATACTAATAAGCATATAGATTTACAAATAAGAGAGCAGTTGGATTTTGCCAGAATTTTATATGCCCGTGGTATGTATATGCAGAGTTTACATTTGCTCGAAAAAATAAAAAGTACGGCGGTTGCCAATCATCAGGATGTATTGCATTTGGAGATACTTGAATTTCAAAAACTCATTGAAACCAGGCATATTACGCGTAGTAGACAAGTTTTAAACAAAATGGAAACCTTATTGGAGGAAACGGCACGACGAAGTTCCATTACTTACTCAACCAGCAGACTTTCAAATTTAACCATACAAATACATGGTTGGTACATTGAAAAAGGGCATGCCATCAACGAAGAAACACAAGCAGAGGTGAAATCATATTTTTATGAACAACTTCCCAAAGAGATGAATGCATGGCAACTCACATTTTTTGAAAAAATAAATTTATATCAAGCGTTTTCCTGGTACCATTATATATTACTCGATCTCCCCTCCGCGATCAATCAAACCAGGCTTTGGGTCAATTTATTCCAGGCAAATCCCAATATTCAAAGGCAAGATCCCGATTTATATTTAAGAGGACTCTATTATCTTCTCACCTTTTTATTTTTACAAAAAGATTTGGATGAATACAGTATTTACCATAGAGAATTAAATCAATTCATTGAAAACAATGAAATAAATTTTACCTTTTCCTCAAATTTACTGGCATTTCAATACAGTTATCTCGCCGTTTTAAATCTATGCTTTTTAAATAAGAAATATGAGGAAGCTAAAAAATGGTTAGAGGTTAAGAAAGAAGATTTGACCAGATTTTCGACTTATATGGATACTCACAGAGTCTTATTATTTCATTACAAAGCGGCCTATATCAATTTTGTTTGTGGGGATCATTCCAAGACCTTAGACGAATTAAACTTAATAATTCACCAGCAGCATAAATTTTTAAGAACAGACTTACATTTCAATGCTCGGTTTTTACACTTACTTTGCCATTATGAACTTGGAAATTATGACTTTTCAAGTTCCCTATTGCTATCTATTCAAAGGACTTTTGCCTCTTCAAATGAGATAACGCCCATCCAACGCTTAATGTTAAAATTTGTTAAAACACTTATTAACAGTCCATTAAGCGATAAATTAGGCTTACTTATAAAGATGAAAAAGGAGATGAACACCTTTGAAAAAGATATTAAAGAATTGAGGAGTGTAGCTTATCTGAATTTCCCGATTTGGCTGGAAAGCAGGATTATCGGATGCTCAATGAAAGACATATTGGATTAATTTAGGACAAAATACCCTTTTCTGAAACGACCTTCCTGATGATGAAAAACATGATCATGAAGATGTATATTTTTTTATTATTTGTAATTTTCTCTTTTTTATCTCTTAGTATCCCTGCTCAGGTTACTGAACATCAAAAAGAAATATTTAAGCTGGAAGATGTGATTTCAAACTATTCTGACCAAGATGTTGATGTGGAAGATCAGTTAGATCGCCTTTCAAGTCAAAAAAAAGATAGTTCAAGAACGACATATTCGATTAACAAAATTAGTGAAGCCGAATTGAACCAATTAGGATTGCTAAGTAAGGAGCAAATAAAATCCTTTTTACTGTATCGAAATCAAATAGGCAGTTTCGTTAACCTTTACGGCATACAAGCGGTCCCATTGTGGGATTCTTTAACCATATCTACATTGATTCCCTTTATCGTTCTAAATAACAATACCTTATCGCTTCCAACAAAGAATGAAACCTGGATTTTAAAGGACAGATGGCAATCAACTATCAGAACGAGTCCCTTCAATGTAAAAAAACAAGATGATTGGCAAGGTGACAATCAATATTTAGGTTTAAATATACGGTATTCACCATTTGACAGATTAAAAGTGGGTATTTCTGTGGAAAAAGATCCAGGTGAAACATTATTTAAAAATGGAAAACCTGATTATCTGTCCTTTTTCCTGACTTTTCAGAGTAAAATAAAAAATGGTCCAATCATTTTCCTTGGAGATTATAAAACATCGTGGGGACAGGGACTACTTAATGCGTCCTACGGAGCATTTAAAAGCATACAAACTACAGATATTTCAAGAAATCCGATGCAGATTAGTGCGCATAAATCATTTGCAGAAAATGGATTTTACAGAGGACTCATCATCAAATACCCATTGAAGAAAAATATTACCTGGATACCCATGATTTCATTTAACCGACGAGATGCCAGTTTTAAGAAGGACACCATTTTAACTATATCACAGCTCCTTTTAAGCGGGTATCATAGGACGGGTAATGAGCGAAATAGTCAGGAGGTTGCTAAAATATTTCATATTGGGAGCAGAATTCAATGGCAGCGGGAAACTATGACCTTAGGATTTAATGCCATATATCAAAAAATGAACCCAGGGCAAGGAAAACCAGATGATTTATACAACAAATTTTACTACTCTGGAAAAAATTATGGTGGATTAAGCATCGATTATCATTATACTTTATCGACCTGGCATATAAGTGGAGAAATTGCGTATTCAAAGTCCACCGCCTATATTGTTCAACTTCAAAATAGCTTAGATAAGAAACTGGATATTGCTTTATTGTATCGGAATTATCCAAAAACTTACCAGGGAATATTGAGTCAGGCCTGGGGAGAAAATAGTGTGAATAGAAATGAACGAGGTATATATGTCGGGCTAATTTATCAGATCCATCAGCTTTGGAAAATCTCCATTTTCAATGACTTTTATGTACATCCCTGGGTAAGATATCAAATAAACAGTCCAACGAGAGGAACGGAACAAAGAGGAAGAATAGCGTATGAAAAACGAAAGGGCATAAAATTTTATGCCGAATGGCACTATAAAAATGAGGAGGAGACCAGTAAATCCTTTGAGGGAGTACAATTTTACCATCGACAACAATATAGAGCCCATCTGGAAATTCCTGGAAAATCGATATTATGGCGTTACCGATTTGACTGGGGCAAGATAAACGTAGTTGAAAAAAAGCTGTCGGGCTATTCCATTTGGGTAGAGGGATGGTACAAGAAAATAAGTGTTCACTGGACATTATCGGCCCGATGTGGCTTTTACCGAACACCAGGGTATGAGGTTCGTTTTTACCATTTCGAACAGCAGGTAACGGGCGTTTACGGATTAAAACCGTATTATGGGAAAGGAGGATTCATCAATGTAGTAGGAAAGATAAATCTTGGAAAGGCTATAAAATGGGAAATCATGGTAAGAAAAAAATGGGGCTTAGATAAAAGTATCACCCTAACCAACCAATTTAAATTGGGATGAATACGTAAAAAAATGTAGATTTGCGGCAAAAAGTTAATCATGCCATTTATTGAGATTTATAAAGAGTTTAGTTTTGATTCAGCCCATTATTTACCCAATGTACCTGAAGGACATAAGTGTAAAAATATGCATGGACATACTTACCATGTAAAAATCTCTGCCAAAGGGCCTATTGACGCTACCCTTGGTTGGGTAGAAGACTTCGGACATTTCAAAAAAGTTTGGGAACCCATAGTTCATGAAATAGATCACAAAGTATTGAATGAGGTACCTGGGTTGGAAAATCCAACAGCGGAACTCATTGCCGTTTGGATCTGGCAAAAAATGATTGACAAAATACCCTATCTACATTCTGTAGAAGTGAAGGAGACGTTGACAAGCGGGGCAATATATCGTGGGGAGTGAAGGGGATGGTTAAAAGCAAAGGATAAATATTCCTCTACAAAGGTGCATATTCCGGTCACCATTACCGGAATTTACAGCCAAAGCAATGGGTCTATATTTCATTTATTGATAAAATATATTTGATTATTAATATATTATGTATTATCATTTTAATAACTATTTTAAAAATATTGTTTTATATTTTTGAGGAGTAAGGTTAAAGTTGTTTAAGATTGTTTGTCTTCTAAAGGTGTCGAATTCGACACCTTTAAATTTGGATTATTCAATTGTGCCCATAACCTGCATATTCCGGTGATATAGGAATATTCAGACCGACCCTGTGTTTTTTATTTTTTTTCCAACCCACCCACGACAAAATAGTGGATATTTGCACTATTGGACAATGAAATTTTAATATCTTTAATCTGCTAAAAATTTATTGGGCACAAATGAACCGAATTAAAGAAATTTTGAAAGAGAAAGGTATCTCACAAACTTGGCTTGCTAAGCAGTTGGGCAAAAGTTACAACACGATAAATGAGTATTCTCGCAATGTGAGACAACCGAGCCTTGAAGATTTATACCGAATTGCAAAAATTTTGGACGTTAACGCCAAAGATTTATTGAAAGAAGAATGAGCAAAGAGAATCATATAGAACTAAACCTTATAGAGCAACTGAAAGGGCTAAAATACATTTACCGCCCTGACGTAGTTGATAGAAAAACGCTTGAGCAAAACTTCAAAACAAAATTTGAATCACTCAACCGTGTTCGTTTGTCTGACAACGAATTTTTAAGACTTAGAGAGGAAATTATTCAGCCTGATGTGTATAAAGC
>Ga0247844_1002090_pt1 | contig 33681 bp, 30 predicted proteins | sample LaCtaG_FD_192421 | JGI IMG/M metagenome (GOLD analysis project Ga0247844, IMG submission 192421) | Freshwater microbial communities from meromictic Lake La Cruz, Castile-La Mancha, Spain - LaCruzMarch201714.5m_1 | ecosystem: Environmental > Aquatic > Freshwater > Lake | place: Spain: Castile-La...
GTTCCAATTGCCTTGAGCCAAACTGCTTGGTGAGCTACCGCTTCACCCTTTACTTCGAAGTAAATCGGCCATTGAACATGTCGCAAATCAAACGGTCTAGCTTTGGCCCAATACTGTGCAACTGGATGTGGAATGGCTCCAAGAACTTCTGCAGCCGAGGGGAGATCTTCTGGCTGAGTCATTCCCTCTGGCATCTGTTCGTGGTGGGTAAGACCTGGGTTCTCAGACTGAAAAGAGGCAATCATTGAAAAGATCGGCTCACCTTTTTGGTAAGCCTGAACTCTTCTTGTGGAGAATGATCTTCCATCCCTTAGGCGGTCTACTGAAAAGGTAATTGGAAGATCAATATCTCCTGGTCGTAAAAAGTATCCGTGCAGTGAGTGAAGCACTCGTTCGGGGTCGACGGTTCTGGTTGCAGCCACGTGGCATTGCGCCAGCACTTGACCGCCGAAGACTCGTCTGTGAGGCATCCACTGTGATGGCCCAATAAAGATATCCTCTTTAGTTCTAGCGCCGCCGGCATCTTTGATGTCTAGAGCGAATATCAAATCGGCTAGTGGATCTTCTGGTGGCTGCACCTTGCTCACTGAAATCGGTGTCCTAACTAGAGGGGATAGCTTTCAGAGGTAAGTTTAGTTCTCTAATGAAAAACACCTTCCAGCTTCTTGATGAGCAAACTGCTCTGGACCTAAAGTCCTACCTAACCAGGGCTAAGAAGATGGACCAGAAGGGCACAGTTCGCCTAAGAGCTTTTGGAACTTTGCTAACCGCCTACGTTGCGCCGCTGTTTCCTGCTGCAATCTTGGATGATGGACCCACAGTCCTTGGGCTTCGCACAATGGAACTCAAATCAGAAGCAGAGATCAACATCTTGGTTCCAATCCAGGCTGTTTTGGATCGAATCGCTTTTGAGCTCGAGAAGCCTGCCACCGACGATCGTTTTGTTTTTGACATGGCCTCAACCGAGCGTGTTCCCTGGGCTGGAGTTTCGCCACCGAGAACCGGTTGGGTTGAAGCTGGAGTGCTCCGTGAGGAACTGCTCACCAATACAGCCAAAAAGGGAATCGCAGAAGTTGCCGAGACAATCCCAGAGTCAGTTGGGGGACCGATTGCCGCTCGAATTCGAGCTGAGGTTTGGGGCAGGGCTATCGATGTTGAGTCTAAGGTTCCTGCAGGAGCCGCATTTGCTGCAGCAGGACTTGGGTTTTTAGTCAAAGACCAGGATGTGCCAATTTTTCATTCCCAAGGTTGGGTCAGGCTTTCAACCGAGTTTGGTCATGTGCTTTCCAAGGAAGCAAAACACTTCTAATCTTCGAAGCTGTTTAGCATCGCGGTTGCAGCACGATCTAAGTATCCCCAGAGCTCGGCTTGGTGCATGGGGGCAAGCGCAAGAGAATCAACAGCGGCCTTCATGTGCAAAAGCCAACGCTCTCTAGCAAGTGGGTTTATCTTGAAAGGCGAGTGCCTCATTCGCAGTCTTGGGTGGCCACGAGTTTCTTGGTAGGTGGTTGGGCCTCCCCAGTATTGCTCGAGAAACATCCTTAGTCTTTCGGCAGCGGGACCCAAGTCATCTTCTGGGTACATCGGGCGCAAAACATCATCGGTTGCAACACCTTCATAAAACTTGTCAGTTAGCTTCTTGAAAGTAGCGCTACCGCCGATTAGCTCAAAGAAGTTTCCACCAACTCGTTCACCGGAAAGACCTTTGATGCGGACGGTTTCTACCCGTGCGGCGTCTTCAAAATCTTCAGACATTTGCTTGTTTGGCTAGCTTTTCTTGTCAGTGCTTTGGGCACTCAATGCTCTTTGTACGTTCGCGAGATTTTCTACAATTATTCGCTTCAGTGCAGGCTTGGAAGCAAGCTCAGGATTTTTCAAGAACTGCTCGGTCTGATTGGCAAGAGATTCGTTGACTATGGCAAGGGGGTAGAGGTTTACCAGCAAGTACTCAGCCATGTGATAGCTCTTGTTTTCCCAGATTGAAAGCACCTTTGAGAAGTACTGATCTACAAATGGCTCGAGCACGGCAGTATCCATAACTCGACCGAATGCCAAACTGGCTGAATTCACAAGTGCGTTGCTCATCTGATCAGTGTCAACAAGTTTGTCGAAGATTTCTTGCTTGGACTTTAACTCCGGCATCGCAGCTATTGCTGCCGCGTGGGCCTTCTGGCCGTTGGCAGTATTGTCAGCTTCTAGCTCAACTTCGATGCGTTCCTTGGTGACCTTTCCTCCAACTGAAAGGGCAGTCAATAGCTCCCAGCGAAGATCGGTATCAATTTCCAGGCCACCCATTTGAGTTTTGCCACTTAATAGATCGGCAACGGTTGTTAGCTGCTTGTCACTTCTTGCAAACTGGGCAAAGAACTTCACGAACTGAAGCTGAGCATCGGATCCTGCCTGGGCGTTCTGAGCGAGCTTCCACAACCCGTCAGCAACCTTCAGCTGGGATTCCAGTCTGTACTCTGGTGCAACATACAAATTTGCAACCGTTAGTAGCTGCCTAAGGCACGTCATCATCGTGGTGGATTCGGTCTCATTAGCGATGTGCACTAGAACTAAATCAATAAATGCCCGTCCTGATTTCTCGCCATCCCTAGTTGCATCCCATGCTGATCCCCAAACCAGGGCTCGTGCTAGCGGATCTTCAATGCTGGATAGCTTTGCCAAGGCGGTTGCCCAAGAGGTTTCGTCAAGTCTGATTTTCGCGTAGGTCAGATCATCATCATTTAGCAAAATAAGATCGGGGCGCTTTTTGCCGGCTAGTTCAGGTACCAGAGTTTTTGCGCCTTGAACATCCAGTTCCACTCTTTCAGTGCGAACTAGCTTGCCTGCAACCTCTTTGTAAAAGCCAACTGCTAGACGATGTGGCCTTAGGTACGGGTAATCGGCAATGGCAGTCTGCTGAATTGAGAACGAAGCAATTGTGCCATCCTTTTCTTCAATTTCCGCCCGTAGCAGGTTTACTCCCGCAGTTTCCAACCACAACTTGGACCACTCGGATAATTCCCTACCGCTTTCAGTCTCAAGTTCTTTGAGCAAGTCCGAAAGTTCGGTGTTTTTGTACGCGTGCTTTTTGAAGTATGAAGAGACACCTCTCATGAAAGGTTCTTGCCCCACCCAAGCAACAAGCTGCTTTAGGACAGATGCTCCCTTTGCATATGTGATTCCATCGAAATTCACCTGGACATCTTCTAAGTCGTTAATCTCGGCAACGATTGGGTGAGTGGATGGAAGTTGGTCCTGACGATATGCCCATGCCTTTTCTAGAGATGCGAAGGTAGCCCAGGCTCCGTGCCACTCGGTGGCTTCCTGGGTTGCCAGTGTTGAAGCGTATTCGGCAAAGGATTCATTTAGCCAAAGATCGTTCCACCAGCGCATTGTCACTAGATCGCCAAACCACATGTGGGCTAGTTCGTGCAGGATAGTCACCACTCGACGCTCACGGGTGGCATCTGTGACCTTGGATCTAAAGACGTAGGTTTCGGTGAAAGTCACCGCCCCAGCGTTTTCCATAGCACCGGCATTGAATTCAGGAACAAATAGCTGGTCGTACTTCTCGAATGGGTAGGCAACTCCAAACTGGGACTCAAAGAATTCAAAGCCTTGCTTGGTCTTATCAAAAATGTATTCGGCATCTAAGTGCTCAAACAGTGACTTTCGGCAAAACACCCCAAGTGGAACCACTTTGCCAGAGCTTGAAACAAGCTCGTCGTTGACCTCAACGTAAGGACCAGCCACAAGTGCGGTGATGTAGCTAGAAATGCGTGGCGTCGGTTCGAAGTTCCAAACGGAGACACCCTCGCGAAGTTCATGAGGCTCAGGAGTCGGGGAGTTGGACACTACCTTCCAGAAGCTAGGGGCAGTGACATTGAAAGAAAAAGTAGCTTTTAGATCTGGCTGCTCGAAGACTGCAAACATTCTTCTCGAGTCAGGCACCTCAAACTGGGTATATAGGTAAACCTCTTGATCAACTGGATCTACAAAGCGGTGCAGACCTTCACCGGTATTGGTGTATTTACCCTGGGCCACGACAACCAGCTCATTTTCTTTTTCCAAAGACGGAAGCTGGATGCGGATTCCATCTGAAACTTCGGCTGGCTGAAGTACCTTGCCATTTAGCACCACCGAGTGAACCGCACCGGTTATGGCATCAATAAATGTGGATGAGCCCTCTTTGGCGCTGAAGCGCACCCTGGTGGTTGAGCCAAAAAGCTCAGCTCCTTGGGTTAGATCAATCTCGACTGAATAGCTCTCAACGCTAACGATGCTCGCACGCTCGATAGCTTCTTTTCTTGTGAGGTTTTCTCCGGGCACGAGGGGTGACCTTTCTGGCTGGTATTGCTTCAAAGCCTAACTGGCAGCCACAGGGTGTGAAACAATGACCTTGTGATTGAACCAGTAATGGCCTTGGGGGCTTCCGCCGAAACGGCGTCGACGCTAGCTGAGATTGGTGCGCTGTTGCTGGGGCTTGGAATCATCGCTTTCGTAGCAGCCAAGATTCGCTTTTCCGTTGTACCTATCTATCTACTCGTTGGTTTAGTTGTTGGCCAGGGGGGCTTTGGACTTATCAGCTTGAGTCAAGACTTTCTCGATATCGGTGCACAAATTGGCGCAATTTTATTGCTACTGCTTCTTGGGCTAGAGCACTCCGCACCTGATCTTGCCAAAGCCTTCAAGGAAAGAAAATCCGCTGGCTTTTTTGACGTGGCAGTGAACTTTATTCCCGGCGCCGCTCTGGCGCTTTTGTTTGGCTGGGGACCGCTTGCCGCACTTGCTCTTGGCGGAATCAGTTACGTCTCATCTTCTGGAATCGCATCAGAACTGATACGTGAATCCGGCTGGAGGCGCTCTGAGCTTTCAAAACGTATCGTGACAATTTTGGTATTTGAAGACCTAGCTCTTGCTCCGTACTTGCCACTTCTTACCTCGCTCGTGCTTGGTCTATCGGCACTGACAGGTTTGATCTCGGTATCGTTTGCTTTGATTATCACCGGAATCATTTTGATCATTTCCTACCGAGGCACTGCTAAGTGGTCCAGAATCCTCAACCCTGACGTTCCAAGCGCGCTTCTTCTTACTGTTTTTGGCTCCGCACTGCTAGCAGCTGGTGTTGCAGGCCTGGCAGGTTTTTCTGGAGCTGTAGCGGCATTTCTGGTTGGACTACTTCTAACTGGCGAGGTTGCCAACACCGTTCGAGGTCGCCTTGGATCTCTTAGGGATCTGTTTGCTGCAATCTTCTTTTTATTCTTCGGTCTTTCAACAGATTTTGTGGACCTGATTGAAGTGTTCCCTGCCGTTGCAGTTCTGGTTTTGGTTGGTGTGGCAGGCAAGTTTGCCGTTGGCTGGTGGATTGCTAAAGACATGAACGATAAGTCCATGTGGATTAGGACCGGAGCTTTCTTGACTCCTCGAGGGGAGTTTTCGATGGTGATTGCGGCTATCGCTGGACCGGTGGTTCTGTCGGTTAGCCTTCAGGCAATAACGTTGAGCTACGTATTTCTAACTGCGATTATTGGTTCATTAGTCATACGTTTTATTAGAAGCGGATTCGACAGGGAGAGCAAATGAGAATTCACATCGCAACCGATCACGCCGGATTGGAAACCAGCCACTTCCTAATTGATTCGCTCACCGCAGCAGGTCACGAAGTTTTTGATCATGGACCAAAGTCCTTTGATCCACTGGATGACTATCCAGGCTTTTGTATAAATGCAGCTCTTGCAGTGATTGCCGATCAGCAGGCCGGTGTTCAGGCTTTGGGTGTTGTGCTCGGCGGTTCGGGAAACGGCGAACAGATGGCTGCCAATAAAGTTGCCGGAATCCGTGCGGCCCTGGTTTGGAACCAGGACACTGCAAAGTTAGCTCGTTCACACAACGATGCCAACGTCGTTGCTGTTGGAGCAAGGCAACACTCCCAAGAAGAAGTGCTCGAGCTCATACAACTTTTTATCCAAGAGCCCTTTAGTGGCGATGAACGTCACTCCAGACGCATTGGCAAAATTGCAACTTACGAACAAACCGGAGAAGTGCAGCTTTAGATGCTATTGAGCTTTTCGAGAATAAACAGGGTTTTTCTCACACCGGCATCTGCAGCACTGTTTCTGGGATGGGTTTCTTTTCTGATTGCCTCAGGTGTGCTTCCTGACCCAGTCGCAATTCATTGGGGAATTACTGGCCAGGCGGACGGATTTATCTCTCGTGATTCCTACTTGATTGTGGTCGCGCCAGCAATATTGATTCCTTTAGCTCTACAGATTTTGTTTTATTGGCTACAGAGAAAGTCGCCTTTGATTCGGAAGTTCATGACCGCCGTTTTTTCAATCATCTATTGGATGCTTTTTGTGATTATGTTCTCTGCAACTGCTACTCAAGTTGGCACGTTAGATTCAGCACAATCGAGCTTTCCAGTTTCTATGATCGTCTTGTTACTGGTTCTAATCCCGTTGAGCCTTTGGTTCTCACTAGCATTTCCTTCGATTGAAATTGGAAATGAGTTGGTGGTTAGGCTTCGAGGAATAAAGGCTTTAAGCATTCCCATGAAGGATGTTAAATCTGTCGAGACAGCTTCGATGAACGCCTGGAATTTTGGCGGTCTTGGCATCCGGGTATCGGGTAGAACTTTGGCCTTTATTCCAAGCAAGGGCGAAGGTGTTGTGTTCAGTTTGCACACCGGCGAGAAGATAGCGGTCAGAAGCAAACAAGCATCCGAAGTGTCAAAACTTGCTTTAGCAAAGCTTGGTGGCTAAAAAGTGCCCGAGGGCCATTCCATTCATCGCGTTGCTAACACCTTTAGAAACGAATACTTAGGCTCCAAGGTCAAGATACTTTCGCCCCAGGGGCGCTTTGAATCTGACGCAAAACTGGTGTCGGGACGAAAGCTTATGGAAGCCACCGCAGTGGGTAAGCAATTGTTTCTAGGCTTTGATAACGACCTGACAATTCGTATCCATCTGGGGATTTATGGAAAGTGGAACTTTTATCAAGTTCCAATTGCCAAAGCGCCAAATGTGTGGGGCCAGGTTCGGGCTCGCTTTGGAGTAAGCACAGCCTCGGCAGATCTGCGGGGACCAACCGTGTGTGAAGTCATTGATCAAGATGGTGTGAAGCTGGTTCTAAAAAGGCTTGGCCCAGACCCATTGAATCCTGACCCAAAGGGTTCGGAGGCTTTGAGGTTTGTTTCAAAAGTCAAAAACTCTAAGGTTCCAATTGGCGCAGCGCTAATGAATCAGGCAGTTATCAGCGGCATCGGAAACGTCTATCGCGCTGAGTTGTTGTTTCGAGCTGGGTTGAACCCAAAAACGCCGGGGGAGAACATCGACGAGAGCGCACTTATTGGAATCTGGGATGACGCCGTGAAGCTTATGAGGATCGGAGTCAAAACCGGCATGATGCTCACCCGTGATGATCACTTAAGTGGCCGGGTGTTGGTGAAAGATCGATACTTCGTTTATAAGCGCGAAGGTCTTGAATGCCGGGTGTGCAATAAGAAGGTAGCGATGGAGGAGTTTTTGGCTCGAAAGCTCTATTGGTGCCCTAAGTGCCAGAGGTGATTGGAGCGGGTGACGGGAATCGAACCCGCGCCATCAGTTTGGAAAACTGAGGCTCTACCATTGAGCTACACCCGCGAACGCTGTTCGCAGCGCCTCTATTCTATGGGATAGACTAACCGAGGTCGTTGAAGGTGTAAAAGCCATCAATCCACCGGGGTGTAGCGTAGTGGCTAGCGCGCCTGCTTTGGGAGCAGGATATCGCAGGTTCGAGTCCTGTCACCCCGACCACAAAACATAAACGCTCTGCCCATAATGCAAGGGCTTACACCCAGGAGATTAGTTTGAAGACCAAAGTCGATCGCATTAATCCAACTCGCGTAAAGCTCAACATCGAAGTCACTCCAGAAGAGTTCAAGCCTTCTCTTGATCATGCCTACGAGCACATCGCCGAGCAGGTCAACGTCCCAGGATTTAGAAAAGGCAAAATCCCAGCCGCGATTTTGGATCAGCGAGTTGGTCGCCCAGCTATTTTGGCTCACGCCATCAACGACGGTCTCGACAGCATTTACAAAAAGGCCCTAGAAGAAGCCAAACTGCGCCCTCTGGGCCAGCCACAAGCTGACGTGAAGGCCTCACCGGATGAGAAGACATTCCAGGGCAACCTAGTTGTTGAAATTGAGGTCGAGGTAAGACCAGAGATTAAGCTGCCTAGCTACAAAGGTATAAAGGTAGAAGTTGACACCATCAAGGTTGCCGGCAAAGAAGTTGAGGAAGAACTAGATGCTCTTCGCGCTCGCTTTGGAACTCTAAAGACAGTTGAGCGCGCAGCCAAGAAGGGTGATTTTGTAGCAATCGACCTGACTGCAGCCATCGAAGGCAAAGAGATTGACTCAGCGGAGAACATCTCCTACGAAGTTGGTTCCGGGAATCTACTTGACGGAATCGATGAGGCAATCGATACTTTGACCGCCGGTGAGACCACAATTTTCCGCTCCAAGCTAGTTGGCGGTGACATGGCCGGAGTTGAGGCTGAAGTCACTGTCAAGGTGATCGCCGTAAAAGAGCGCGAGCTTCCAGCAGCCGATGATGCTTTTGCAAAAATGGCAAGCCAGTTTGATACCTTGAAAGAGCTCAAAGACGACATTGAGACTCAGATTGCCAAAGCCAAAACTTTCTCTCAAGGTGCGCAGGCAAGAAATGTCTTGACCGACAACCTTCTAAAGCTTGTCGATGTTCAAGTTTCCAAGTCAACTATTGAATCTGATGTTCATCGCCACCTAGAAGGCGAAGGCAGATTGCAAGATGACAAGCACCGCGCCGAGGTTACTGAAGAATCAGAAAAGTCATTCAAGGTTCAGATGTTGCTTGATGAAATTGCCGAAGCTGAGAAAGTAAAAGTCAACGAGCAGGAGCTAATGCAGTACCTAGTTATGAGTAGCCAGAACTACGGCATGGACCCGAACGAATTCATAGAAACTATAAGTAAAAACGGTCAGGTACCGGCATTCGTTGGTGAGGTCTCAAGACGCAAGGCCCTGCACGCGGTGTTGTCTGAAGCGGTAGTCACTGATAAGGCAGGAGCTGCCGTGGATCTAACCGAGTTTCTAAAGGGCACAGCTACTCCAGAGCAGTCCCACGCTGGCCACGACCACGACTAAGACACACGCTTTATTGCCCTCGGCGAACAAGGCCGATTCTTGGCATTTTTGGAAGTATCTTTGTTCCAGATGGGCCCCACCAAAACTAGGAGCAAGCTACAAATGGCAGAAAAAGCTATGGACAAGTTCTCAACCGTTGAACGGTTGCTTAAGGACAGAATCATCTGGCTTGGAAGCGAAGTAAGAGATGACAACGCAAATGACATTTGCGCAAAGATCCTTTTCCTAGCGGCGGAAGATTCCACCAAGGACATTTATCTGTACATCAACTCACCTGGCGGATCAATCACTGCTGGTATGGCCATCTATGACACCATGCAGTACGTACCCAACGACATTGTGACCGTTGGAATCGGTATGGCAGCTTCCATGGGACAGTTCCTGCTATCTTCCGGAACCAAGGGCAAGCGCTACGCAACCCCAAACACTCGAGTCCTTCTTCACCAGCCACTTGGTGGATTCGGTGGAACGGCATCCGACATTCAGACTCAAGCCGAACTGATTATGTCCATGAAACGTCAGCTAGCTCAGATCACCGCTGACCAGACTGGAAAGACTCTCGAGCAGATCATGGCTGATGGCGACCGCGACCGTTGGTTCACAGCTGCTGAAGCACTCGAGTACGGATTCATTGACCACATTCAGGCATCTGCTGGCGTCGCCACCGGTGTTGGAAACAAGTAGGAAGTAGCTCCCAATTGTCTATTGATCTTTCAAAGTTGAGTCCAGAAGCTCGCTACATTCTTCCAAGCTTCGAAGAGCGCACCTCATACGGCTTCAAGCGTCAAGACCCTTATAACAAGCTGTTCGAAGACAGAATTGTTTTCCTAGGTGTTCAAGTTGATGACGCATCAGCCGATGACGTAATGGCGCAGCTACTGGTTCTAGAAAGCCAGGATCCAGATCGCGATATCACCATGTACATCAACTCACCTGGTGGATCCTTTACCGCGATGACTGCAATCTACGACACCATGCAGTACATCCGTCCTCACATTCAAACTGTTTGCCTAGGACAAGCTGCATCAGCCGCAGCAGTTCTTCTTGCTGCAGGTTCGCCTGGTAAGCGTCTTGCTCTTCCAAACGCTCGCGTTTTGATTCACCAGCCAGCTACCGGAGACTCAGGTCGCGGACAGGCTTCGGACATCGAGATTCAGGCTAAGGAAATCATGCGCCTTCGCGAATGGCTTGAGGAAACTCTTTCAAAGCACTCAAAGAGAAGTGTTGCGGAAGTAAACAAGGACATCGACCGCGACAAGATTTTGACCGCGGATGAGGCCCTTGAGTACGGACTTATTGACCAGGTCCTTACTTCTCGCAAGAACCCACTACCTGCCAAGTAAATACTGGGGGCAACCTAACCTCGATTGTCGGGGCTGGGTAATAGGGTTTTATCTATGACAAAACTCAGTGAGTCTGGCGACCTACTTAAGTGTTCTTTCTGCGGAAAGAGCCAGAAGCAGGTGCGCAAGCTAATTGCCGGCCCAGGTGTTTACATCTGCGACGAGTGCATCGAGCTTTGCAACGAAATCATTGAAGAAGAACTCGGCGCAGCAGCCACTAAAGAGTTTGAAGACATCGAACTTCCAAAGCCAAAAGAAATCTACGGCTACCTGGACGAATACGTCATCGGTCAAGACAAGGCTAAGAAGGTTCTCTCGGTTGCTGTTTACAACCACTACAAGCGAATTCGTTCAGCCGGAACTCTAACTGCAGCTGGCAAAGAACATGATGCCATTGAGATTGCCAAATCAAATATTTTAATGATTGGCCCAACCGGTTGCGGTAAGACCTATCTAGCTCAGACATTAGCCAAGCGCCTAAATGTTCCATTTGCAGTAGCCGATGCAACAGCGCTAACTGAAGCTGGCTACGTTGGAGAAGACGTAGAGAACATTTTGTTGAAGCTTTTGCAGGCTGCTGATTTTGACGTCAAGCGCGCAGAACAGGGAATCATCTACATTGACGAAATCGACAAGATCTCGCGTAAGGCTGAAAACCCTTCCATTACCCGAGATGTTTCTGGTGAGGGTGTTCAGCAGGCTCTATTGAAGATTCTTGAGGGCACCGTTGCTTCAGTTCCACCTCAGGGCGGAAGAAAACACCCTCAGCAAGAGTTCATTCAAATTGACACCACCAACGTTCTGTTTATTGTCGCGGGTGCCTTTGCAGGTCTTGAGGAAATTATCTCTAACCGTTCTGGAAAGCGTGGCATTGGCTTTGGCAACGAAGTAAAGGCTCACGGCATTGACCCAGACATTTTCAATGACGTTCAGTCAGAAGACCTACGTAAATTTGGATTGATTCCTGAGTTCATCGGAAGATTGCCGGTTATTGCAACAGTTGAGCCTTTAGACCGTGGAGCGCTTATGGACATATTGACTGTTCCAAAGAATGCGTTGACTAAGCAATACCAGAGAATGTTTGAGCTGGATGGTTTTGAATTGGAGTTTGACAAGCAAGCTCTTGAGTTGATGGCAGATCTTGCCATCGAGAGAGAAACCGGAGCTCGAGGACTGCGCGCAATCCTAGAAAACATTTTGGGTCCAATAATGTTTGAGATTCCAACTATGGCCACCCAAGGAATCGTAAAGATCACAAAGGACGTTGTGCTTGGCAACAAGGAAGCTCAAATTGTTGCCTTCAAGAAATCAGCTCAAGAAAAGTCCGCTTAGTAAATGAGCTCTGCGGCAACGCCCAAGCCTGAACTAAAAGCCCCAATAATCGCAGGATTTGTCGCATCCGTTTCTGGGTCGGCTGCGACCTTCGGAATTGCAATCGCTGGTTTACTTGCCATGGGTGCTACCAGCGAGCAAACTTTCACCGCGATTTTTGTGTTGCTTTTTGGCTATGGACTTTTGTCAACGGTGCTTAGCTACCGATACAAAATGCCAATCTCAATCGTTTGGTCAACACCAGGAGCTGCATTCTTGGCAGCCTCTGCTGGTTTGGGACTTGAATTTGAACAAGCGGTAGGTGGATTCCTACTCTCAGGGGTACTTCTAACCATCACAGGTTTTTGGCCGGCACTTGCAAAGCTAGTTCAGCGAATCCCCGCCGCAATCGCATCAGCCATGCTGGCTGGAATCTTATTTACATTCGTAATTAGTACCGTTCGAGCTTCGGTTGATTATCCGCTTTTAGTTCTGCCATTTGTTTTGGTTTGGTTTTTGCTAAACCGTATTTCGCCGGTTTGGGCAACGCCGATAGCTATTGTTTTGGCTTTTGGGCTGATCAACGCACAGGTTGGAACTAGCTGGCTCGAAGGTGTGAGCTTGTTCCCAAGCTTTAGTCCTGTTATTCCGATGTTCGAACTTGTTCCTATGATTTCGATCGGCATACCGCTTTATCTCATTACGATGGCGAGCCAGAACCTACCCGGCATTGCAATTATGAAGGGTTTTGGATATACCGTTCCGGTTCGTGCAGTAATCGGATCAACTGGAATTGCGACTGTCGTTGCTTCTTTCTTTGGCGGATTTGGAATGAACTTGGCTGCCATCACCGCAGCCATCAACGCAAATGAACAAGCAGCTAAGGATCCAGCGCGAAGATGGGTCGCGTCGTTTGTTGGGGGATTGGTTTATTGGCTTTTCGCAATTGGAGCTGGTTTCTTTGCGGCTTTTGTGTTGGCGGTTCCGGCTGAGTTACTGCTAGCCGTGGTGGGCATCGCGTTGCTGCCTAGTTTTGTTTCGGCTATCGGGGTTTCCCTTGAGAGCAAGGAGCACCGTCTACCGGCTGCAATCACCTTCGTAGTCGGTGCTGCGGGAATTAGCGTTTTTGGAATAGGTGGAGCATTCTGGGCATTGGTTGCAGGAATGCTGGTTCTGGCTTGGCAGCGTGCGCCACTTCCTAAGCTAGGTCGCGGCTGAGGCTACTAACGGCTAATTGCCTGGTTTGAATGAAACATTCGAGATAGCCAGCCCGTCTGCCGCTACAAAGGAAATCTTCTCAATCTTTCCGACTGAACTCAGATCTGCTTCAATTTGCTTGAGCTCCTTGAGCTTTTCCTCGGGTGCATTAATGGTCAGAGAAGTTATCGCTGCTTTCATCGATAGCTGCTGGTCGGATTTTGCCTTGCGCACACCCATCAAAGCCTCTGATGCAGTTTTCAACATGGAAGCTGATTGCCCCTGGGTGAAGTTATCCAACTCGGCACTTTGCGGCCAGGTGGATCTGTGAATACTTCCGTCTTGCCACCAGCTCCATGCCTCTTCAGTTGCGAAGGGGATGAACGGCGCTAGCAAAAGCAGTTGAGTGTGCAGGGCAATTCGAAGTGCCAATACTGCAGAAGCTTGAGCCTCAGGAGATGTGTCTTGACCGTAGGCGCGTTCTTTTACCAGCTCGAGGTAGTCGTCGGTGAAGTTCCAGAAGAACGTCTCGGTAAGTTCCAGTGCTTTGGTGTGATCGTAAGATTCGAATGCTTTTCCAGCTTGGGCAACAACTTCCGACAAGGCGCTCAGCATTGCGCGGTCAATCGGTTCGGTGACTTCTTTTGCGTCTTGGCTGGCCTCGAACGAAAGAACAAACTTTGCAGCGTTTAGAACTTTGATTGCAAGGCGCCTACCGACCTTCATCTGTCCCACGTCAAAGGCGGCATCGGTACCAAGTCTTGCCGAGGAAGCCCAGTAGCGCACCGCGTCGGAACCGTGCTCATCAAGTAGATCGTTTGGAACTACGACGTTGCCTTTGGATTTAGACATCTTCTTACGGTCTGGATCGAGAATCCAACCCGACAGAGCAGCGTCTGACCAGGGCAGGACTCCTTCTTCTTGGAAAGAACGCAGCACAGTTGAAAATAGCCAGGTACGAATGATGTCTTGACCTTGAGGTCTTAGATCAAACGGGAAGACCTTGGCGTACTTCTCAGGATCAGAAATCCAGCCACCGGCTAGTTGAGGGGTCAGGGAAGAGGTCGCCCAGGTGTCCATGATGTCGACTTCGCCGATAAATCCATTTGGCTTACCGCGCTGATCTTCTGTGAAGCCAGCAGGGCATTGGCTCGATGGGTCAACCGGCAAGCTTTGAACATCAGGCGTAATGACTTTTTCGAAGTCCGGGTTTCCATCGGCATCAAGCTGATACCAAACTGGAATTGGGACACCAAAGAATCGCTGCCTTGAAATCAACCAGTCACCGGTTAGGCCGTTGACCCAGTTCTCAAAACGAACCCGCATGAAATCAGGGTGGAACTTTAAAGTCTTTCCAAGCTCAATTAGCTTTTCGCGCAGTACTTGGTCGCGTCCACCGTTTCGGATATACCACTGTCTAGTAGACACGATCTCCAGCGGCTTGTCGCCTTTTTCAAAGAACTTCACTGGGTGAGTGATTCGCTTTGGCTCGCCAACCATGTCACCGGATGCCTGCAGTAGCTCAACGATTGTCTGCTTTGCCGAGAAGACGGTTTTACCAGCTAGCTGAGCGAATACCTCTTTACCCTTGGCATCGCTTATGACTTCTGGTGCCTCGGAAACAATTCGACCATCCCAACCCAAGATTGCACGGTTGGGAAGATCAAGTTCGCGCCACCAAATTACGTCGGTCACGTCACCGAAGGTACAGATCATTGCAATTCCTGAACCCTTGTCTTTTTGAGCAAGATGGTGAGCAAGCACTGGAACTTCGACACCAAACAGGGGAGTTTTTACGCTCTTACCAAACATCGGCTGGTAGCGCTCATCGTCGGGGTGTGCAACAAGAGCGACGCAGGCGGGGATTAGTTCAGGACGGGTAGTTTCAATAAAGATCTTTCCATCCGGTCCATCAAATCCAATGCGGTGGTAAGCACCTGGCTGATCACGATCTTCTAGCTCGGCTTGAGCTACTGCAGTTCTAAAGGTCACGTCCCAGAGAGTCGGAGCCATAGCCTGATAGGCCTCTCCGCGAGAAAGGTTATTTAGAAAGGCTTTTTGGGAAACGGCTTGGGCATCTGGCGAAATTGTTTGATAGGTCTGAGACCAGTCAATGGACAAACCAAGCTGACGCCAAAGGGCTTCAAAGTGCTTCTCGTCTTCGAGGGTGAGCTTTTCACAAAGCTCAATGAAGTTTCTTCTGGAAATTGGAATTTGATCGGCTGCCTTGGAAGATTTTCCATCGCCGCCTTCAAATGGCGGAACGAAGTCTTCCTGGTAGGCAACGGTTGGATCGCAGCGGACTCCGTAGAAGTTTTGAACGCGACGCTCGGTAGGTAAACCGTTGTCGTCCCAACCCATTGGGTAGTACACCTCTTTACCTAGCATGCGCTGGTATCTGGCAATCAGATCGGTGTGGGTATAGCTAAATACGTGACCTACGTGCAGGGAGCCCGAAACTGTAGGAGGGGGAGTGTCAATTGAATAGATATTTGCCTTGGCTGCAGATTTATCAAAGCTGTAAATTGCTGAAGAATCCCAGCTTGGACCCCACTTAGCTTCGAGACCCTCTACCCCTACCTTGTCAGGGGTGGTTGCGGCGCGGACAAAGCTCACACCGGACAGTTGCTGATTATTCAAAGGTCAAAGTCTCCATAAATGGGGGTCGTTACAGGTTAACATTGTCAGAGATTCCCTAACGCATAAGCCCAGAAAGCTAAAAATGTATCCCCTGAACTCGGCCGGTAAGGCAGTTGGCGTGAACCCGAGTCCTAGCTTTCCTGATATTGAGAAGGAAATCCTCGAATACTGGGACAAAGAGGGCACTTTTCAGGAGTCAATTGATCAGCGAAAAGCTGAAGGGGCGGAGGAATTCGTCTTTTATGACGGCCCTCCCTTTGCCAACGGTCTTCCCCACTACGGACACCTACTTACTGGTTACACCAAGGACCTAGTCCCGAGGTTCAAAACCATGCAGGGCTATCGCGTTGAGCGCCGCTTTGGCTGGGACACCCATGGACTTCCTGCCGAAGTTGAGGCCGAGCGCCAGCTGGGTATTTCCGGCAGACCGGAGATTGAAAAGTACGGGGTAGATAAGTTCAACGCATACTGCAAGACCTCGGTTCTGAAATACACCGAAGACTGGAGAGCGTATGTCACAAGGCAGGCTCGCTGGGTTGATTTTGATAACGACTACAAAACCCTAGACACCAACTACACCGAAAGCGTTATCTGGGCGTTCAGGGAGCTATACAAGAAGGGTCTGATTTACGAAGGCTTCAAAGTTCTGGCGTACTGCTGGAGATGTGAAACCCCCCTTTCCAACCACGAGCTTCGAATGGACGACGAGGTTTACAAAACTCGCCAGGACCAATCCGTCACCGTCACCTTTCCAATAATCGAAGGCGACCTCGCTGGAGTGCGAATGTTGGCTTGGACAACAACGCCCTGGACTCTTCCAACTAACTTTGCGCTCGCGGTAGGACCGGAGATCTCTTACGCAGTTGTTGCAGCTGGACCTAACGGCGCAGCTGACGGCGGGGATTCCAAAACCAAGTATCTAATTGCAGCATCGCTGCTTGGCGCCTACGCCAAAGACTTGGGCTACGAAGATGCCGAGTCTGGTATTGCTGCAGCCGAGAAAACAATTTTGGGTAAGGACCTGGGCGGAATTCGCTACACCCGAATCTTTGATTACTACGCCGACGAAACAAAATTCGATACCAAAAATGCCTGGCAGGTTCTTGTTGGCGACTATGTCGCAGACAACGAAGGAACTGGAATTGTGCACCAAGCCCCGGCCTACGGTGAGGATGACCAGAGGCTTTGTGAGGAAGCCGGCATACCTGTTTATGTCTCTGTCAATGAGCGCGGTCAGTTCAACTCCGTGGTTTCAGACTTTGAAGGCCAACATGTTTTTGATGCCAACAAGCCAATAACTCAGAAGCTAAAAGCCGAGGGCAGGTTGCTGCGTCAGGCTAGCTACGAGCATCCATACCCACACTGCTACCGCTGCAAGAACCCCCTGATTTACAAGGCAGTTTCGTCTTGGTTTGTGGAAACTACAAAGGTCAAAGACCGCATGCTTGAGCTAAACCAGCAGATCGAGTGGACTCCTTCTCACACCAAAGACGGCTCGTTCGGAAAGTGGCTCGAAAATGTGCGCGATTGGGCCATTAGCCGAAACCGATTCTGGGGTGCGCCAATTCCAGTCTGGAAATCTGATGACCCAAATTACCCACGATTTGATGTTTACGGCTCTCTAGAAGAACTTGAGAAGGATTTTGGAAAGGCGCCGGAGGATTTCCACCGGCCATTTATAGACCAACTAACCAGACCAAACCCTGATGACCCAACCGGTAAATCAACTATGCGACGTGTTCCAGAAGTTTTGGATTGCTGGTTTGAGTCGGGTTCCATGCCTTTTGCGCAGGTGCACTACCCATTCGAAAATCGTGATTGGTTTGAAACTCACAACCCAGGCGATTTCATCGTTGAGTACGTAGGGCAGACCAGGGGATGGTTCTACACGCTTCACGTTCTAGCTACAGCGCTATTTGATCGCCCAGCTTTCAAGTCAGCAATTTCTCATGGAATCGTTCTTGGAAACGACGGCCAGAAGATGTCAAAGTCGCTGCGCAACTACCCAGATGTATACGAAGTGTTCGATCGCGACGGTTCCGACGCTATGCGATGGTTCTTGATGTCTAGCCCGATTCTTCGCGGCGGAAACTTGATTGTCACTGAACAGGGTATTCGCGAAGGGGTTAGACAAGTTCTGCTACCGCTTTGGAACACCTGGTACTTCTTCTCCCTCTATGCCAACGCTTCGAACTACAAGGCCAAGTACTCGGTGTCAAGCACGGACGTGCTCGATAGGTACTTACTCGCCAAAACGCGCGATCTAATCACGCAAGTTGAAGCCGATCTGAATCAGTACGATTCCTACGCTGCATCGGCGAGGCTTCGTGATTTCAGCGATGTTCTTACCAACTGGTATGTCCGTCGTTCAAGGGATCGTTTCTGGGCCGGCAACGAAGAGGCTTTCGACACTCTTTACACAGTTCTAGAACAAGTAACCCGAGTTGTTGCCCCGCTACTTCCAATGGTCGCAGAAGAAATCTGGCGCGGCCTTACTGGCGGCAAGAGTGTTCACCTGGAATCCTGGCCGGATGCCAGCAAGCTGTCTTACGACCAGGACCTTGTTACTGCAATGGATCAAGTTCGAACCGTCAGCTCAGTATCTCTTGGACTCAGAAAGACCAATGGCTTGCGCGTTCGTCTGCCGCTTTCAAAGCTAACCGTTGTAACTACTGGTGCATCTAAGCTTCTTGACTTTGCAGGAATCATCGCCGAAGAGCTAAACGTAAAAGACGTCGAGCTTGTGGAATTGGCTGTTGAATCAACTAAGGAATTTGGTGTTGAGAAGCAGCTGACAGTAAATTCAAGAGCCCTAGGTCCAAGACTTGGAAAGCAAGTTCAGGAAATCATCCAAGCGGCCAAAGCTGGAAACTGGGAGCAAAGCGGCGAGAGCGTTTCTGTGAACGGTGTAGCTCTCGAGCAGGGCGAATACGAAATCAGCTTGGTTGCCAAGGACGAGTCAAGCGAAGAGAAGCTAATCGGTATCTTGCCTGGTGGAGGCTTTGTGATTTTGAATCGCGTTGTCACCCCAGAGCTAGCTGCCGAAGGTTTAGCTAGAGATGTTATCCGCGCTATTCAGCAAGCTCGAAAGGATGCTGACTTTGACGTCTCTGATCGAATCAAGACAGTTTTGTCTGGCGATGCTTTCGTGGTGGCTGCAATTTCGGCTCACGAGGAACTTGTAAAAAGCGAAACCTTGACTCTTGAGCTTTCCTTGCAGGAGTCGGGCTCGCTGTCGAATCCAGTACCAGTTGGTGAGTCACAGCAAGTTCAAATTGCGGTGACCAAGCTTTGAGTCAAGAAGCCAGAGACGAAAAATACTGGGCATCACAGTCAGACATAGTTTTAGAAAAACTACTGCTTCGCATTCCTGAAAACAAAATTCGTCCAAGGCTTGAGCCAACCAGACGCGCGGTTGAACTTCTTGGGGACCCGCAGCGCTCCTACCGAGTGATTCACGTCACCGGTACCAACGGGAAAACCTCGACCACCAGATTCATTGAGCGCATCCTGCGCGAACACGGCCTTAGAACTGGACGCTTCACTTCTCCTCATCTGGTTCGCATCAATGAGCGCATGGCCCTTGATGGTGAGCCGGTAAGTGACGAGCAGCTGATTAGCGTCTACTCCGACATCGAGCCAATCCTTGAGTTTGTTGATCAAGAATTAGCTGATTCAGAGGAGAACCCCCTCACGTTCTTTGAGGCGTTAGCAGTCCTTGGATTTGCTGTCTTTGCCGATGCTCCGGTTGATGTTCTCGTTCTAGAAGTTGGAATGGGCGGAGCCTGGGATTCAACGAATGTTGCAGATGGAGACGTTGCCGTTTTTACTCCAATCGGATTTGATCACATGGATCGATTGGGAAATACTCTGGAAGAAATTGCGGACACCAAGTCAGGCATCATCAAGCCAGGCAGTGTCGTTGTTAGCTCAGTTCAAGAGCGCGGTGTGCTCGCAGTTCTAGAAAATGCTGCCAAACAAAAAGCTGAGGCTTTCAAGTTAGAGGGCCGCGATTTCGAAGTAAGTGAGTTTCTTCCTAGCTCAACCGGCCAATCAATTTCGATCTCAGGATTAGCCGGCTCTTACGGCCCATATCAGGCTCCCGTGTTTGGTTCTCATCAGGGTCAGAATTTAGCTATTGCAGTTGCTGCCGTTGAAGCTTTCCTGGGTGGGGGACAGCTTCAGATTCCTGATGACATTTTGCGCTCGGCAATATCTGATGTGTCATCTCCCGGGCGGCTCCAGTTGATTAGAACTGAGCCAAATCTTTTGCTCGATGGAGCCCACAACCCAGCCGGTGCATTGATTCTTGCGCAAGCTTTGCGCGCTGAATTTTCAGAAAAGCCGCTAGTTGGAGTAATTGCAGTTTTGGCCGAAAAGGATGCCGCTGGCCTGTTTTCAAATCTGGCTGGAGTATTTGAAAGCGTGGTAATAACTCAGTCTTCGTCACCTAGATCCATGCCGGTAGCAGAGCTGGAATCCCTAGCTAAAGATGGCTTGGGTCAAAAAGTTGAGAGTATTTCGGATTTCAAATTAGCTCTAGAGCGCGCAAAGCACAGGGCCTTAGAAATTGATGGCACGGTTGTGGTCACAGGTTCGATTACCTTAGTAGGAGACGTCATCAAACTAATCCAGGAGGAATCCGATGAGGAATAGAACCACAAAGGCAACTCTTGGTTCGCTCGTAATGGTGTTCCAGTCCGTTGTCGTTTTCTTTGCAACCCTGGTGGGTTTTGGACTTCAGGTTTATCCCGAACCAGCTGTGATCTGGGGTGTTGGTTTAGGCCTTGCTGTAATCCTGATGATTTTTCCTGCATTTTTGGGTAAGCCAGGAACTTACACTCTTGGCTGGATTCTTCAAGGAGTAGTAGTTTCATTAGGCATCTGGGTGCCACTGATGTTTGGGCTCGGAGCAGTTTTTCTAGCAATGTGGGCCTGGGGAATGATTGCCGGTGGCACAATTGATAAAGCTCGAGCAGCAAAGAACAAACTTGATTCAGAAAGCGGCACAAAATGAAAGAGCAGACACTCGTTCTAGTAAAGCCTGATGGCGTTGCCAGATCTCTCACTGGAGAAATCATTCGTCGGATTGAGCAAAAGGGCTACCAAGTTACTGGCCTGAAGATGCTCACTCCAAACCCGGCACAACTAGCCGCTCATTACGCTGAGCACGAAGGCAAGCCTTTTTACGCACCTCTAATTGAGTTCATGTCTTCTGGTCCAATAGTTGCTTTGCGCGTTGAAGGCGAGCGAGTTATCGAGGGATTTAGATCATTGGCCGGAACAACCGACCCAACCACTGCTGCACCTGGAACCATCAGGGGAGATCTAGGACGTGACTGGGGAGAAAAGGTTCAGAAGAACCTAGTTCACGGTTCGGACTCGGTCGAGTCAGCCCAGCGCGAGCTAGGAATCTGGTTTAGCTAAAACAAGCTTGGCCACAAGTCCCAAAAGCGCCAAATAGTTGCAGTAAACATCGCGCCGAAAGTTGCAAAAGAAAACAACCAATGCCAGTCATAGGCTGCGACAAAAAAGCCAACGCTCTTTAGCGGAACTGGGACAATTCCCTCTCGGGCTGAGAATAAGAACTGTTTCCAGAACATCGGGATCATTCCGGTCCAGGCCACCATGCAATAAGGGCACAAGGCTCCTATTACAAACAAGCTTTGACTGAACAGCCAGGCCACAAACAAGAAGCCGCCAACCATTCCAAGGGTGAAAAGTAGCCAGAACCATTTAGCAAATTTGGCACCGGCAAGGATTGCAAAACCAATCAGGATTGGGACAACGAAGACGGCTAACCCAATGAGAGAGTTAGGAAAACCTAGAAGTGAAGCTTGCTCGGTGAGCATGACCGACTTGCAAGAAATGAAAGGGCTAATGTCACAGCTCAATACCGCGTCTGGGTTAGCGGCAACATTAAGCCGCTCAATTGTGAGAGCCAAAGCACCGATCCAGCCGACGATGCCTCCGGTGATTAGCATCCATGCAAGCGACTTCGTGCCTCCGATAAGGCTTTTCTGGCTTGTTTCAATGCTCATAATTCAAGTATTCCACGGCGATTCAGCCCGATTTGCCCATTTGGTGTAATACTTGAGGGTAAGCAAATGGGAGCCACATTCTCCCGCTTAAAAGGTTTATCGAGCATTTGGCTCCAAGGCATAAGACCCATCGGGCAGCTGGCAGGGCGACGTGACAGCAATGACTCGCAACTAAAAGGTTTAGTCGGTGGCAAAAGTCGCTGATAAGGATTTAGAGCCGGAATTTCGGCCAAGTGTGTGGGCTTTGGCCAACCGGGGGCATGGAGTGCACCTTAAATGGTGAAGGACAAAAACGATTCAGCAAAAGCTGACAAGGATACCAAAAAGACAGTCAAAGATACTCGCGCCAAGGATGTAAAGCCTGCGCAAGAAAAGACGCCAAAGAAAGTTGCTGACAAAAAAGAATTTGCAAAAAAGCCAGAGGGCAAAGCAGATTCTCAGGATGCCAGTAAGAACAAAGCTGCGAAAGCTTCTCCAGCTCTTAGCGCAACATCACTGATTTTTAAGGCACCAGATCTTCCACCGGTAGAGCCTCGCAAAAAAGGCGCTGCAAAGAAAACCAACGAAGCAGAGTCAGAATCCCACCTTCGTAGACGCTCTCGTCGCCGTGCCGGTGAGCCAATTGATGTGAACCCAGATTCTCCAAATGTAGTGGTCAAAGTTAGAACTCCTCGCCCTCCAAAGGAGCCAAGTAACGAGCCTCAGCGAGTTAAGGGCTCCACAAGACTCGAGGCCAAAAAACAGCGCCGTCGTGACGGCAGAGATTCTGGAAGACGCCGCACCACAATTACCGAAACCGAGTTCCTAGCTCGCCGTGAATCGGTCGATCGCATGATGCTGGTTAGATCCAAGGACGACAAGATTCAGCTTTGTGTTCTTGAGGACAAAGTTCTTGTTGAGCACTATGTTGCTCAAACTCAGGACGGGTCACTTATTGGAAATGTTTACTTGGGTAAAGTCCAGAACGTACTTCCTTCGATGGAAGCAGCATTCGTTGACATTGGTCGTGGCCGAAACGCTGTTTTGTATTCCGGTGAAGTCAACTGGGAAGCCGATGGACTAGATGGTCAGCCTCGAAAGATTGAACTTGCCTTGAAATCCGGAGACACCTTGTTGGTCCAAGTCACCAAGGACTCCGTTGGCCAAAAAGGTGCCAGATTGACCTCCCAGGTATCACTTCCTGGTCGATATGTTGTTTACGTGCCAAATGGCAACATGAATGGAATCTCGAGAAAGCTTCCAGAATCCGAGCGCGTTCGACTAAAGAAGATCCTTAAGGACATCGTTCCTGAGGAAGCCAGCGTGATTGTTCGCACCGCCGCCGAGGGAGCAACCGAAGAGCAGCTCACACTGGATGTTGCCAGATTGCAGGCGCAGTGGGATGGAATTCAGAAGAAGATTAAGAAGGCTACGCCTCCAACCCTTCTTCACTCCGAGCCAGACCTTCTTGTCAAAATTGTTCGAGATGTTTTCAATGAAGACTTCCAAAAGATGGTTATCTCTGGCGCTGACGCCCAGGCCGTAATCACCGATTATCTTGAGTCTGTCGCCCCAGATCTTTTGGAGCGCGTCGAGATTTACGACGGCAAGGAAGATCTGTTTGAACGCCATCGCGTAGGGGAGCAGATTGGAAAGGCTCTAGAGCGCAAGGTTTATCTGCCGTCCGGTGGCTCACTCGTGATTGACCGTACTGAAGCCATGACCGTGGTGGATGTAAACACTGGAAAGTTTGTTGGATCTGGTGGAAACCTTGAGGAAACTGTCACGAAGAACAACCTTGAAGCGGCGGAGGAGATTGTTCGTCAGCTAAGGCTTCGTGACATCGGTGGAATCATCGTTGTTGACTTTATTGATATGGTCCTGGAATCTAACCGCGACCTGGTCTCTAGAAGGCTTATCGAATGCCTTGGAAGAGACCGAACCAAGCATCAGGTTGCTGAAGTGACTTCGCTTGGTTTAGTTCAAATGACTCGTAAGAAGCTCGGTCTAGGGCTATTGGAATCCTTCAGTGAGCCATGCGAAGTCTGCAGCGCTAGGGGAGCGATCGTGCACCATGAGCCGATCATGAGAGTTAGAAACTCCAATGATTCAAAGCCAGAGAAAAAGCGCAAGGGACACATGGAAGTAGCAAACGTTGTGACGCCTGAGCGCGCCTCTGAGATCAACTCAGTGGTTGCCAAGATTGCCGCCTCGACTATGGGCACAGGAAAGATCGAGTCCAAAAAGCCTGCCGATCAGGGCAAGCAGGACCCGACGCTAGAGCGCATCTTGGACGCTTTGCCCGAGGCGAAGGCAGATTCAAAGGCCGATGCCAAGCGCAAGCCAAGGCGGGCTACCAGTCCGGCCAAGGTTGACCCAGGAGCCTAGGCCCCATTAGACTAGGGAGCTGTTGCCCAGGTGGTGACTTCCCAAACTTAGAAAAAGGTAAATCAAGTGGTTTTCGCAGTAGTTCGCGCAGGCGGCCGTCAAGAGAAGGTGTCAGTAGGCACCATTGTTACCCTTGACCGCATCAAGGCCGATGCCAATGGCAAGATTCAGCTTCCTGCTCTATTGCTAGTAGACGGCGACAAGGTCACTACCGACGCAAGCGCCCTTGCTGCTGTAAAGGTCACTGCAGAGGTTCTAAATGACCTTCGCGGACCAAAGATCATCATTCAGAAGTACAAGAACAAGACCGGATACAAGAAGCGTCAGGGTCACCGTTCAGAACTTACTCGCGTCAAAGTACTAGAGATCAAGTAAAGGATTAGAACAAATGGCATCCAAAAAGGGCGTTAGCTCCACCAGGAACGGTCGCGATTCCAATGCTCAGCGTCTGGGCGTTAAGCGTTACTCAGGCCAGGAAGTTAACGCAGGAGAAATCATTGTTCGCCAGCGCGGAACTCACTTTCACCCGGGAAAGAACGTTGGCAAGGGCAAGGATGACACTCTGTTTGCTCTCGCTGCCGGTGCCGTTGAATTCGGTACCAAGGGTGGCCGCCGAGTAGTAAACATCGTCGAGGCTGCATAAGTCTAGATCGGCAAAAGTTTCTACTAAAGGCGAGCCAACGGCTCGCCTTTAGTTATTTGTGAAGGAGGAAGACCATGGTCTCATTCGTTGACCAAGTGACCCTTCACCTGCGCGCTGGAAATGGCGGCAAAGGCTGCGTATCCGTAAAGCGCGAAAAGTTTAAACCACTGGGCGGTCCTGACGGTGCCGATGGTGGAGGCGGCGGAAGCATTGCTCTGTTTGCTGACCCAAACACCACCACACTTTTGGACTATCACTTTCATCCACATCGCGCCGCAGGTGACGGCGCCGCTGGAGCTGGAGATTTTAGAAATGGAGCTCACGGCGAAGATCTAAAACTACCAGTTCCAATTGGAACAATTGTCAAAAAATCTAATGGTGAAGTAATTGCCGATCTTGACGAAGCCGGCATGGAGCTCGTGGTTGCCGAGGGTGGAGTAGGTGGATTAGGAAACGCCGCACTATCTAGCACCAAACGTAAAGCACCTGGTTTTGCACTTCTTGGAGTTCCTGGTTGGTCCGGCGACGTCATTCTTGAACTTAAGACTGTGGCCGACATCGCACTGGTTGGCTACCCTTCGGCAGGTAAGTCATCTTTGATTGCTGCAGTGTCCGCGGCGAGACCAAAGATTGCGGACTATCCGTTTACTACTTTGCATCCAAACCTTGGAGTGGTTCAGGCTGGAGAGACCAGATTCACAATTGCAGATGTTCCTGGACTTATCGAGGGTGCTAGCGAAGGTAAAGGTCTGGGGCTTGAATTTCTTCGACACGTAGAGCGTTGCTCGGCGCTATTGCACGTAATTGATTGCGCAACACTTGAGCCACATCGTGATCCAGCATCTGACCTAGACAAAGTTCTAAAAGAACTCGATGCTTACCAAGTACCTGAAGGTCAGACCCCTTTGACGAAGCGCCCAGCTTTGATTGCGCTGAACAAGATTGATATTCCAGACGGTAAGGAGTTGGCTGAGTTCATTCGTCCTGAGCTAGAGGCCCGCGGATACCAAGTCTTTGAAGTTTCAGCTGCTTCTCATGCTGGACTCAAGGAACTGAAGTTTGCCATGGCAAAGCTTGTTGAGGCAGATCGTTTCGAAAAAGCCAAAATTCCAGCTCGCCCAAGAATTCATCTAATGCAGACCAAGAAAGAAGACAACAGCTTCAAGATTGTTCGTGAGTTTAATGGGGTCGAAGAGTTCTTTAGAATTCTGGGAGCAAAGCCTGAGCGCTGGGTTGCGCAAACTGATTTTGGAAATGAAGAAGCCGTTGGTTACCTGGCGGATAGGTTAGCCAAAGTTGGAATTGAAGCCGCTTTGTTCAAAGCCGGAGCATCTAATGGTTCGACAGTGGTGATTGGCCCCGGAGATGGTGTCATCTTCGACTGGGAGCCAACAATTTCCTCAACAGCTGAGCTATTGGTTAGCCCTCGCGGAACTGACCCAAGATTTGGTCCATTGAACGAACGCCGCACCAACGTTGAGCGTCGCAAGCGCTACCTAGAAATGATGGATGCTCGATCAGCACTTCGCGAGAAGATGGAAGCTGAGAGAGAATCTGGTGCTTGGTCAACCCCTGATGACCTAGAGGAGGGCAAGTAAGTGTCGAATCACGGTCAGTGGCTAGTTTCTTCCAATCGCATAGTCGTCAAGATCGGCTCGAACTCCGTCACCGGAGAAAACGAAGGCAAAATTGACCAGCTAGTCGATGCTTTGGCGACTGTCATGAACCGTGGAGCAGAAGTTGTTCTCGTTTCATCCGGAGCTATCGCTACGGGAATGCCGCTATTTGACTTTGACGAAAAACCAACAGACCTAGAGACTTTTCAAGCGCTTGCTGCTGTCGGCCAGTTTCGACTGCTAACCCGGTACCAAAAGAGTCTTGAACGCCATGGAATCATCGCAGGTCAAGTGCTGCTGACGCTAACCGATATTGAAAAATCCGAAAGCAGAGATAACGCCAAAAAGGCGCTTGAGAGACTATTCCAACTCCGAACACTGCCAATTGTGAACGAGAACGACACTGTCGCAACGACGGAAATCCGTTTTGGCGACAACGACAGACTTGCAGCAATGGTTGCCCTTCTAATCCAAGCTGATGCTCTGGTGCTTCTAAGTGATGTGGATGGCCTGTATGACATGCCACCAACCAACCCTCAGGCCAAGCTAATTCCAACAGTTCCTTATGGAACCGATCTTGGAAATCTTGAGATAGCAGGAACGAACACGGGAGTTGGCACCGGTGGTGCCATCACAAAAGTTGCTGCTGCCGTAAGCTGCACCGAAGCAGGCATCGGAGTAGTTATAACCAATGCCGACAACGTAGCCAAAACCCTTACTGGTGAGTCGCTCGGAACCTTTTTCGAACCTAATCCTGCCGTCAAGATTGCTCGAAAGTAGGCTTAGATTATGTCTGCCCTCGAGAAGATAAAGCTGGCCAAAAAAGCTAGCGGCTCACTAGCCATTGCTTCCACTATTCAAAAAAACGACGCTCTCGAACAGATCGCCACACTCCTGGTGGCTTCGGAGAAAGAAATCGTTACGGCGAACCTGAAAGACCTAGAACGAGCTAAGGCCGACGGGCTATCGACCGGTTTGCAGGATCGACTAATGCTGAATACCGACAGAATTGCCGGGCTTGCCAATTCCATGCGTGAAATCATCGCACTGCCAGATCCGATTGGTGAAGCCATTAGGGGGATGACTCTTCCTAATGGGCTCAAGCTTTCTGAAACCCGCGTGCCGTTTGGAGTAGTTGGAGCAATTTATGAAGCACGTCCAAATGTAACCGTGGACATCTCAGCTCTTGCCCTGAAGGCGGGAAATGCTGTTGTACTTCGAGGTGGAACAGCGGCTGAAAACACCAACATCGCACTAGTCAAGATTCTGCAGCAAGGTCTAGTAAAAGCAGGACTTAGCAGCGACTTAGTACAGACGGTTGATGATTTTGGTCGTGAAGGCGCCAGCGCCATGAAGGCGGCTCGAGGTTTGATTGACGTATTGATTCCCCGCGGCAGCGCCGGTTTGATAAAAGCCGTAGTTGAAGATTCCAAAGTTCCGGTTATTGAAACTGGCGACGGTGTAACCCATCTGTTTATAGATGACTCTGCTAACCCTGATTGGTCTGTCGAGATTGTTCATAACTCTAAAGTGCAAAGACCTTCTACCTGCAATGCACTAGAAACACTTTTAGTTCATGAGGCAGTATCGACAACTATTCTTCCGAAGGTGCTTCAAAGGTTGGCAGACTCCGGAGTCACAATCCATGGTGATCAGCAAACCATTGCTGTTTTCCCTCAAGCTGTTGCGGCTACCGAAGAAGACTGGAGCGCTGAGTACTACAGTCTGGATTTAGCAGTCAAGGTGGTTTCAGGATTGGAGCAGGCTCTCGAGCACATCGCAAGGTATTCCACTCACCACACCGAGGTAATCATCACCGATAGCTCAGCACATGCTGAGCGATTCCTTGCCGAGGTGGACTCGGCCGTGGTCATGGTCAATGCCGCAACCCGCTTTACCGATGGAGGTCAATTCGGGTTCGGGGCAGAGGTAGGCATTTCCACTCAAAAGCTGCACGCGAGGGGCCCTATGGGCCTTAGCGAACTAACTTCAACGAAATGGCTAGTTCGCGGCTCGGGTCAAACCCGCATCTAGGTTATTCTGGAAACACGAGATCCAAAGGAGAACAAATTGTTTGCATTGCTCACTGAAGGTACTGAAGGACCGTTCATCCAGCACAGCGAGTTACCTATTCCCGCTTTGATGTTCGGAGTAATTGCAATGTCAATCTTTATCCTCTTGGCATTCATCACTTTTTCTTACCGCGATGTAGCCAACCGCCACGATCACAAGAACTCCAGCTCTCAAGGTCACTAGGCCTCTAAAGCTTCTAGCATGGCAAAATTCCGACTGGGCGTGATGGGTGGAACCTTCGACCCCATTCACAATGGCCACTTAGTTGCCGCCAGTGAAGTCGCAGCCGCACTCAATCTCGATCAGGTAGTTTTCGTTCCAACCGGGGCTCCTTCACAAAAAGAAGAAGTCACCGGAGGAGAACACCGGTATCTCATGACCGTGATTGCAACTGCGGCAAATCCAAGGTTTATGGTTTCTCGGGTCGACATCGACAGAGACAAGCCAACCTACACAGTCGACACACTTACGGATCTAAAGTCTCAGTATCCGGACGCCGAGTTGTTTTTCATAACCGGAAGCGACGCAATCGCCCAAATCCTTTCTTGGCATGAAGCAGCCAAGCTATGGGACCTGGCTCACTTCGTTGCCGTGAGCAGGCCTGGACACACATTGGAAATACCTGAGGTTCCTGACGGGGCTGTAACTTTCGTTGAAGTGCCTGCACTCTCGATCAGCTCAACCGATTGTCGCAACCGCGTTGCCAACGGAGATCCAATTTGGTATTTGGTTCCCGATGGTGTTGTTCAATACATCGGAAAGCACGGTTTGTATCGGGGGGTTGCTTGAGCGACTCAACGATGTACCAGTCCAGAAGAGAACGCAGAGAAGCTGAAAAGAAGGGTTCGTCACCTGCTTCGAATCCCGTAAGTTTCGCAGAACCAACAATGACTGCTCCAACTCCAACAATCAAAGAACCTGACATTTTTCTAGAGCCGGTCAAAAGCGCTGACTTTGGTTCAACAAGCAATTTAGGCGCAGAGCCAGTAACCGCTTCGATAATCATCAACACCGTTCCGAATTTAGAGAACAGCCCAATTGTTATAAGTGGAACTGGCGTTGTTATGACCACCGGCTCGATTGAAGTTCCTCAGATTGATCCAACCACCGGCAGCATTGCTGTGATTAATGAAAGTCAGCAAGCTGACGAAGCAATTGTTGAAGACAGCCTGAACTCATTTGTGTCCTCGGTGGCACCAATTCGAGCCGCAGGAATCGCAAAGACTCGAGCCCGAACCGTTGAGCTAACCCTAATAACCCGCAAGGGCCAAGGTCAGGTCTATGCCGTGATGTCTACAGCCGTATTGATGATCACGATTGGGGCATTGATTGTCGCAGCCTTTATGCTTGGAATCTTCCAATAGTTAGGGATTTGTGACCGCCAGTAAAGAAGCACTCAGAATTGTTCAAATAGCAGCTCAGGCTGCCTCTGACAAAGTAGCTGAAAAACTAGTTGCATTAGATGTCACAAACCCGATGCCCTTAACAGATATTTTCATGATTGCATCTGGACGCAATGAGCGACAGGTAATGGCTATTTCGGATGGCATCGAGGAAAAGCTTCTCGAAAATGGTGTCAAGCTGTTGCGTCGAGAAGGCAAGACCTCGGGCCGTTGGATTCTGTTGGATTTCGGTCATGTAATTTGCCACGTTATGCACGAAGAGGAGCGGATGTATTACTCCCTTGAGCGCATCTGGAGTGATTGCCCAGTAGTTCCACTGGAGGTTGTTTCGGCCGAGAGCAGTATGAGCTAAACTAACCAAGTTCTAAAAAAGATGGGCCTGTGGCGCAGCTGGTAGCGCACCTGCATGGCATGCAGGGGGTCAGGGGTTCAAATCCCCTCAGGTCCACAAAAGACTAATAGCCCTTCGGGGCTATTTTTCTTTTAAGCCCTGGTCAATTTCAATCAAATCTAGACTGGAAGGTATTGGAGAAATATTTTGGATAAACAGAAACTCTCTCGGCCGCATGTTTGGCTTGCCAAGCCAGGCGCATCCAGGACTTTGCTTTTGCTGCATGGCTCTGGAGCAGATGAGCACGATCTACTTTCGCTTGGGCGAGAGCTAGATCCGCGAGCAAACATTCTTTCTCCCCGGGGAGCAGTATCCCAGCAGGGAATGACCAGATTTTTTGAATATGAGCCAGATTTCACACCATCGCGGGAATCTCTCCTAAGGGAGGTTGGAAAACTTGCTGAATTTTTAGAACTGGCAAGTGCGCGTTATGACTTCCCACTGGAGTCGGTCATCACCGTTGGATTTTCAAATGGCTCTCACGCAGGTGGGGCACTGCTGCTATTGAGACCAGATCTGATGCAAACCCTGGTGGCTTTTGGAACCACTCAAGTTTTGCCCGAGCTGGACGTAGAGCCAGATCTTCGCGGGAAGCAAGTCTTTATCGCCAACGGGAAGCAAGATCACTACTCGCCCGAGGCAAAAACAGACGCAATGATTGCTCAGCTTGAGGGTTTCGGTGCCGAGGTGAGTTTGCTGATGCACCCTGGAGGCCACCAAATCAGCGGGGAACACGTTAGTTTCATCGCCTCTGAACTTCGAAGCTAACATTCAGCATTCTCAAAGAAATCCAGCCTAGAATTTGATTAGTTGACCCCCATGAAAGAAGGAGATTAGCGTGTCCCACAACCCAGTATTCAATCGCTCAATGCAGACCGGACTTCAGGCTGCTCGCGAGGTTCCTCAGGAACTAGTCGACGCAGAATTCGCAAAGATTGCTGCTAAGTCTGAGCCAATGACCGTTGAGGGAACTTCTGGCAAGGTCATCGCCATCTTCACTGTGCTGCTTGCAACCGCAGCAGCCACCTGGTTCTTTACTCCACTGCAGTCACTTGTATTCCCAGCCATGTTGGTTGGACTAGGTCTTGCTTTGTGGATTACTTTCTCAAAGAAGGTAATGCCTGCAGTAATCGTGGCTTACGCCGCGGTTGAGGGAGTATTCCTTGGTGGAATCTCCGCAATGTTTGAGGCAATGTACCCAGGTATTGTTCAGTCAGCAGTTTTGGCAACCCTTACTACCGCAGGTGCGATGTTCGCCGCCTACCGCTTTGGCTGGATCAAGGTCGATGCAAGATTCACCAGAATCATGACTTTCGCAATCGTTGGATACATGATCTTTGCTGTGATCAACATTGGTTTTGTTCTAATCACTGGCGGAGCTGGCGTCTACGGTTCAGCATTCGGTTGGCTTGCAGGACTAGTTGGTGCTGGCCTGGCTGCCTTCACTCTGAACTTGGATTTTGAAACCATCATGGTTGGTTCGCGTGACAAGTGGCCAGTTGAGATGGAGTGGCGTGCAGCTTTTGGTCTTGCTGTGACTCTTATCTGGCTATACGTCGAGATTCTTCGACTGCTGTCAATTTTCAACCGCGACTAGTTGGTTTCTCTGGCGGTACTGTTGCCAGAGCTGATTTAGGTCCCAGGCGTTTTCGGCCATTATCGAAACACCTTTTACTCCGGTACGCCTTGTCTTGCCCGAAATCAAAATTAGTTTGGTATTGAATAGCACTGCACTAGATCTGGCCTGGGCTTCATCAAAAAAAGTAGCATCGCTGCAGCCAGTGCCATCATCGAGAGTGATAAATACCACTCGCTTTCCAGATCGCATCGGAGGGCTTTGGGTCGCAACCCTAACTCCCGCTATCAACACGTCGGTTTTTGATCTCAAACCAACTAGCTCATTTGCTCTAACAACACCCATCTGATCTAGCATCGGCTGATACTTAGCCAGTTGATGATCAGTTATATCCATTCCCAGTAGATCGAGCTCTGCCTGAATTTGCCCAGTTTCTGAGATCTGAGCGAAGCCGGATGGCATTTGCTCTTTCGCTTCAAAATCCAACATCGGCTGATTTTGATCTAGCTTCGGTTTGACCTTCAGGGCTGTCAACTGACGCACTCGCTCCAGAACATCTCCTCTGGTGTGATCGTTCGAGCCACCAGCTAGTTCATCAAGCGCCCCTACCAGAGCTAATCGCTTTATGGTTGCCCGAGAAGGTGATGCACGCAGGTAGAAATCAGCCAAATCGACAAAAGGTGCCTGTTTGATAATTCTTGTTATCTCTGAATTTGATATTCCATGCAGATCGGTTAGTGCCATTCGAATACCGGTGCCATCGATAGTTGCTTCAACCAAGTACTCATCCTTGGACTTATTGACATCAAGCGGCAGTATCTTGACCCCTAGTCTTCGAGCTTCAGATAACAGCAGTCGCTTCGGATACATCCCTGGATCATGTGTGAATAGACCCGCTAGAAACTCGGTGGGGTAGTGGGTTTTTAGCCAGGCGCTTTGGTAGGTGGGAAGAGCAAATGCGGCACCGTGCGCCTTACAGAACCCAAAGCTTCCAAAGCCTTCTAACACGCTCCAGATTCGATCAACAACCGCTTTTGAATAGCCGCGCTTAGTGGCGTTTTGCCTAAAGAACTTCTCAACAAAGCCACGGTCTTTTTCTAGGGTTCTTCGAAGCTCATCTGCTTTGGCAAGCGAGCATCCGGTCATCACGTTCAATATCTTCAGCACCTGCTCGTGGAATATCACAACACCCTGAGTTGATTTCAGGATTGGAGCGAGATCTGGATGAATCAGGTCGGGCTTTACAAACCCATGTCGGCCATCTAGGTACGGCGCAATCATGTTGCCCTTCATCGGACCTGGCCTAAACAATGAGATTTGGATTGTTAGGTCATTGAACTCAGTTGGTTGGTGCTTGCCAGTTAGCTCTCGCTGACCTGGGCTCTCGATTTGAAAGACACCGAGGGTGTTGGTGGTCCTGATTTGCCTGAAGGTCTCCTTGTCATCGCGAGCGATTGAGTCAAGATCAATAACTTCTCCAGACACTCGCTCTATTTCTCTAATTGCGTAAGCCATGCTGGATTGCATCCGGACTCCAAGGATGTCTAGTTTTAGCATTCCCATCGGATCCATATCGTCCTTATCGAATTGACTCATCGGAAGCCCTAAACCGCTTGGCTCAACTGGAGTTAGGGAGAGAAGATCCTGGTTTCCTAGAATCACACCGCAGGGATGCATCGAGATGTGCCTAGGCAATCTATCGAGGCGCTCGGTGACATCGACAAGCAGGTTAAGTCTTCGATCGTGTTCAACCTGCTGGGCTAGTTTTTGAAGTTCGGGCTTTTGCCCCAGCATTCCTCGAAAGTTTCTAGCACTAAAGCGCCAGATACTTTTGGCAATCTCATCGATCTGATCTTCTTCAAAGCCAAGTGCCAAGCCGCCATCTCTAACTGCACCTCGGCCGCGGTAGGTGGATTGCATCGAAAGCAG
>Ga0247844_1002092_pt1 | contig 33656 bp, 29 predicted proteins | sample LaCtaG_FD_192421 | JGI IMG/M metagenome (GOLD analysis project Ga0247844, IMG submission 192421) | Freshwater microbial communities from meromictic Lake La Cruz, Castile-La Mancha, Spain - LaCruzMarch201714.5m_1 | ecosystem: Environmental > Aquatic > Freshwater > Lake | place: Spain: Castile-La...
GATAGTAATTCCTATAGAACAAGAAAAATCTCATGCACAATCCATTTAAACTGGTGTCCCCGGCGGGAGTTGAACCTGCGACCTACCGCTTAGGAGGCGGTTGCTCTATCCACTGAGCTACGGGGACAATATTTAATTTTCTTAAAATTAATTTTAATGTTTATTGTAATTTAATCTATTAATTATAGATATCTCTCCAATAAACATGCGTAATTTGTCTTTAAATTAACGCTGCGATAGACTAACAATAATTCGTTTGGAGTTGTATATCATGAAGGCCCTCGTAATAGGCGCCGGTGGAGTTGGTCGAGCGATAGCTAATATCGCATCTCGTCGTACATTTATTGAATCTATGGTGATTGCCGATCGCACACTGGCTAGAGCAGAAGAGGCTGTCGCACGGGTAAAAGACCCTAGATTTTCAGCAGCCATGGTGAATGCGGCTGAATTAGAAGATGTGCGGGAGTTAATCCGCAAAGCTGATCCGGATGTAGTAATCAACGCAGTTGATCCTAGATTTGTAATGCCTATCTTTTTGGCTTGTGAGATTGAAAATACCAATTATGTAGATATGGCGATGTCCTTATCTCGAAAGCATCCGCATTATCCATACACCGAAACCGGTGTGAAATTAGGAGATGAGCAATTTGCTCGTGACTTCAACTGGGATGAGCGAAAGATCTATGCGTTAATTGGTATGGGTGTAGAGCCTGGGATGAGCGATATTTTTGCAAAGTACGCCTCCGAGCACCTATTTAGTCGGATCGACTCCTGCACAATCTTGGATGGTTCAAACTTAAGAGTAGAGGGATTTGATTTTGCACCATCATTTTCAATCTGGACCACTATTGAAGAGTGTTTAAATCCGCCATTGGTTTGGGAGGATGGCCGCGGTTGGTACACCACCACGCCATTTTCAGAGCTAGAGATTTTTGATTTCCCTGAGGGCATTGGTCCAGTTGAGTGTGTAAATGTGGAGCACGAAGAGGTAGTACTTATTCCACAAAAAATTGATGCCAAGAAAGTTAACTTTAAGTACGGCCTAGGTGCTGAATTCATTACCATTTTGAAAACGATTAATATGTTGGGAATGGATCGTAAGGAAACTGTTGAGGTACAGGGTGTTTCCGTTTCGCCACGAGACCTACTCACTGCATCACTGCCAGATCCTGGAACTTTAGGCGAACGTATGCGAGGTAAAACTTGTGCTGGTGCATTAATTAAAGGTTTAGATAAGGATGGAAATCCAAAGGCTTGCTACATCTATAACGTTGTTGACAATGCCTGGTCAATGAAGGAGTTTGGTGATCAAGCAGTGGTTTGGCAAACTGCAATTAATCCAGTAATTGCCCTGGAATTGGTACATAAAGGAATTTGGAAACCACGCGGTGTTAATGGACCAGAGTGGTTTGAATCAAAACCATTTTTGGATTTACTTGAGGAGTATGGCACCTCTTGGCATATTCGTGATGAAGATCCGGTAGGCATAGTTAAATAATGGCGACCGCCCTAGTTACTGGTGCTACGGCTGGAATAGGCAATGCTTATGCACAATTGTTGGCAAAAGAGGGTTTTGATTTAATCCTAGTTGCTAGAAATCTACCGAGATTAAAAAAGGTAGCAGCAGGATTAAGTAAAGAGTATGGCGTGAAGGCGAGCTGCTTAAAGGCTGATTTAAGTAAATCTGCTCAGTTGCTCAAGGTGGAGCGGGTGTTAGCAAGTACCGCTAAACCAGTTGAGGTATTAATCAATAATGCTGGCTTTGGGATCAAAGAAAGTTTTATTGATAGTAATATCAAAGCTGAACAAGAGTTACTTGATGTTTTAGTGACTGCTCCAATGCGTCTAACCCACGCTGTGCTGCCAGGGATGATTAAGCGAAACTCAGGAATTGTTGTAAATGTCAGCAGCGTGGCAAGCTTTATTGCTGGTGGGACATATAGTTCTGCGAAATCTTATTTAACTGTTTTTTCAGAGTATTTAAAGACTGAACTAAAGGGAACAAATATAAAAATTTCTGCACTTTGTCCGGGATTTACTAGAACTGAGTTTCACGCCCGGGGCAAAATGAAGATGAGTGGCCTACCCAATTACATGTGGAACACCACAGATCAGGTGGTAAGTAAATCATGGCGATATGCAAAGGCTGGGAAGGTAATTTGTATTCCCGGGTGGCAGTACATGTTATTAAGCACAATTGCCAGAATTGCTCCTCGGCCAATTGTGCGTCGGGCGGGGATTAATGTAAGGCGTAAACAACGGGTGAAATAAAGGATTTTTCACACCAAATTCACCGCATTGTCCGAGGTATTTACGCAAGCAACACCACTTGGTGAAGTAGAATGATTGCCATACCCAATTAAGGAGTGAAAATTTCGTGATAAAGAAAATTTCTGCAGTAGCACTTACCGGATTTCTAATTTTTGGAGTGACAACTCCAGTACAAGCTGCCACCTCTGGCGGATCCTGCACAACCGCAGGTGCAACAACTAAAATTGGTAAAAATGATTATATCTGTGCCAAGAATCCATTTTTTAGCACCACAAAATTAACCTGGGTTTGGGATGGTTGTATTGAACTTAATACCGATTATGCCGTTGGTAATAAAGAGGCAGTGGATGCACTCCGCGCAGCTGAGTCAAACCGAGCAATACAGATTGAGCCCGTCGGTGCTTCACTTCGTGATTTAATTACCTGGAATTCATTAATCACTTACAAGAAATCTGATGTTGTTTACTACGGCAGTACCTATTACAAAGCTACTAAAACTGGCGTCAATAAAGCTCCAACCTCTGCAAATATAGGAGCGACAAAGTATTGGGTAGTAAATCTGCCGACAAATGCCAGTTCTAAAATTGGCCAGATGCCAGCACCTGCTGCAGTTTTAACAACTGCTAACGCACAGGTTGCTGCACTTACTACCGCTGCGGTTAAGACAACTAAAGCTGCTACTAAGGTTAAGTACAATGAATTATCAAGTTCATTAGCAACTAAAATCTCAACCCTCGAATCAAATAAATCAGCGATTCAATCTGTAGTAGATTCACTTGATCCAGCTTTAGATGAGTTCAGAAATACCTACTCGCTAATGCTTCTTATCAAATCAACAATTAAAGATAAGTGCAATCCTAAGTACTAAAAAGTAATTAACTAAGGCTGTAATGATCGCTTAAGCGATTGTTACAGCCTTACTTGTTGCGGTAAATTTGATTGGCTTTAAAGATGAATTAGCTTCACCACCACCAATTAGTGTTCCATTCAAAGCAAAAGAAGATCCATGTCCTCTCGGTGGTGGACAATTCCATCCACCTTGGCTATCCGGTTTAACTATTACACCCTCATGTGGGCAAGCTAGTCGTATGACTGCAAAACCATTGTCGGTTTTAGAAGTTCGAATCACTGCTACTTTTCCATATTTCTTAATTGATAATTGAACAACTCCGCCAACCTTTGCTAATGATTTATTTGCAGCTAAATTCACCTCTGTTTTACCGTTGGCTAAGGTCTTAATACCAGTTGCTGCCACCGCTGGAACTGTTGCTAAAGCTGCCACCGCTGCGCCACCGCAAATAAAACCACGTCTTGAGAGTGCGACCACTTAAATTTCTCCTATCTTCTTACCTCAAACCTAGCCTTATCTTACTCTTCATTATGATCTCCTTCTCTAAGAATATGATGTTAAAGTGGATTACATCAATAGCGCTCCTACTTCACCTGGTATTTAGATTAATATCACCTGAGAATAATGTGGTAGTAGATCTACTTTTATTTAACTTAGTGGGAATTCTCGCTGCTGGGGTCGCCCTTAATGCACCATTACTCACCGACCGGATCTCTGCAGTATCACTTGGGTTAGCAGCATTAATTTGGAGTTTAGGATCATTTTTTTCAACCTGGAACTCATTTTTCCAGGCACAGGTGCCAGATGGGATATCTGATTTATGCTACTCAATTTTTTATCCACTGGTGTTTTTGGGAGTAACTCGTAGCTTTACCTATAGGCGATCTATAACTGCACTTGAGTTATTAGATACTGTAATTATTGCAGTTGGTTTGGTTAGTATTCTCACCGCTTTTTTACTTAAGCCTGCAATGTTGAGTTTTGAAGGAAGCTCATGGCAGGTCTTTACCTCAATTCTTTATCCGGTTGGTGATCTACTCCTACTTGCCCTGGTTTTAATTTACCTACTGCTTACTCCCATTAATATCCGCTCTATCTTGATAGCGAGTGGACTTTTATCATTTGCCTTGTCAGATTTATTTTTTATTTGGTCATCATTAAATGGTACTTATACTTTTGGATCAATTACGGATGATGGTTGGATACTTGGGTTATTACTTCTTTCTTTATCACTTGGCTTTCCATCGAGTGAGGCAAAGTTTTCCGATAAAATCTCCTCATACAGCGCAACTATTGCGTTAATTGCTAGCAGTTGTTTACTTGGAGTTGCAGCCTTAAAGCCAGGATACTTCCCCAGCTTTATCTTAATTCCAGGCTTTATCACAATTGCTCTGGCATTTATCAGAATGAGTTTTGCATTAAGTGAGGCCAACTCAGCTGGCACAGAGCGAGTTTTAGCACGAACCGATGAATTAACCGGGCTCTCCAACCGTCGCAATTTCTTGTTTCACCTGGCGCAATTAAAAGGTGGTTATATCTTTCTGCTGGATCTAGATGGGTTTAAAAGGATTAATGACAGTTTGGGTCATGATGCTGGTGATCAATTATTGAAGCAGGTGGCAAATAGATTTAGTCGAGTCATTCCAACTGGTGCCCAAATCGCCCGTCTTGGCGGTGATGAGTTTGGTGTGATTGCCCAAGTTGACCAACTTGAAGCTTTCGAGCTGGCCCAAGCGATTAAGGCCACCTTAAGTTATCCGGTCACACTTACTACATCGGAGGTGGCCATTGATGTCAGTATTGGCTACGCAAGTATTGATCCAACTGTTGATGTGATTGATGCCTTGCGGCGGGCAGATTTGGCGATGTATCAGGTGAAGGAAAAGGGTGGTGGGCCAGTACTTTGGGAAAAGGGTAAATTTGAAAAAATAGGTTAATGTTCACTCGCTAAATCCTTTAGCAAGAACTGTGGAGGTCCTAATTGGCAGCACGCTTTTCAAATCGAGTTCTGGTCCTAGGTGCAGGTTCAGTATCACAATGTGTACTACCGCTATTAATTGAACACCTGGTAGATGCCAAACAGATAACAATTGCAGATATGCGTGATAATCGCAGCCGAGTGGCTGATGCAATTAGTAAAGGCGCTGTTTATATACAGGATCAACTTACCCGTGAAAATATGGATCAGTTTTTATCCAAATACCTATCAGCTGGGGATTTCCTCTTAGATTTAGCTTGGAATATTGATGCCAATGCCATTATTGGCTGGGCACATGATCATGGTGTGATTTATTTAAATACCTCAGTTGAAGAATGGGAACCATACGCAGCAGGGGCAACTCGTAATCCAACTGAGCGCACACTTTACTGGCGCCATATGAAACTTCGTAAATTAACTGATACATGGGGTGGCAAAGGTGCTACCGCGATTGTTGAGCACGGCGCTAATCCTGGATTGGTTTCACACCTTACAAAAAAAGCATTAGTTGATATTGCAACCAAATCCTTAAAAGATGGCAAAGCTGCTGCTGGGGTTGAGCAGGCGGTTAGTAGTGAAAACTTCCCACTGCTTGCACAGAAATTAGGTGTCAAGGTTATTCATATTTCAGAGCGAGATACACAGATTTCCAACAAACCAAAAATGGTAAATGAGTTTGTTAATACTTGGTCGGTTGAGGGTTTTTATGAAGAGGGAATTGCACCCGCTGAAATGGGTTGGGGAACACATGAAAAAAGCTTGCCGGCAAATGCCTATCAGCACTCTGATGGACCAAAAAATCAAATTTGTATCGCCCAACCTGGTGCTAAAACTTGGGTGAGATCATGGGTGCCAAATATGGAGACTACTGGCATGGTAATTCGCCATGGTGAAGCTTTTACCATCAGCGATCATCTAACTGTTTGGGATTCAAATAAGGCGATCTATCGCCCAACTGTTCACTACGCCTACTGCCCCACTGATGCAGCGGTTGCATCTATGCATGAGCTTGAGATGCGCCAATGGGAGTTAACACCAAATCAGCGAATTATGAATGAAGAGATTATTGATGGTGATGATCGACTTGGGGTGTTGCTGATGGGACATGCATATAAATCTTGGTGGACTGGCTCCCTACTTAATATCCACGACTCTAGAAAATTAATTCCAAAACAATCCGCAACTACAGTGCAGGTGGCCAGCGCAGTTTATGCAGCGGTTGCTTGGGCGATGAAAAATCCAAATGCTGGATTCAAGGTGCCAGATGATCTGCCATGGCAAGAGGTTTTGGGATACGCCGAAAAATACTGGGGCGGCTACCACTCAGAAGCTGCAGATTGGGATCCGCTTATGCATCGCAATGATTTATTCAAAGGTTGGAATAATCGCAAATATGACGAGAGTGATCCTTGGCAGTTCTCTAACTTTTTAGTTTAATTCTAAAACTGCCATCGCGGCATTGTGCCCAGCAATGCCGCTAACGCCCCCGCCACGAATCGCGCCAGCTCCACATAAAAAGACTCTGGGATGATTTGTCTCAACTCCCCATTTTGTTGTTGAATCATCATCTTTAAATGGGAAAGACAAATCCTTATGAAATATATTTCCCCGTGGCAGCGCTATCTCTTGCTCCAAATCAAGTGGAGACTTAATCTCAATACATAAATCACCATTTGAATCTTTAGCTAAGTGATTTTGAATTGGATCCTCTAGATATTGATTCAGGGCAGCTAATGCCCGCTCTTTTGCAATTTCTTTAACCTCACTTGGCTGCTTTTCAAATAATTTTGCCGGGGTGTGAATTCCAAAGATGGTTAAGGTGTGATAACCCAGCCTGATTAACTCATTGGAGAGTATTGAAGGATCAGACAAGGTATGGCAATACATTTCAAGTGGTAATTCATCTGGGAAGACCCCAGATTTTGCCTGTTGATAAGCCTTTTCTAATTGATTGAAACTTTCATTTATATGCAGTGTGCCTACAAAAGCATCCCTGGCATCTATTCCAGATTTAAATTTAGGCAAGCTCTTCAGCACCATATTGATTTTAATCTGTGAGCCTTCTAAGGATTTAGGTTGCACCTGCCCCATTAGTTTTGCCAATACTTGTGGCGCCGCATTTGAAAGTAGGTAGTTAGCAGAAATTTTTTCACCCTCTGCTAATTCAACCTCAACCTGTGAGTCGGTAGCGCTGACTGATACAACTTTTGAGTTTACTTTGATCTCAACCCCGAGTGATCTAGCTTTTTTATCTAACTCTAAGACAAGTGCGCCCATGCCTCCTTTTGGCACCTTCCATTCGCCACTTCCATTACCGATTAAATGATAGAGAAAACATATGTTTGTTTGCATTTCATAGGCTGATGAGAAAGTGCCAATCAAACCATCGGTGAGAATTACTCCCTTTACTAAATCATCTTCAAACCGCTCGTCAAGTACTTTTCCTAGTGGTTGTTCAATTAGCATCCGCCAGATTTGATCATCTCCCAGTGCACTTTTTATTTCACTCTTTGTTGGTAGTGGTTTAAGCAAGGTGGGAGATATTACTTTTGCAAATTTACTCACCTGATCATAAAACTCATACCAAGCCTTACTCTCAACCTCTGTATTAGTTAGAGATTTAAATGATTCCACATTTGATTGATCCCAGACCCTTTTAACCAGTAGACCTGCTTGGTTACCGTTTTTAAGATAAGGGGTGTACGAAGATATTTTGCGGGAGATGGTTTCAAACTTTAAATCTAGATCTGAAAGGATTTGATCAGGTAGCAGTGAGACTAAGTATGAGTAACGTGAAATCCGAGCATCTACTCCTTCAAATACTTGTTCAGAGGTTGTTGCGCCACCAACCTCATTATTTGTTTCAAGTATCAGTACTTTCTGACCAGATTTTGCTAAATATGATGCCGCAACTAACCCATTATGGCCAGCGCCAATAATTATCACATCATATTTCTTCATTTTATTCCTTTGGATATGCCGGCTTATTTACTTTTATCTCCTCGAGTCGGGTGAGTGACTCAATTCTTTCAATCTTGTGGTCAACAATTGGTTTTACATAACCCTTGCTGTATCCATCAGGATGTTCCCAAGGTTCATGTATTTCAATACCTTTTATATGAGCAAGCTCTGGCACATACTTTCGAACATAATCTCCCTTTTCATCAAACCTTTTTCCCTGCTCTACTGGATTAAATATCCGATAGTAGGGGGATGCATCGGTGCCACAACCTGCGGTCCACTGCCAACCATGGGCATTAGATGCTACGTCATAATCAATTAAGTGCTCTCGGAAAAACCTCTCACCTAATTGCCACTCAAGGTGTAAATCTTTAACTAAAAAGGATGCCACGACCATACGTGTTCGATTGTGCATCCACCCTTCAATCAACATCTGTCGCATTGCAGCATCAACAAATGGATATCCAGTTTTGCCCTCACACCAAGCTTTAAATTGATCACCTGGTTTGTCATATCGCATCTTCGCAAACTGAGGTGCGTAGTAATCTGTTTCGGTATGTTGGTTGTGAAATAAGACATCAGCGTAAAACTCTCGCCAAGCAATCTCTTTTCGAAAAACATCATGTGCCTTGCTCTCACCCAGTGGCGCCAACAAAGTTCTGGGATGGATCTCTCCCCACTTTAAATGGGCACTCATTTTGCTAGTGCCATCGATTCCCGCAATATTTCTTGCCTGGTCATACTCATTTAAACCATTTTTTTGAAAATGCTTAAATCTCTCAATTGCTGCCATCTCACCAGCTGGTGTTATTTTTGTACCAGTTGGCAACTTCCAATCTGGAAAGTTGCGATCATCAGCTGCTGGCTTGAGGACATTAATTATCTTTGGCTTGTCTGCTGGCTTACGCCAACCGTGAGCACACCATGCTTTATAGAAAGGTGTGTAAACCCGGTAGGGCGTTGCATCAGTTGGCTTTCGTACTCGACCAGGTGCAACTGCGTAAGGTGAACCAGTTCTAACTAATTTAATTCCAGATTCTTCAATCTTATTATCTCGATTAGCACCATATGGTTCATACTCTGTTGCAATGTGCACTGAGCTTGCGTTATACCGTTTTATTAAATCATTTAATACAGTTAGTTGATCCCCAGCAATCACATTTAACTTCTTATCAAGTGAGTCATCTAGGTGGTGAAGTGATTGTGCAAGGTATGCCAGCCGCTTACTACCAGCACTTTTTATTAATGTTGGATCCAAAATAAATACCGGAACTATCTCATCACTTTCTGCAAGCGCAGCAAGTAAAGCTGGGTTGTCGCTAATTCTTAAATCTCGCCGAAACCAAACAATTGATCGCAAAGCCATTGGGTAATTCTAGGAGTGAAGTGACTCCACACTCTCATCCCAGCCCTCAACATCCTTTGGCTTTCTAGGCCCTGGACCAACATATCTAGCAGAGGGGCGAATGATTCGTCCCGTTTGCTTTTGTTCCAAAATATGCGCAGACCAGCCAGCAGTTCTAGCTGCAGTAAACATTGATGTAAACAGGTTGGCCGGAACTTTGGCAAAATCCAAAATTATGGCTGCCCAAAACTCCACATTAGTTTCTAATACTCGATCTGGTTGGCGTGCTTTTAATTCAGCGAGCGCAGCCTTCTCAAGTGCCAATGCCACTTCATATCTTGGTGCGTTCAACTCTTTAGCGGTGCGGCGTAGTGTGCGAGCGCGTGGATCCTCAGCGCGATATACCCGATGTCCAAATCCCATCAACCGCTCATGTTTATCTAAAATTGATTTAACATATTTTTCAGCATCGCCAGTTTTTTCTACCGCCTCGATCATATTAAGAACTCGAGCAGGTGCACCACCATGTAATGGTCCACTCATCGCACCAATTGCACCCGAGATGGAAGCTGCAACATCCGCACCCGTTGATGCAATTACTCGGCCAGTAAAAGTTGATGCATTCATGCCATGTTCAGCAGCTGAAACAAAGTAAGCATCTATTGCGCGCACATGCACAGGATCTGGCTCACCACGCCATCTGATCATCATTCGCTCAACTACCGTGTGTGCTTTATCAATCTCTGATTGTGGAATCGCTTGCGCAATTGTGCCGCGGGCTGATTGGGCAACATAAGATAAGACCATCACTGAAACTCTGGCCAGATTACTTCTTGCCTCTTCATCTGAAATATCAAGTAAAGGTTTTAATCCCCAAGCAGGTGTCAGCATGGCAATTGCAGATTGCACATCCACCCGCACATCACCGGTGTGTACTGGAATTAAAAATGGTTCAGCTGGAGGAAGTCCTGGATTAAACTCATCATCTACTAATAAGCCCCAGACATTTCCAAAGGTAACTCGGCCAACTAGATCTTCAATATCAACGCCACGATACCTAAGCGCGCTACCCTCTTTGTCAGGTTCGGCAATCTTTGATTCAAAGGCAATTACACCCTCTAAGCCGGGCTTAAAATCATCTGCCACAAAATCTCCCTTAGCGTGCTACGGATCATATTGTGCTACCTACTCGGCAATGCTACAAATCAGATCGAAAGTGAGGTTGGATAGAACTATGAGTAGCAGAGAAGATATCGCAGCAATGCGCAGGCAGTACGGTGAGATCGGATTAATAGAGAGTGAAATGCCAGCAAACCCCTTCTCACTCTTTGATACCTGGCTAAAACAGGCAGCTGAGAACGAAATTATTGTGGAGCCCAACGCCATGGTCTTATCAACCATTGCAGATGATTCACCAACTAGTAGAACTGTGCTGCTAAAAGATTTAACTCAGAGTGGCTTTACATTCTTTTCTAATTACGGCTCCAATAAGGCAAAGCAAATTGATGAAAACAAGAATGTCTCACTCTTATTTCCCTGGTATCCAATGGAGCGGCAGGTCATAGTTTTAGGAAGTGCCAAAAAAATAAGCCGCAGCGACTCTGAAAAATACTTTGCTTCCCGGCCACGTGGCTCTCAAATTGGTGCGTGGGCGAGTGAACAATCTATGGAGTTAAGTTCAAGAGCTGAGTTAGAAAAAAAGTTTAAGGAGTTTGAGAGTAAGTGGCCAGAGGGTTCGCAGATTCCGACACCGCAAGGTTGGGGCGGCTATGTGGTGGATCCAATATCAATTGAATTCTGGCAGGGGCGGTACTCAAGGCTGCATGATCGAATTCGATATATCAGGGGGAAAGATAATAATTGGCAGATCAAACGACTCAACCCCTAATATCTACCAATGAGTGAAATAAAGATCCCAGAAAATCTAAAACCAACAGATGGCAGATTTGGTTGTGGGCCTTCAAAAATCCTACCTAACTCAATTGCAAATTTAGCTACTAATTATGGAAAAGTTTTAGGAACTAGCCACCGCCAAAAACCAGTCAAAGAGGTAGTAGGCGCAGTACGAGGTGGTTTGAAAACTTTGTTTTCATTACCAGATGGTTATGAAGTAGTACTGGGAAATGGTGGCTCAACCGCCTTTTGGGATATTGCCACCTTTGGTTTGATTGAAAAGAAATCTCAACACTTAGTATTTGGTGAATTCTCATCTAAGTTTGCTGCTGCCGCAAAAGCTGCGCCAATGATTGAAGATCCCACTGTAATTAACGCTGAGCCAGGATCTCATCCAGTTGTAAAAATAGAGGCAGATATTGATGCCTACGCACTTACGCATAATGAAACTAGCACTGGCGTGATGATGCCAATCATTAGGCCACAGGGTGCTAATGATGCGCTAGTTCTGGTGGATGCTACAAGCGCTGCGGGTGGATTGTCATTAGATATTACCCAATCAGATTGTTACTACTTTGCGCCGCAAAAATCTTTTGCCTCTGATGGCGGATTGTGGATTGCAATCATGAGCCCGGCAGCAATCACACGGGTTGAAAAAATAAAAGCTAGTGGCAGATGGGTGCCAGCATTTTTTGATCTTTCAATTGCAATTGAAAATTCTCGGCTTGATCAAACCTATAACACACCCGCACTTGCTACCTTAATTTTATTAGCTGAACAAATTAAGTGGATGAATGAAAATGGTGGCTTAAAGTTTGCAGCCGGGCGAAGTGCTGATTCAGCAAGTAGGCTTTATAAGTGGGCCGAAACCACCAGCTACACCACACCATTTGTGACCGATCCTGCAATGCGATCTAAGGTAGTTGGCACAATCAATTTGATCGATTCAATTGACGCACTTGAAGTGGCAAAAATATTGCGTGCAAATGGCATTGTAGATACTGACTCTTATCGAAAACTTGGAAAGAATCAACTGCGAATTGGTATGTTTCCAGCGGTTGAACCAGATGATATTGACGCTCTTACTAAATGTATTGATTATGCAGTGGCGGCAATTAGCAAATGATGAGCGCAAAGTTTCGTAGAGCGGTAACTATTGCAATCTTGTTTGGCATGGTTACTATGGTTTTAATCAGCGGCCTGTAGGGGTATTATCAAGATATGAAAGAGGCGATATTTGTAATTGCCATGGGCATCGTGCTTTGGATAATCGCACTTGTGTTTGCCATCGTTATGAATGCCAGCTCCACTGTTTTGTGGATCTGTTTGATTGGGGCATTACTAGGAGTTGTCGGACTTCGCTACACAATCAGACGTGGTCGAAAAGGTGCGCTTTAATTTCCATCTACTTGTGAGGCAATACCGCGTAAGACCTTTGCTAAGCGCTCTGCATCTGCTGAGGTTGCACGCCCGCTACGAAGTGAGTTGCTATAGCGATCTAAAATTTTAATCGTATCCTCAATCATTGCTGCTAAATCATCATTTTTCCCGCGTGAGCCGGTTGACATCGTTGGTGGCGCCTCAACAATTGAAACTGATAGTGCTTGTGGTCCACGTCTGCCATCTGCAATAGAAAACTCTAACTTTGTGCCAGGTTTAACCGTTGCAACTCCTTCAGGCAATGCTGCAGCTGCAAGATAAACATCTTCACCCTCATCATTGGAAATAAAACCAAAACCCTTTTCCAAACTAAACCATTTAACACGACCGCTAGGCATTGGTATCTCCCTTCAAAATTTAGTGTTCGTTTAGGCCATCTACCTCATGGACAGATGCTTAGTTTAACCCACTTAAGAAGGTGGGCGTTAGTGGTTATTCAGCCTTAATTAGCGCCTCTGAGTGTGCGCCACAGCCATGATCAAAGGAAACCACCCGAGCATCCTCAGGTGAAATGGCATTAGAGCAAACACCAAACGCCCCGCGAAGTGAGCCGGCAATTGGAATAAAAAATCCACAAGAGGAGCATGGTTTTGGCGCAGCTTTTGCAATTGCAGCGCGTGGTCCACGATCACCTTCATACCATCGCTTACTTGCAGCATCACGGCCAACTACTGATAGCACTCGCGCTCTACCTAAACCAAACTCAAATAATTGTGAAACCTCTAGCTCTTCATCCTCTGGCAACATTGCATACGCTGGGGTTAATCGCTCATCATCTGGAGCAGTTGGCACAATATCGCCGACACCAATATCTCCTGGCTGAATTCTTTGAGAGTATGGCACCCAATCCGGTGCTAACAATGCTTTTGCACCTGGCAATAAAACTACATCACAGATTGTGGCAGCACTCTCCTCGTCAACCTTTGCAGCGGTGACCGCCCACAGCCAGCCGTTGTATCCTGGCAATTTTGCATGAAACAAATAAGTAGCAACTCTTTCTTCATCAGAATCAATTGAATACAACTCACCGACATACTCACTCTTGCCAGAATCTTCAATCGCAGCTTGTTTGGCAAGTGATAAAACTCCAAAAAGATCAGTTTTGTTTACCTCAACCTCAATTTTTGCTGGGTAGGTTTTTTTTGGTGCAATGTAAGGTTTTCTTACAATGGCAGGAGCAGCTGGTGCTTCAATTTTAGGTTTGGCAATTGCTTCTAAGATCGCCTCATCAACTGGTGCTTCTGGCTCTGCCACCAGTGAGCTCGCGCTTTTACGCAGCTTCTTAAATAATGATTTTTTCTTTGCCATCTCTAAATTGTATTCTGTAAATGATTAAAATGAAAAAGCCCCCACTTTTAAGCGGGGGCTTTTTCTATATTTTCTAATCTCTTAGAAATCCATTCCGCCGCCGTCGCCACCTGGCATTGGTGCTGCTGGCTTTGGCTCTGGTTTATCTGCAATTACCGCCTCAGTTGTTAAGAACAAAGCTGCAATAGATGCTGCATTTTGTAGCGCTGATCTAGTTACTTTTGCTGGATCAATAATTCCACTCTTGATCATGTCAACATACTCACCAGTGGCAGCATCTAAACCAAACCCTGCCTCTAAGCCACGAACCTTTTCTACAACTACGCCACCCTCAAGGCCAGCATTAATTGCAATCTGCTTAAGTGGTGATTCAACTGCGTACTCAACAATTTTGCCACCAGTTGCTTCATCGCCACTTAGCTTTAATTTTGCAAAGGCAACCTTTGATGCCTGAAGTAATGCCACGCCACCACCAGCAACAATTCCCTCTTCTACCGCTGCCTTAGCGTTGCGAACTGCATCTTCAATTCGGTGCTTGCGCTCTTTAAGTTCAACCTCAGTAGCAGCCCCTGCCTTAATTACCGCTACACCACCAGCAAGTTTTGCCAACCGCTCCTGTAATTTCTCGCGGTCATAATCAGAGTCACTCTTTTCAATCTCACTTCGGATCTGATTAACCCGACCCTTAATTTGATCTGCATCTCCGCCGCCTTCAACAATTGTTGTCTCTTCTTTGGCAATAACAACCTTACGGGCGGTGCCAAGTAATTCAACGGTGGTTTGATCAAGCTTTAATCCGACCTCCTCTGAGATTACGGTAGCGCCAGTTAATATTGCAATATCTTGCAGCATTGCCTTGCGACGGTCACCAAAACCAGGGGCTTTAACTGCAACAGATTTAAATGTGCCCCGAATCTTATTTACTACCAAGGTTGAAAGTGCTTCACCTTCAACATCTTCGGCAATAATCATCAGTGGCTTGCCGGTTTGCATTACCTTCTCAAGGATTGGTACTAGATCCTTGATATTTGTAATCTTGGCATTGGCAATCAGAATGTAAGCATCTTCCATAACTGTTTCCATACGTTCGGTGTCAGTGACAAAGTAAGCAGAGATATAACCCTTATCAAATCGCATACCCTCAGTCAGCTCTAACTCCAGACCAAATGTATTGCTCTCTTCAACGGTAATTACACCCTCTTTACCAACCTTATCCATCGCCTCTGCGATCATCTCACCGATTGTGGAGTCAGCAGCTGAGATCGAAGCGGTGGCTGAGATCTGCTCTTTAGTTTCAACTGGCTTTGCCATCTTTAATAACTCTGTTGAGATTGCCTCGACCGCTTTTTCAATTCCACGCTTTAATGACATGGGATTTGATCCGGCTGCAACATTTCGAAGTCCCTCGCGCACCATTGCTTGTGCTAAAACTGTGGCAGTTGTGGTGCCATCACCGGCAACATCATCAGTCTTCTTTGCAACCTCTTTAACTAAATCTGCACCAATCTTCTCCCATGGATCATCTAATTCAATCTCCTTGGCAATTGAGACACCATCATTGGTAATAGTTGGCGCTCCCCATTTTTTCTCCAGCACAACGTTGCGACCACGGGGCCCAAGGGTCACCTTGACCGCATCTGCTAATACATTCATGCCGCGCTCTAAGCCGCGACGAGCCTCTTCATTGAAGGCAATCATCTTTGCCATTGTTTTTCTCCCTCTATTTGTTTCTTAAGGACTACCAGGTGTTTTTATCACTCACACCCTTTGAGTGCTAAGGCCAAATCTAGAGGATTTATTCCAGATGCGCCAAATGAGGTGAGGGCGGATGCGGGCGGATAAGGGCGGATTAAAGGTTAAAGCCCAGTTTGCTGCTGCTGCGACCTTGGGTACGGCTATCTCGAAGCCTAAGGAGCCGCTTTACCAATATTGGATCAGCCATTACCGCAGCTGGCTTATCAATCAGATTATTTAATAATTGATAGTAGGCAGGTGGGGTTAAGTTAAATAACTCTTTAATTGAACTTTCCTTCGCCCCTGCATGACGCCACCAGGTGCGTTCAAAATCCAACATTTTTATCTCAAACTCAGATAGCCCAGATGATGCTGGGTCATTAAGCGGAGCGAGATTTTCAACCATTGGCCTATCTTAAAAGAAAGGTGTGACAAAGGGTGGATTTAAGTTAGAGCGTGGCGAGAATCTCGGCAATATCCTCTTCATTAGTCCAGGGATTAACTATCGCAAATCGCAAGATTGGTTTTCCCTTATGTGCTGATGGGGTGACAAAGCCAATTTGGTCTGCTAATAATTTATCACTCCATTTTTCATAATCATCACTACTCCATCCCTCCCGTTCAAAGGCAACAATGGAGAGAATCGGCTCCATTAATAACTTTAGATTTGGATGATTGCGTACCTGTTCCGCTGCATTTTTAGCAACCTCCATAGTTCGCTCCATTGCTTTTGCATACTCAGCGGTGCCGTGGGCGGCGAGTGAAAACCAAAATGGTAATCCTCGAGCCCGCCTGGTTAAATGAATTGCATAATCAGATGGATTCCACTCATCATCCTCTTCTAAGGTTTCAAGATAAGCAGCTTTTTGCAGATGTGCTTTCTTTGCAAGCTTTGGATTTCTATAAATCAAGGCACAAGCATCAAAGGGGGCGAACAACCATTTGTGTGGATCAACAATTAATGAATCAGATAACTCCACGCCATCAAATAATGGACGCACCGATGGGGCACAAAGTGCGGCTAAGCCATATGCGCCATCAACATGAAACCAAATTCCGCGCTCTTTGGCGCAAGCTGAAATGCTTTTTAAGTTATCTATTATTCCTAGATTTGTTGTACCGGCGGTTGCGACAATTGCAAATATTTGATGGCCAGGATTTTCTTGATGGTATTTATCAATCGCCGTTGCGCAGGCCTCACCTTGCAGCGCGCCATCTTTATCTGGCTTAATTAACAAAATACCAACATCCATAACCTCGGCAGCGGATTTGATTGATGCATGCGAATCCGCACTTGCAGCAATTACCCACCTAGTGACATCTTTTCGTTTACCTCTAAAGGTGTTTCTGGCGGTTACTAAGGCAGATAAATTGCCAATGGTGCCACCTTGCACAAATACCCCACCTGAAGTGCTTGGCATGCCAGCTAAATCTGAGATCCACTTAAGTGCTTGATTTTCGGCAAAGACAGCTCCCGCTCCCTCAAGCCATGAGCCGCCGTAGAGTGCTGAGGCACCAACTACTAAATCAAATAAGTTTGCATACTCACTTGGTGCAGATGGAATAAATGCTAGATACCGTGGATGATCAGTTGAGATACAGGCTGTTGCTAATACATCTTTAAATAATTTGAGAGTTTCATGCCCACCTAATCCCTTTTCGGTGATGGTATTTCCAGCTAATTCGTACAACTCCTGCGCAGTTTTTGGGCCATCAAGAGGTGGATCTTTGCGCAAGCGAATCAGTGAGTACTCAAGTACCTCTTTGGCTAGCTCCTCAACCTCAGCTGTGAACTGGTGCATTTGCTTCCGCGTAATCTTTTCGGTTTGCGCTGCGAATTAAATTTCTAATCATGGTTGGAAAAACCAAGATGTGAAATGGTGCTACTGCCCACCAATAAAGTCGGCCAATTAAGCCAAGTGGGGCGTAGGAGGCCTCTTGGGTCACCTGGCTTTTACCATTAGGTAGTTGCTTGATTTTAAATTCCAACCAAGCTTTGCCTGGCAAAATCATCTCAGCATAAAGCTTTAATGATTTTCCTGGCTCCATAGATTCAACCCGCCAAAAATCTAATGACTCTCCCACTCTTAAATGAACTGGATCTCTTCTTCCTCTTCGCAAGCCAACTCCGCCAATCATCCGATCCAATAAACCTCTTAAGTACCAAAGAAAATCAGCGCCGTAATATCCGTTGTCACCACCGATCTCCTCAATTGCAACCCATAAATTTTTCATAGAAGCATCAGTAATTCGCACCCGCACATCTTTAGATATTGACTCACCCGCCCAATCTGGATCACTCTGTGCTTTTTGCCATGGCGCAGTTGGAGTGGTGGCATCTGACCAACGAGTTATTACCGTGTTACTTGATACTTTATCTAATGCCAGGGAGATTGCTCGCTCTACATCAGTTAATCCTTCAGGTGGTGGTGGAATTAAGTTGTTCAGTGATTTTTTTGGATCTGCGACTACCTCGCTAATTAAAGAGCCAACTAATGGCCGCGCAAGCCCAGTTGGTACTGGAGTCACAAAGCCAATCCAAAGGCTTGAAAGCTTTGGTGTTAAAACTGGCACTCTGATAATGATTCGCTTTCGAAGTCCAGATAATTTGGCAAACTTTTGCATCATGTCGGCATAAGTCAAAACCTCTGGCCCGCCAATATCAAATACGCCCGCCACTGGTTTAACTAATTCTGCGGCATGCTTTAAATACCAAAGTACATCTCTAATCGCAATTGGATGAGTTTTATTCATAACCCACTTAGGGGTGGTCATTATTGGTAATCGGTGAGTCAAATGTCGAAGCATCTCAAAGGAGGCAGAACCAGAGCCAATAATTATTCCAGCTCTAATCTCCATCACTGGAACTGTGGTTGAGGCTAGTGATTTACCGGTATTCGCTCTGGATTGCAAATGCTTACTAGTTTTTTCATCGTTGTTAATTCCGCCTAAATAAATAATTTGTTTTACACCGCAACTCTCAGCTGCCTTAGCGAAATTGAACGCCATTTCAGATTCAATTTGATCAAAATTAGGACCTAAGTTAATTGAGTGCAAAAGATAAAAAGCGGTGTGGATCCCAGTTAATGCATTCACAGTAGATTGGTAATCCGATGCGTTTCCTACTGCGATATCAACTGCTGAAGCCCAGGTATGGCTCTGTGCTTTATTAATATCGCGGACAAAAACCCGAACATTCATCTCATCATTAAGAAGTGATGTGACTAACCTGCCGCCAACATATCCAGAGGCACCGGTAACTAAGATTTTGCGCTCATCCGTCATGGTGAAAACAGTAGACTTAACCTGTGAATAAACCAAAGGTAGTTATTTTAGGTGGCGGGTTTGGTGGGCTTGCTGCCGCTAGAGCGCTACATAAATTGACCGATGTCACAGTTGTTGATCGCCATAACTTTCAAACCTTCCTGCCTTTGCTTTATCAGGTATCAACTGCAGGACTTGCCGCAGATCATGTGGCTTACCCCATAAGAGGAGCACTTCGTGGCACAAAGGTTAAATTTCGAATGGGTTCACCGATTGCAATTGACCATAAAAACAAAGAAGTAAAACTAGATAGCAGTGAGGTTTTAAAGTTTGATCATTTAATTGTTGCCTTAGGTTCAGTAACTGCGGATTTTGGTGTTGCTGGAGTAAGTGAGTTTGCACTGGGAATGAAAACTGTCCATGAAGCACTAACTATCAGGGCTGAGATTATGCGAAGGTTTGAAGATCTTTGCAGGTTCGAAGATGACACAAAATTTTCAATTGCAGTAGTAGGTGGCGGTCCAACCGGTGTGGAGATGGCAGGGGCGATTGCAGAGTTAATTCGTGGACCGCTAAAACATGACATGCCAAAGGTTGCGGGCAATATTCAGGTTTCATTAATTGAAGCAGGCCCAAGAGTCTTGCCATCATTTGCATCATCACTATCTGCTCGAACCAAGAAAGATTTAGAAAAACTGGGCGTAAAGGTATTAGTAAATGCTGCGGTAGAAAAACTTGAGCATCGAAAAATTACTTTAAAAGATGGCAGTGTGCTGCAATCTGAGATAACTATTTGGGCAGCTGGGGTAAAAGGATCTGATGCGATGACGCAATTGGCGCTACCAGTTGCTGGTAATCGAATTGCGGTTGAGCCAACTATGCAGGTAAAAAACTACCCATATATTTGGGCATTAGGTGATATCGCTGGTGCTATCGGCGCAGATGGCAAAGGTTTACCGATGGTGGCACCTGTTGCAATTCAACAGGGAAAATTCATAGCAAAACAAATTGCCAGAGTTAGTGAGAATAAGCCCCTTACTAATTTCAAGTATCTTGATAAGGGATCTATGGCAACAATTGGCAGAAATAAAGCGGTAGTGCAGGTACGAGGAATTAAAATTGCGGGGCCAATTGCCTGGCTTGCTTGGTTATGGCTACACCTGTTTTACCTATTAGGCGGCCGAAATAAGATTGGCACTATGGCTGATTGGACTTGGAATTACCTGACCTTTGATCGCGGCAATCGCCACATCATGGATTCAAATTAAGTTTTAAACTATGGCAAAACCGGTTTATCGAAAGTACATAAAAATTGGTGGCCACCAAATCTGGTCGGTTAAATGGCAGAAGAATGGCGAACCGGTGGTGTTGCTACATGGCGGACTTAGCCATACTGCAAAATGGGAAAAGAAAATTCTGCCAGCAGTTGCTGCCACCCATGAACCATTTGCTTATGATCGAACCGCCCATGGTTATACCAAGGTTAGGCCTGGGTATATGCACTTTGATTTTCAAGTTAAAGAGCTGGTTGCGTTTATTAAAACTGTGATTAAAAAACCAGTTCACATTATTGGCTGGAGTGATGGTGGCAATATTGGATTACTGGCAGCGATTAAATATCCAAAATTAGTAAAATCTTTAGTGGCAATTGGTGCAAACTACACCTATGACGCAGGCTTATCATTTGATTTAGACAATGTCGAGGTATCACCTGAAGAGTCTGCAAACTTTGTCAGGATGAGTAAACAAGATCCAAAATTACTGCTAGAGATTAAGAAAAAAGCTTTTAAAGTTTGGCAAACCGAACCAAAGATACGGCTATCGCAACTTAAGAAGATTAAGTGCCCAGTATTAATATTGGCAGCAGATGATGAGCCATTTACCAGCCAGATGACATTTAAAATGTATGAAGGGATTCCAAATGGCAGGCTTGCGGTGATACCAGGTGCATCTCATAATTTAGTAAGTGAAAAACCAAAGTTAATGCAGGCAGTAATTAAAGATTTTTATAAATCACTCAGCTTTCCAATGACCAAGATGCCTAATAGACGTGCTAAACAACAAGAGAAGATTTTAAGAAACTCTTAACTCTGCAGGTGCTCCTTTTGGTACAAATGGTTTATTAGGTAGTACTGCGGAGATCTTGCGATAAGCGGTGTTTTGCGCAGGACGTGTGTCTGCCTCACCTTTATTTGGCCAGAAGGAAAAAGCTCGCTCAGCTTGAGCAGTAATTGTCAGTGATGGGTTTACACCAAGATTTGCAGTAACTGAAGCACCATCAACAATATGAAGTGTCGGATAGTTATAAACCCGATGGTAGGGATCAATCACTCCGGTTTTAATCGAGTCACCAATAACGCACCCGCCAACAAAGTGTGCGGTAAATGGTGCGTTAATTAAATCGCCAATGTGACCACCTGCAATGCCGCCATTATTTTCCGCAATTCTTCTAGCCACCTCATTGGCAGCTGGTATGTAGGTTGCGTTGGGGGTGAGTGAATCATTTTTAGAGGTTAATCGAAAACCAAATAAGCCCTTTTTTCCTTTTACGTTGATAGCTGAATCGACGTTTTGCATAATCAACGCCACTACTGTCCGCTGACTCCACTGCCTAACATCTAATATCTTTAAAACCAAGGAGGGCTTGGTAATCACTTGGCGCAACCACTGCCTTCTTCGATCTTTAATATTTGTGCCATCTGTCATTACGGTCTGAAGCAAGCCCATGAAATTACTTCCCTTGCCATATCGAACTGGCTCAACATGGGTGTGATCATCTGGAAAAAATGATGAGGTGATGGCAGAGCCAGCAGAGAAGTCAGTTCCGCCTTTTGGCATGATACTGCCGGTAAGTGCCTCGCTATTAGTCCTAGATAATTTGCCTAACTGCTCTGAAAGATTAGGTAGCACAGAATCTGATTTCATCTTATGTAGCAGTTTTTGGGTGTTATATGTACCAGCTGCAACTACAACTTGAGATGCAGTAAAGACTCGCTTGCCGCCAAACCAGGCAGAGCTTTTGCGAGCAGTAACTTTCCAACTGCCATCTAGTAATTGTTCAGTTTTAATCACAGTGTGCTCAGGAAATACCTTTGCTCCCGCTTTTTCAGCCAAACCCAAGTAATTCTTAGGCAATGTATTTTTAGCATTATGCCGGCAACCGGTCATACACCCGCCACATTGCAAACAGCCATCTCGATCTGGACCTACACCGCCAAAAAATGGATCCTTAGATTTAATTCCCACTCCATCACCAAAATAAACTCCAAGGGGCGCTAATTTAAATGTGTGACCCACTCCCATTTGATCCGCTACCTCTTTCATCGCTTTATCTGAGGGAGAAAAATATGGGTTTTGGGCGACTCCTAACATTCGAGAGGCTTGGTCATACCAGGGAGATAATTCACTCTGCCAATCAGTGATGTGTTTCCATTGCTTATCTTCAAAGTAAGAGGCAGGTGGTTTATATAAAGTGTTTGCATATACCAATGAGCCGCCACCAACACCAGCTCCTGCTAAAACTAAAACATCTGGCAGCACATGGATCCGTTGAATCCCACGAAGTCCAAGACGGGGCAGATATAAAAATCTGCTCAGTCGCCAAGAGGTTTTTGGAAAATCCTTATCGTTAAATCTTCTGCCCGCCTCAAGCACTGCGACCCTATAGCCTTTTTCAGTAAGGCGAAGTGCGGCAACAGAGCCGCCGAAGCCAGAGCCAATTACCACCACATCAAAATCGGCTGATTTCATAATCAAACTCTACTTTGATTACTTAGCAATAATAAGTAGTTAAAACTGGAGCCCCCCGTCAGGATTGAACTGACGACCTGCCGCTTACAAGGCGGCTGCTCTACCACTGAGCTAGAGAGGCGGGTTTATAGGGGCGTAATTATGCCATGAATAAATCAACATAATCTCCGCTGCGGATTTAGGCAATAAAATCTAGTAAGTTGCCCGTATGCGTCTTGGCGTCTTAGATGTTGGCTCAAATACTGTGCACTTGCAAATTGTTGATACCGCCCCCGGCGCTAGGCCAAATCCAACTTTTAATTACAAAGAGGAGCTTCGGCTAACTCAATATATATCTACTGAAAATCTTGTTTCAGATGATGGGGTAGAAAAACTTCGAAGTTGTATCAAGCGAGCGATAGAACAATCCTCTGCAGTGCAGACGCAAGAGTTATTGCCTTTTGCAACCTCAGCATTACGTGAGGCTAGAAATGGTGATGAGATAATCAAATCAATAAATAAGGATTTTAATATTGATCTACAAGTTTTATCTGGCGAGGAGGAGGCGAAGTTAACATTTTTAGCTGCAAGACGTTGGTTTGGTTGGTCCAGTGGGCGGCTATTGGTAATTGATATTGGTGGTGGCTCACTTGAAATGGCGGTCGGCGTGGATGAATCTCCAGAGGTTGCTATCTCACTTCCACTTGGCGCAGCAAGGTTAACTAAGGAGTTTTTAAAGGGTGATCCTTACACTGATAAAAGTATTAGGGCGCTTCGAGATCATATTGAAAATAAACTTGAGCAAATCCTGCCATCATTAGTCAAGCACCAAGAAAGCGACCGAGCAATTGCAACTAGCAAAACCTTACGTACTTTAGCTAGATTGGCAGGAGATTGGTTTGATGGCGGTGGGAAGAATTTAACTGTTGAGGCAATTAGAAAAATCTCACCGAAATTGGCAGATATGGATGAGAGCTCTAGAGCTAAATTACCTGGGGTTTCTGAGAACCGAGCATCTCAAATAGTTGCCGGCGCCTTTGTTGCCGAGAGTGTGATGCGAAATTTAGATATCAAGGAGTTAGAGATTTGTCCGTGGGCACTTCGTGAAGGAGTGATCCTTAAATGGCTTGATTGGATGGAAGCTTAAGTAGTAGGTGCATCAATTCGATCTATTTGAATTACCTCTTTACCAATTCTGTGAATGACCCAGGCATCTGCTGGATACAATTTTTCTTCATCTGATTCAACATCAGATTTCTTAGTTAATTTATTTAATACCTTGGGCAGAATTGGATTATGGCTACATAACAGTGCGCGTTTGTCACTCTTAATTAAATCTCTGGCGTAATCAAAGGCATCCTCCTTATCCTTTTTAAATGCGCTCTCACTCAAATTATTGCTGACCTCAAGTCTTAAACCCAACGCTTTAGCCATTGGCTCGACAGTGTCATAGCAACGAATTGCATCTGAGGTGTGGATCTGCTCAAGATTAAACGCTTGGTAGATCGACAATAATCTTTTTGCCTGCATTTGGCCCAGTGAATCAAGTGGTCGATCATCATCATCGCCCTGCCACTCATCGCGGCTGAGCGCTTTTGCGTGTCTTAAAAGTACTAATGGCTTACTTTCATATTTCAATTTATTAAATTTGCTTAGTATTTCTTTATCAGATTCTAAGCTTAAAAATTTAGCAGCTTTTGCAGCCTCTACCCATTTAATTTCATCAACCTCTGAGTTAGGAGTAAAAATATTTTCTTTTACAACCTGCGCTGACCAAAATGAAACCTGCTTTGGTCCATCAAGTGATTGATATTTGACTTCACCCAAATACATGCCAAATTCAGTTTCAATACTTGTCTCTTCTATCACTTCACGATAGGCACAAGCTATTGAAGACTCATTGAGCTCTACTTTTCCCTTAGGAATGGTCCAGTCATTATATTTTGGTCGGTGGATTACTGCTATTTCAATTTTCTTCTCTTTGCTTTTGCGCCAAACCAGCGCGCCAGCTGCCAAAATAATTTTGCTCACGAATGAACTCGGTATGAATCAATCATTACCGACTGCAACTCAGCTAGTGGACTTCCGGTTGGATCTTGGTTGACTCGCAGCCATTTACCATCTGGCAGTAGATGCCAGGCGGCAGTGGTTGATGAAAGATAAAGATCAAAAATTTTAATTAATTCCTTTTTGTGCTCATCTCGTGCCACTCGCACTAAAGATTCAACCCTTCGGTTTAGATTTCGATCCATTAGATCAGCGCTGCCGATATAGATTTCATCATCCCCGCCATTGGCAAAGTGAAAGATTCTTGAGTGCTCCAGGAATCGGCCCAGAACAGATCTGACCCTGATGTTTTCTGAAACACCTGGAATTCCAGGCAAAATTGCACAAATTCCTCGCACCACAAGATCTATCTCAACTCCTGCCATTGAAGCCAAATACAGCGCCTCAACAAACTCTTCATCTAGGAGTGAATTTAGTTTTAACCTAATGAAAGCATGCTTGCCCGCTTTTTTGTTTTCAATTTCGCGATTTATCTTTTCTAATAACCCAGGGCGAATTGTCCGAGGAGCGACTAGTAAGCGGTTGTAGGTGGATTGTGGGGCAAAGCCAGAGAGTTGATTAAATAATATGTTTAAATCTTCACCTAATTGATCTTCAGCACTTAATATTCCCAAATCTTCATACATGCGAGCAGTTTTAGGGTGGTAATTTCCAGTGCCAACATGGCAGTACCTGCGCACAACACTGCCCTCTTGGCGCACCACCAATGATAATTTCGCATGAGTCTTAAACCCAACTAAGCCATAAACCACATGGACACCCACATCTTCTAGCTTCCTGGCCCATCTAACATTTGCCTGTTCATCAAACCTTGCCCTAATTTCAATTACCGCTAGAACTTGTTTACCAGCCTCTGCCGCCTCAATTAAGGCATTAACAATCGGTGAATCACCAGAGGTTCTATAGAGTGTTTGTTTTATAGCCAGCACATCTGGATCAGTTGCTGCTGCCTCTAAAAACCTTAAAACTGAGGAGTTAAAAGAGTCGTAGGGATGATGCAGCAATATTTCATGCCGCCTAATAGCTGCAAAAAACTCCTCATTGGAGTCTTGATCAATTTCGCGAAACTCTTTCGTGATTTGGTTTCTAAAAGGAGCAAACTTCAATTCTGGACGATCAAGATCAGCAATAATATTTAATCCGGTTAGATCTAATGGCTCCTTATATCTAGAGATATCCTCCTCCCTAATTGATAACTCAACTTTCAATCGCTCTAAAAGTCCTGGCTTAATATCAATTGGAACTTCAAGTCTTACTGGCGGGCCAAATTTGCGACGAAGCAACTCCGCCTCCATTGAAACTAGGAGATTTTCTGACTCCTCCTCCTCCAGCTCCAGATCAGCATTTCGAGTCAGCCGGAAGGTGTAGTAATCCTCAATCTCCATCCCTGGAAATAATTTATCTAGATTGGCGATAATTACCTGCTCGATGGTAATAAACCTGGAGCTGGCAAACTCTTTGGTTTGAATAAATCTTGGAAGTGATGAAGGAACTTTGACCCGAGCAAATAACTCTTCATTCGTATCTGGTTTCTTTACCAATACCGCTAAGTTTAAAGATAGCCCTGAAATATAGGGAAATGGATGAGCTGGATCAACTGCTAGCGGCGTTAGCACTGGAAAGATCCGGTCAGTAAAGATTTTGTTTATGTAGTTTTTTTCCTCATCATCTTGCTCCTTCCATTTAATAAAACTTATCCCAGCCTCTGCCAATTTGACACGTATATCATTTTGAAAACACTCTGATTGTCGTTGAATTAGTGATTGAGTTTTTTTAGAGATCTCACTCATTAACTCAATTGGGGAATACCCTGCACTGTTTGCTTTTGTTACACCACTTTCTAGCTTCCTCTTCAAAGTAGCAACCCTAATCATAAAAAAATCATCGAGGTTTGAGGAAAATATGGAAAGAAAACGGCACCGCTCGAGCAGTGGAGTAGTTTTATCTTCAGCCAACTCTAAAACCCGCTCATTAAAAGCAAGCCAACTTAACTCTCTATCAATTAATCGCTGACGTGGATTAGTTGAAATCAGATGTTGACTCATGTGAATATTGTGCTGGATAAAGGTTAACAAGTGGTAATCAGTAGGCTAACTCAGCGCTTATTCCATTTCACTGGCACTTGATGCTTGGCACTTCTGCCATCTCCGGAGGATGTACCACGTACTCTGCGCCAAATCCATGGAAGTACAAAAACTAAAATCCAGCTTATATTAGAAATAACTCTTACTAATCTATTTTTAGGTTTGTCTGGCACCGGCGGAATTTTCCAATTTGGATCAAACTCATAACCTAATCTTTCTAGTACTAAATTTGCCAATCGATAGTGCCCTTCAGTGTTCATGTGTAATCGATCAAATGCTAAGAATTTTCTGGTATTTAAAAACTCAGCCTGCCTTCCTTCAAATAGTATTACTGGATACTTAGCTGCAGCAGCTCTGACATTTTCATTAAAATTACTAAATCTCATATGCCACAAGGCGGCGCTTCTACCTTTGCCCTCAACCTTATCGATTACTGTCCAAATAATTACCGTAGCTCCAGCATCAGTTAATTGCTTCACCGCTTTTTCATATTCAGGCAAAGAAATTTCCGGCTTGTAATTTGGACGGAGCACATCATTGGCACCAGCATGAAATGAGACCAATGTTTGTTTTCCTTCAATATATGCCACCGCTCTAGGGACTTGATCTTCTGCTACCTGCTTGAGTAATTTTCCTCTGACTGCCAAATTCATATAGGTGAACTCTGGGTTATCTTTTGCTAACCCATCTGCCACCCGATCTGCCCAACCGCGGTATTGACCATTAATTACTTCATCCTTCATACCTTCAGTCATGGAATCACCGAGTGCTATAAATCTTGTGTAAACCAACTTACTTACCTCGTTCTGCCGATACCTGATACATAACTATTGCTGTTGCCACACTGGCATTTAAAGATTCAACTGAGGATTGCATGGGAATTGAAACTACAAGATCACACTTTTCTCTCACTAACCTAGATAATCCTTTACCCTCACTGCCAACAATAATATAAATAGATTCACTAGCTAAATTCATTTTTGCTAATTCGACATCACCCTGCGCATCTAAGCCAACTACAAAACAGCCAGCTTTTTTAGCATCTTCAATTGATCTAACCAGATTTGTTACTTGACTAATTGGCATTCGAGCTGCCGCTCCTGCTGACGCTTTCCAAGCAGAACCTGTCATAGCAGCATTTCGACGCTCTGGGATTACTACTCCATCTGCACCAAAGGCTGCAGCGGATCTAACTACTGCGCCTAAATTGTGAGGATCGGTAATTGAATCTAGTCCAATTAACATCATTGGTTTTTTAGCACTTGCTATTAGCTTTGAAAACTCTGTGTAGTTGAAAGGTTTAATTACTAAGGCAATACCTTGATGGTTTGAAAAACCAGTTAAATCATCAAGTGCTCGGCGGGGAATCTCTTTTATCGGCAGGTCAGCATTTTTAGCTAATCTGATGGCTTCTGAAATTTTCTCATCCATCTCAACTTTTATTGCAATCACTAACTCTTTGGCGGGAATCTTTGCTCGCAAAGCTTCTACAACTGAGTTCTTACCAGCTACCGCATCTTGGGTGGAGCCTCTTCTATCAAATCTTTTTTCAGGACGATCACCTCTGCGATCCTCTCGTTTTATCTCTCTATCATTCACCTTTACTGGTTTGCGAAATCCTTTACGAGCATCACTCCTTTCATCTCGGTGATTATCTCGTTTTTCAGGACGTGCAACCGCACTTCGCTCAACTCTTTTATTACTGCCACTCTTACCTCCACGGGCAAAAGTTTTAGCACCCTTTGGCCGATCCTTACGTGATCTACCTGGTTTCATTAATAACTCCACCTTGGGCCATTGGCTGTGTCTTCTACTGTAATACCTAAAGCTGCGATCTGATCACGTATTTGATCTGCAGCAGCAAAATCTTTTCGCAATCTGGCAGCCTCTCGTTGCTCGAGTGCTAATTTGATAAGCCCATCAACTGCTGCACTATTTGAAGTATTAGATTTGAATGCAGCATCCTTTGGATCACAACCAAGTATTGATAAAGCACCTCGAATTTCACCAGCTGTTTTGGCAATTACCTTCTTATCCTCTGCGGCGCTATTTCCAATTCGCATACTTTCAGCAATAATCGCAAGTGCTTGTGGGACCGCTAAATCATCGTTCATTGCGCTAGCAAACTCATCTGCAATTAATATTTCAGGTTCTTTTCCTAAGAGACTCTCTGCTCTACTTAAAAAAGCTTCTATTCGTTTAAATGCAGTCGCAGACTCTGCTAGTGCTTCAAATGAAAACTCCAGCATGCTGCGGTAATGGGCGCTTCCTAAATACCAACGCAGTTCAATTCCCCGAACTTTTTTTAAAACCTCAGCAACCTGTAATGAGTTGCCAAGTGATTTACTCATCTTCTCACCACTTGTTGTAACCCAAGCATTATGCATCCAAGTGTTTGCAAAACTATAACCTGCGGCAGTTGATTGGGCTATCTCATTTTCATGATGTGGAAAAATTAAATCAAGACCGCCACCATGAATATCAAATGATTCACCAAGATAGGCATGTGCCATTGCAGAGCACTCAATATGCCAACCAGGTCTGCCATCACCCCATGGAGTTGGCCAAGCGGGCTCACCTTTTTTAGCAGCTTTCCAGAGTGCGAAATCTTTAGGATCTTTTTTAAACTTAAGATCTGCATCATCTGCTACTAATAGATCATCTAGTTTTTGGTTGGATAAATCTAAATAGTTTTTTACCTTTCTCACCTCAAGATAAACATCACCATTTCCTGGGGCGTATGCCGAACCGTTTTCAATTAACTTACCTATTAGCTCAATCATTTGGGTGATATGCCCAGTGGCTCTGGGTTCAGCGGTAGGTGGTAGGACATTTAGATTGTTGTAAGCATCGGTAAATGCTCGCTCATATTTTGCTGCTACCTGCCACCAGGTGATCTCTTCATGGCCAGCATTATGAATAATCTTGTCATCAATATCTGTCACATTTCTAATAAAAGTTACCTTATAGCCAGAGGCGATTAACCAGCGACGTAAAATATCAAAATTCACGCCACTTCTAATATGACCAATATGGGGAGGTGCCTGCACGGTGGCGCCGCACAGATAAATTCCAACCTCACCCTTTTTTATTGGTTTAAATACAGAAAGTTTTCTGCTCTTGGTGTCATAAAAGCTTAATGAACTCATTAGGTGATTCTACCTTTGTAAATTAGGGCAGGGTAATTGAATATAACTTAGTTATTCTGCTGCCTATATTTTATGTTTTCTTGGCTTTTAGCTAATTCAGCATTTACAGCAAAAAAGAACTTTGCAAGTAGAAGTGCAAAAACCACTGCCACGATATATCTAGCCACTCCTACATATCCATAAGCTGTGTTAGAGACTGTTATAGTCATTGGGGTTGGAGTATTTTCATATGTACTAGTTAAAATTTTTTGGAAAAAAGAATACTGAAAAGCTAGCTCCAGTGATTGCCATAAAATATACACATAAGTTAGTAACTCTTTGTGCTCACGCTTTAGGTAAGAAAAGGTCAAAACAGCTAGTGCTGAAAGCCAGATGACATACTGCATAGAGTATTGCTTGTTAAACAAAATGAATCCGAACATCACAAAAAATGAGGTAGCAGCAAGAGTTGGAACAGATTTAAGCTTTGCAAAATATATGGTAACTACTACCAAAGCTAATATATTTAATACATAGAAATGTATAGAGCTAAAAGTAATTGAGGGCACCACAATGCTTGTAATCTCAAAAAACGAAGCTGAACCCAGGCCCCGCTCAGCGCTGAACTTATAAAAATAAGCCCACCCTTCATAATTTATCAAAACAAATGGCAGGTTGATGACTACCCAAGCTGCCGCAGTTGTAAGTGCGTAACTTATAAAAAGTTTTAGCTGTTTGTTTCTTAAGAAAATAATCAATATAGGTAACATAAGCACAATAGGGAAAAATTTAGTTGCAATGGAGACAGCCAATAAAATTGCACTTAGTTGAAACCTTTTCTTTTCAAAAAGGTAAATCGCAAGCAGCATGGCTGCTATTGCCCAGATGTCCCAGTTCCTATTGAGTGAATATAGGACTGCTGGAGCTAGGATAAAATAAAAGGCATACTTCTTTCCAACTAATTTATAGATTAAATAAGCACTTGCTGCTAAAAGTCCAATTTGAAAGCTAGCTGTAATTCTGTAGTAATCAAAAACTGCGGTATCACTTGGTGAAACCAAAAAGCTCAAGAGCCACATTATTAATCCAGTCAAAGCTGGATATTCAACCGGGTGCTGTATTTTTGTTTCTCCTACCAAGATTTTTTCAGAAAATGGCCATAGATGTTGCCCATCATAGAAATGCAAACCGTAGAAACCTCTAATATCACTAAATTGACCAAACTTATTTTGAAGTAAAGCCAAAATTCCAACAGTAATCGAAAGTAAAATTAATGATGTAGCGCTCTCTTTTTTCAGACGTTGCTTTTTACTTTTACTAGCCATTTCAACCTTTTCTCTAACTAATTATGAAATTGTATCGGTAAGAAATTACTAATTGGAGTAAATAAGCGCAGTCGCGATTGCAGATAAGCCTTTGCCTTCACCAGTAAAACCCAGGCCATCAGTTGAGGTGGCAGATACTGAAACCTTGGCCCCAGCTAAAGCTTTTGAAAGCGCCGCTATCGCTTCTGCTCGCCTAGCAGCAATCTTTGGCTTATTGCCAACTATTTGAACAGCAACATTTTCAATCACAAAGCCAGCAGCTTTTATCTTTGCCAGTGTTTCACTTAATAATTGGCTACCAGAGGCACCGGCATACTTTTTATCTGCAACCCCAAAATTACTTCCTAAATCTCCAAGATTTGCCGCTGATAAAAGGGCGTCGCATATGGCATGTGCTGCCACATCTGCATCTGAATGTCCCTCTAGGCCAACCTCATCCCAAATTAAACCAGCAAGGGATAGCTTCTTACTTTGATCATTACCAAATGCATGTGCATCAACACCAATACCAACCCTGATTTGTTTTTGTGAATTTGGTAGAAGTAGCTCTGTGGCAGTTGCAAGATCTGACTTTGTAGTGATCTTAAGTGCGCACTCTTCCCCAGCAATCACCTTTACTGCAACACCTATTGCCTCAACCAATGCAGCATCATCCGTTGCATCGCTAGACGCAGCATGGGCTCGTTCTAAAACAGATCTGGTAAATCCTTGCGGGGTTTGAACTGAACGAAGTGTTGATCTATCTGGTGTATTTCGAACATAACCTCTCTTATCCACCTCTTTGATTGTGTCAATAAGATCAAGTGCTGGAATTACAGCTTGTTCACCATTAATTAACTGGGCAATTACTGTGGCTGCAAGGGTAGTTGAGGCAAGCGCCCTTGCTGCATCATGGACTAAAACATATTCGTATTGATTTGAGATCTTAGATAGTGCAATTCGAATACTGTCACTGCGCAGCACTCCGCCCTCAATAACCTCAACTGAATCACCAAGTATTTTTCTATACTGTTCAACAAAACCGGCAGGGGATGTAACAATAATTAATTGAGCAATGGGCGCTAAGTTTGCAACAGCATGCTCGACTAAAGTTTTATCAACTAATTTAACTAGGGCTTTGGGCAGCTCCGCCCCTAGACGGTTTCCAGCACCAGCTGCTGCAATTATTGCCGCAGTTTTATTAATCATGACAGTAAATTACTGCCAGTTAAGAGGCCAGTACCTCATCAAGCAAGGTCGCTGCTTTTTCCTCATTAGTTCGCTCAGCAAGAGCTAACTCAGAAACTAAAATCTGCTTGGCTTTTGCTAACATTCGCTTCTCACCTGCAGATAATCCACGATCTAGATCGCGGCGATACAGATCGCGAACAACCTCTGCCACCTTGATGACATCACCGGATGCAAGTTTCTCCACATTTGCTTTATATCTGCGAGACCAGTTTGTTGGCTCTTCGGTATATGGCTGGCGTAGTACATTAAATACTCGATCTAATCCTGCGCTATCAACAACATCCCTGACGCCAACTAAATCAATATTCTCTGCTGGAACTCGAACTGTTAAATCACCTTGGGCTACCTTTAAAACCAGGTAGATCTTCTCTTCACCTTTGATTGTGCGCTTTTCGATTGCTTGAATCTGTGCTGCTCCGTGATGTGGATAGACAACTGTTTCGCCAACTTTAAATGTCATGGGAGGAAAAGGCCTTTCGATAGGGGGCAATAATACCAGCATTTTGCGACCCATTTCACCCCCATGTATTACTGGTTATTTTTGAGGATATTCACCCATATCTATAACCTTTAGCCATGGCAATCTCAATAAGAAAATTACTTGTATTAGCTCTCATCACAACTTCATTGACTGGTTGTGGTTCTGGACGAACTGCAGAAACTCGAATGATTAAACAGGTTACAGATGGTGTTGAGGGGCAAAGTAATGAGGTCAGATTGCGTAATGTTTTAATTGTTAAAGATGAAATGGCACAAGGCATTTTAATCGGCACTTTGGTCAATTGGTCTGATGAGGCAGATGTATTAACTGGAATTACAATCGATGATCAAGCGGTGACGCTTTCAGCAGTAAGCTTTAATTTGGCAAAAAATAAACCAGTGATCTTTGCAGGTCCATCAGCAAATGCTGATGCTTTTATTCCACAAATAGCTAATGCAATTGGTGAAAGAGTTGATATCACCTTCAGTTTTGCCAAGGCTTCACCGGTAAAACTAAATGCTTTAATTGTGCAAAATGATGGAATTTATTCAGATCTACTTCGTTATCA
>Ga0247844_1002094_pt1 | contig 33653 bp, 30 predicted proteins | sample LaCtaG_FD_192421 | JGI IMG/M metagenome (GOLD analysis project Ga0247844, IMG submission 192421) | Freshwater microbial communities from meromictic Lake La Cruz, Castile-La Mancha, Spain - LaCruzMarch201714.5m_1 | ecosystem: Environmental > Aquatic > Freshwater > Lake | place: Spain: Castile-La...
ACAGAATCGTTTCCGATGAATTCTTCTCCAAGAATAAATGCTTGGGCAAGTCCATCTGGGCTTGGCTGTTCTTTGTAAGAAAATTTGACACCAAATTGTTCGCCTGTGCCTAAAAGTTTTTGAAAGTTTGGCAAATCGTGAGGGGTTGAAATGATAAGGATATCTTGAATCCCAGCAAGCATTAACACCGAAATCGGGTGATAAATCATAGGTTTATCATATACGGGCAATAATTGTTTTGAGACAGACATTGTACTAGGGTAAAGCCTTGTGCCAGAGCCGCCGGCTAGAACTATTCCTTTCATCTTAACCTCGCATTTCTATATATTTTTTCAGTGATTCTTTCCAATGTTGACAAGCTCCCGCATTGTCCATTACTGAATAGTTTGGACGTTTTGCAGGGCGAGGGAATTCATCACTGGTGCAAGGCTTTATTTTTGTGGCGATCTCTAAAAGGTTTAGAGCTTCGCAGGCAAATTCATGCCAGCTTGTTTTGCCGCTTCCGCAAAACTGATAAATTCCATAAGGTTTTTTTTCTTTTATCAAAGACAAAATAAATTCTGCCAAATCTACTGTCCAAGTAGGACAACCGATTTGGTCATTTACAACTTTGAGTTCCGGCATTTTTTGAGCCAAATCAATAATTGTTTCGACAAAATTTTTGCCTTTATGCCCATAGAGCCAACTTGTACGAACGATGTAATATTTTTTGCAATATTTTTCGATTGCAATTTCGCCATCGGCTTTGCTTTGACCGTAGATTCCAAGGGGACTTCTCTCATCTGTTGGTAAATATGGTTCGCAGGCTTCGCCATTAAAAACATAATCAGTCGAAATATAAATTATTGGAATATCTTTGTCAGCACAAATTTTTGCGATATTTTCAGTGCCTTGTGCATTTATCAAAAAAGCTGTTTTAGGGTCTTGTTCTGCCATATCTACGTTGGTATATGCTGCGCAATGAACAACAAAATCAGGGTTATAGTATTTGATTACATATTCGGATTGATTGAAGTTAGTAATATTTAAATTATCTACATCAGTTTCGATAACCTGATAGCCGTTTTGTTTAAGTAATGGGCATAAATCCTGCCCTAGCATGCCTTTTGCTCCTGTAATAAGGATTTTTTTCATCTAAACCAAACTCGCTTTCTTAGACTCTAAATCTTTCATCCATTCTTGGTTGTTCAAATACCAATCTATTGTTAGCTTTATGCCTTCTTCAAAAGTTAAAGACGGCTCCCATCCAAGTTCTGTTTGGATTTTATTATTGTCGATTGCATAGCGTTTGTCGTGTCCCAAGCGGTCTTCGACATATTTTATAGAGCTTTCACCTTTGCCCATTGCTTCTAAAATGATTTTTGTGATTTCCATATTTGTTTTTTCGTTATGCCCGCCGATGTTATAAACTTCGCCAATTTTTCCTTTGTGTAAGACTGTATCGATTGCAGCACAATGGTCATAGACATATAGCCAATCACGAACATTTAATCCGTCACCATAAACAGGGACTTTTTCACCTTTCAGAAGCTGTGAAATAAAGAAAGGAATTAGTTTTTCGGGATATTGGAATGGCCCGTAGTTGTTTGAGCAACGAGTGGTCAAAACAGGCATTCCATAAGTCTCAAAATAAGCTCTAACAAGCATATCCGCTGAAGCTTTACTCGCGGAATAAGGACTGTTTGGTGCAATAGGGGTCGTTTCTGTGAAATAGCCAGTTTTACCTAAAGAACCATAAACTTCGTCAGTCGAAACTTGAAGATATCTTTCGATTCCGATTTCACGAGAAGCCTGAAGCAAATTTAATGTGCCTTTTACGTTTGTATCAATGAATATTTCAGGGCCTGTAATACTTCTATCTACGTGGCTTTCCGCTGCAAAATTGACGACTGTATCCACTTGCGAAACCAAATCACGAACTAAATTTTTGTCACAAATATCGCCGTGTACAAAAGTATAATTCGGATTATTTTGGACATCTTTCAGATTTTCAATATTTCCTGCATAAGTAAGAGCATCAAGGTTTACCACTTGGTAGTTAGGATATTTGTTCAAAATATGCCTTACAAAACAACTTCCGATAAAGCCTGCGCCGCCTGTTACGAGTAATTTCATAGCAAGTCCTCATTTGTTAAATCTTTTAAAAATGGCTGAAGATTGTCTTTTCCGCTGATTAACGGTTCGAAATCTATACCCCAATTGATATTTATGCTAGGGTCATTCCATCTGATGCCTCTGTCGAGTTCGGGACAAAATTCATTAGATGCTTTGTATAATAATTCGGCTTCATCAGATAAAACAATAAATCCATGAGCAAACCCAGCAGGGATGTAAAGCATGTTTTTGTTTTCTTCTGACAATTCGTAGCCAACCCACTGGCCAAAAGTTTTTGAACCAACTCGTATATCAACCGCCACGTCAAAAATTTTTCCTTTGCTGCAACGTACCAATTTAGCCTGAGCTTTTGGATTTAGTTGATAATGAAGCCCTCTGAGTACACCTTTTGTAGATTTTGAATGATTATCTTGAACAAAATCATTAGATATACCATTTTTAATAAAATCAGATTTTTTATAAGTTTCTATAAAAAAACCACGACTATCGCCAAAGATTTGCGGTTCTATTAGAATTACATCTTCAATTTTAGTTTTGTTGAAAATAAACGGCATAAAATCCTCTTTTTATGAGTATTATAATATAACTGCAATTTTTATGCATTTAAAAATAAGCCATGTTAAGATTCTGGCACTTTTTGCATAAATATTTTATTGTTACAAAATCTATTTATGTCTTTGGGGTTATATTTATTGTGCTTTGATAAAAGTGACCTTATATTCAAAAAATAGGACATTTAAAAAGAAGGTTAAAATTTTCTGTTTAAAAATGATACACCTTAGTACACGAGTTTAGAACATGTTTGATTTTGTGTTAATTAATTAACACAAAATCATTTTCATATATCTCTTTTGGTGTCCTATTTTTAAACGAACTATGTGGGCGACAATTATTGTAATCCCAAATATACTTGCCATAGCATCCTTAATCGTATCATATAAAATCAGACCTCATAGCGGTATTAACAATCTCACCCCGATAGAGGACTTAAATTTTCCCTCTTTTGGGTGCAGGTCAAATAATGGGAATAATTTAAAACCTTGTGTGCAAATATTTTGTTTGATAAACTATTTATATATTTGTAATGGCGAATCACAATTTTGATATAAATTATCTCGTTCACTCCCGTTAGATGAGTTGTTACTCTAAATATTATTGCCAAAAAATATTAGGTATTTTTGACCATTAAGGAGCAATTGAATTGAAATTTACGGAATTAGAATTAAAAGATGCATATTTGATTGAACTTGAACCATTTTTTGATGAAAGAGGAATGTTTTCACGACAATTTTGCAAACGTGAATTTGAAGCAGTTGGGATTGATTTCGAAATTTGTCAATGTAATGTATCAGCGAATAAAAAAGCTGGAACTTTGCGTGGCATGCATTATCAAACAGAACCTTATGCCGAACCGAAATTAGTATCTTGTATCACAGGAGCTTTTATAGACGTTATTATTGATTTACGAGAAACTTCCCCTACTTATTTAAAATATGAAAAAGTAGAATTAAAAGAAAATGACCATAAAATATTATATGTCCCGCCAAATTTTGCACATGGGTTTAAAACCTTGGTGGACAACACTATTGTTTATTATCAACTAGGTAATTATTTTATGATTGATTATTATAAAGGTCTAAGATATAATGACCCCAAGATTGGTATTGATTGGGGCAATACAAGTAAAATTATTATAAATGAAAGAGATAATAGTTATGAATTACTCTAAAAAGATTATTCTGACTGGAGCCAGCGGGTTAATTGGGAAACAAGCTATCTCTTTTCTTTTGAACGATGGTTTTGAAATTTATGCAATTACTTCAAAAAATCCCCCTGATTCGACCAATCAACTTCAATGGGTGCAGGCTGATTTGTTTAATCACAAAGCTATAGACAAACTTTTTGCTCAAATTGCGCCAGAGTATTTATTACACTTTGCTTGGTGCGCAAGTGGAGATTACTTAATCTCAGATGATAATTATAAATTTTTAGAGTCTAGTTTGAACTTACTCAAAGCTTTTCAAGAAAATGGCGGTAAAAAAGTTGTTATGGCAGGAACTTGTTTTGAATATGCTTTTAAAAATATTTCTTTGCTAGAATCTGATGCTCTTGACCCCCAAACACCTTATGCAAAATGTAAAAATGAGTTAAGGGAAAAAGCTGAAAAATTTTGCTTGGAAAATGACTTAAGCTTCACTTGGGGCCGAATTTTTTATGTTTATGGAGAAAATGAAAACGAACTGCGTTTAACTCCACAAGTTATTAATTCACTAAAAAATGATAAAAAAATTGTAATCGGAGCCGGACCTTTAATCAAAGATTATATTTATACCAAAGATATAGCGGCCGCATTTGTAAAAACTTTGCAATCAGACGTAAAAGGTTGTGTAAATATATGCACAGGGGAAGGAATTACAATTAAAGATTATACAAAAAAAATTGCAGAAAAATTAGGCAAAGAGCATTTGCTTGAGTTTAAAGATAATTGTAGCAATCAGCCACAAATATTTGTCGGAGATAATACAAAATTAAAAAACGAAGTCGGCTATGAAATCAAATACAGCCTTGATGAAGCATTAAGTCAAATAATAAGGAACAAATAAAACCCATGAAAAATAAGATTGAGATATTTTTAATAACATATAACAGAGCTAATTATCTTGAAGAAACTCTGAAAGCTGTAACGGCTAACGATAGTCCAATTAAAGATTTTGATATAAAAATCTTAGATAATAATTCTTCTGATAATACAGCGAGCCTTTGCCAAGAATATTCAAGCAAATTCCCCAATATTACATACATAAAACATAACAGAAATATAGGACTTTCCGGAAATATTTGCAGGACAATGGAATTGGTTCAAAAAGAATATTTATGGATTTTATGCGATAACGATGAGATAAATTGGGAATATTGGAATGAGGTTGAGCAAGGAATAAAAGAAGATAATGATTTAATTATTGCTTCGACTTTTTACAGGGGTGATAAAAAGAATTCAAAAGCACTCGCATTAGCCCAATCTACTTTTTTGCCAGCAGCGATCTATAAGACAAAATTTATTACAGATAGTCTTATGACGTATGCTATGGCTGATATTCCGACTATATTACCTCATGTTTCTATGGCTTGTGCAATATTAAATCAGAGTGACAAAATATTTTATTTATCAGGCTCTATTGTTGATTTGACAAACAATGTCAAAATAGAAGATTTTAAAAAGTATTCGTTCGATAGAATAGATAATGCAGGCATAAAATATACCCATATAAAAACTAAAGCAGTTAATTTTTCAATTGGTATTTTAGAGTCTTTTTCTTTGTTGGAAGATGAAAAGATTAAAAAAGAAGCTATAGAGATGTTTTTGGATCGTAAAAAAGCGAACAATTATGGGCCTTTTATAGTCCCTAGATCTGTGATGGCTTCTTTTATAAAAAAACAAATTCCATTTTATTTCTTTTGTGAACTTTTAACATTATTACCTATCAAAGAAAGGCTTCAATTAATCTTAAATTTGGTTTGCCCGGTTTTTTATAAAAGTCCAAATGGATTGAGCGTAACTTTATGTAGTTTATTAAAACTCCGTCTTTTTGACTATAAATGGTTAGGTATAAAAAAAAGGAAGCAGTTTAATTGAATAAGGGAACTGGAAAAATGATAAAATGCCGATTTTGTAATCATGAATTAGAAACTATTTTTGCTAACTTAAATATGGCGCCAATAGTAAATAATTATATTAAACTGGAAAATTGTCATGAACAAGAATCGACTTATCCTTTGATTACATACGTTTGTGATAAATGTAAGCTTGTTCAAACTTTGGACTTTAATCATGCCGAAGAACTTTTTACTGAAGATTATGCGTATTTTAGTTCATATTCAATATCTTGGTTAGAACACTCTAGAGTATATGTTGATGAAATATGCGAAAAATTGAACTTAAACAGTAATTCTCATGTTATGGAAATTGCCAGTAATGATGGGTATATGCTTCAGTATTTTAAAGATAAAAATATACCGCTTTTAGGAGTTGAACCTTGCAAGAGTGTTGCTAATGTTGCCATTATGAAAGGTATTAATACCTTGGTGGAATTTTTTGGTCATGAATTAGGAAAAAAACTTCCAAAATCTGATTTGATTTGTATGTGTAACGTATTAGCACATGTGCCTGATATAAATGATTTTATGGCCGGAATAAAAGAAGCTTTAAATCCAACTGGAACAGTTACAATAGAGTTTCCTCATCTTTCAAATATTATAAAGTTAAATCAATTTGATACGATTTATCATGAACATTATTCTTATTTATCTTTAATGTTTACAAGCAAGCTCTTTGAGTCTAACGGTCTTAAAATTTATGATGTTGAAGAAATAGAAACCCATGGCGGTTCATTAAGAGTTTATGGATGCCATAAAGATTATGACATTGAAATTTCTAAAAATGTGGAAAATGTATTGAATGACGAGATAGCGCTTGGCCTTGATAATATTGAAACCTACAAAAAATATTCAGAAAAAGTTAAAAAAACTAAAAGAGCTTTACTGGCACTCTTAATAGATATTAAAAATAAAAATAAATCTATTGTTGCTTATGGGGCAGCTGCAAAAGGGAATACTTTATTTAATTATTGCGGAATTTCGACTGATTTTATTGATTATTCTGTTGATTTAAATCCTCATAAACAAAATACTTTATTACCAGGCTCGCATATTCCTGTCTATAGCCCTGAAAAAATAAAAGAAACAAAGCCAGACTATATATTAATAGCTCCTTGGAATATAAAAGATGAGATTATCAAACAATTAGATTATACAAAACAATGGGGTTGCAAGTTTATTGTGGCAATTCCTGAAGCCCACATAATATAAAGGAAAGTTGAAAATATGAGAGTTAAATCATTACAAAAGTTGATTGATAAGCTGAGAAAAAAGAATAAGCATTTGGAAAAAACCTCAACAGAACTTAAGCATTTGGAAATTATGGATGCTTATCTAGCAAATTGGATGCACTATTCTTCTCATTTACCTAAAAATTCGTTAGAATTTGGAGGAGAAATTGAAGAATGTAAATATATTAAAGATGAAAATGATAAAAAATATTGGACTATATTAAAAGAAATAATAAAAAGAAGAGTAGGAAAAGAGCAATCCGATTTCAAAGATATTTGGCAAAATTTTATCGTAAAAAATCATGATGAATTAATTGAAGCAACATTATCTGATAATGATGAGAAAGCGATTGAGCTTTTAAATAACCAATTTGAAAATAAGCTCAGTTTAGGCTTTGAAATAACAAATATTGAATCTTTTATAACTCCTGCTATTAAAAAATCGCTACATATGTTTTACTTATCAACAATGTTAGATTTTGCAGAATATTTGGGCATAATTCCTGTTGAAAACTTCGAACAAAGAGTATATGGTGAATATTTATTAAAAGATCCCGATGAAATTATAGACTTAATTGAAAAGAAAATTGATTTAAAAATAGAATTCCCGAAATTCAAAAAAGGCATATATTCAATTCATACACAAAGAGGCAATTTCACAAATAGAGATTTCTATTATCTTTATTTAGCTTTAAAAATAAAAGAATTATGTGCAGATAAAAAATCCCCTAGAATATGTGAAATAGGAGGAGGAATAGGATATCTTGCTTATTACCTTGATGCAGTCGGCATTAAAGATATTACTATTGTCGACATCCCAACGACTTCAAATGTAAGCGCCTATTTCTTGATGAAAAATTTACCCGAACGAGAGTTCCTTTTTGATGAAGAAGCACTTTGTTTAGATCCTGAAAAAATTAAATTAATGGTTCCTGAATTTTTTGACCAAATTTCTGAAAATAGTTTTGATTTAATTTTAAATTGCGATAGTTTTCCTGAAATAAACCAAGATATTGTTTTAAGCTATTTAAACAAAATTCCAAATATCGCCGATATTTTTTATTCAGTAAATCAAGAAGCTAAAGCAACTATGTGGGATTTAGATGATGCTTATCAAAATTCTGTTCCCGAATTAATCCAAAGTATAAATAAAAATAAAAATAAAAAATATTTTCAAAGAGTTTCTCGAAATCTCTTTTGGCTTAGAAGAGGTTATGTAGAAGAATTATATAAAATAAAGGACGTGAAATGATGAATTTAGTAGATATTTTTAATAATCATAATGGCTATTCTACCGATAAATGGGAACAGTATCTTTATATTTATAATTTAGAATTTGCAAATATTGTCAATAGAAATAAACCTGTTGATTTATTGGAAGTGGGTGTCGCAAATGGTGGCTCTTTAGAATTATGGAAAAAATTCTTGCCAGAAAACTCCAATATTTATGGGATGGATATCAATCCGGAATGTAAAAACATCGAATATCAAGAGCCTATAAAATGTTTTATTGGTGATGCTCGAAAAAAAGAAGATTTGGAAAGCTTTTTCCCTGAACAAAAATTCGATATAATAATTGATGACGGTTCTCATATTTGCCCAGATGTTATTGCTGATTTTGAAAATCTTTTTCCAATGTTAAAGAATGGCGGGATATATATAATTGAAGATGTTCACGCAAGTTATTGGAAGTATTGGAAAGGTGGATTTAAACGTAAGAATACTACAATTGAATATTTTAAAAACTTTGCCGATGCAGTAAATTGTGACCATGTACTAAAAAATCCTCCTGCATTTTTTAATAAAAAAGAAAAAAACTTATTGCTGGAATTAAATAAACATGTTGCATCAGTAACATTTTATGACTCAGTTATTGTTGTTAAAAAATTTGTAAAAGAAAAAACATCCCCATTTAGAAATATTGTCACGGGCGAGATTTATCCGGTTGCAGAGTTTCCTTTCTCTGATGAAGTTAAAATGCCTGTTAAAAAAGAAAATAATTTATTTAGTGAATTAAATTAAGAAAGGACATTAAAAATGTCGAATAATGTAAAATTTTCAGTACTATTTCCAACAAAAAATAGATTAGATTTGTTAAAACATGGAATAAATAGTGTTCTTAATCAAGACTATAATAATTGGGAAATAATTGTCTCTGATAACTGCTCGCAAGATGATGTGAAGGGATATATTGATAGCCTAAATGACGAAAGAATAAAATATATTAGGCAAGAAAAGCCTCTAAGTGTTTGCAGTAACTGGAACGCTGCAAATGACCAAGCTACAGGCGATTATGTAATTATGCTCGGTGATGATGATGCCCTTTTACCTTATTATTTTACAACCTGCTTAAAGGAAATTGTAAAAAATGAGGATTTAGAGCTTATTTATCATTCAGTTTATTATTATAAACAGCCTAATGTTTCAATGTATGAGCCGGATGGTTGGGTAAAATCAAGTAAACCATTCCACCCTATTACAAAGGCTACAGATGAACCTTATATTTTAGACAAAAATGCACGATTAAAAGAAATACAATCCACTTTAAATATGTGGTACACCTTTGGATTTAATGCTCAATTTTTCTTATATAGCAAGGAATTAATCCAAAAAATGGAAAAACATGGCAAATTTTATCAGCCGCCATTCCCTGATACATATGCTGCAAATATGATGATGTTAATAGCTGAGAAAGTTGTTATAATTCCTCAAGAATTGGTTATTCTTGGAATAACGCCAAAATCTTATGGCTGGTATGCTGAAAATAATAAAGAAAAAGAAGGTATGACATTCCATAAAGATGCTGATTACAGAGAATATGCCCCAAAAAGCATAAAATCGAAGCTTTGTAATATTGCTGAAATGCAAACAGCTGCTTTTGCGACATTAGCTTTGATACCAGAAAAATTCCCTGAACGAAAAGATTTAAAATTGATTACAAAAAGTTATTTTAAAAGAGTTATAGAAAGAGTAATCAATGAATCCGACAAAAAAGAAGCGAATGAAGTTCTTTCCAAAGAAGTTTATTCTAAAATGTCTCTTTTGCACAGAATGGAATTATATTTTTATGCTAAAAAACTTTTTAAAAAGAAAAAGCCCAGAGCAATCGTACTTGACAAATCAACGAGTTATGAAAATGTTAGTTTGTTGATAGAAGATATAGTAAATAAAAAACAACCAGCAAAAATTTAAATAATACTCAAAATTGTTATATATTAAGTTAAGGTAGAAAACACGGAAGAGAATAGTATGAAAGTTGTTATTTTAGCAGGTGGTTTAGGTACAAGACTGAGTGAAGAAACTGACCTTAAGCCAAAACCCATGGTTGAAATAGGTGGGCGCCCTATTTTGTGGCATATTATGAAAAATTATTCATATTGGGGATTTAACGATTTTATTATTTTGACGGGTTACAAATCCCACATTATTAAAGAATATTTTATTAATTATTATACAAGATATTCAGATATTACCGTTGATATGGAACAAAATGAAGTAGAGGTCCACGAGCACAGAAATGAACCTTGGAAGGTGACAATGCTTTATACAGGGCTGGAGACTTATACAGGTGGGCGGATTAAAAAAGCACAGGATTTCATAGGAAAAGAGCCTTTTATGCTTACATACGGCGACGGGGTTTCGGATGTTAATATCAAAAAATTAGTTGAATTTCACAAAAAATCAGGGAAAATAGCTACTCTAACATCAATTCAGCCCTCAGGTAAATTTGGAGCTATAGACATACAATCTGATGGCAAAATCACTGCATTTTCGGAAAAGCCAAAAGGCGACGGGGCTTGGATTAATGGCGGTTTTTTTGTTTGTGAACCTGAGATATTCAAATATTTAAATAATGATGAAAAATTGATTTTCGAACGAGAACCACTCGAAAAACTAGCTCAAGAAAATCAGTTGAACGCCTTTAAGCATGAAGGGTTTTGGCATGCTATGGATACATTACGTGATAAAATAGAATTAACGGATATGTGGCGAGCTAATAAAGCTCCTTGGGCTTTATGGCAAAAATAATTAATTTTTAGAGTAAGGATTAATAATGTTTGAAATATACAAAGGGAAGAAGGTTTTTTTGACAGGGGCTACAGGCTTTAAGGGTAGTTGGCTTGTTTTATGGTTAAACTCTTTGGGGGCAGAGGTTCTGGGATATTCTCTTGAGCCAAATACAAATCCCTCAATGTTTAAAAAACTTAAAATAGGTGAGCAGATTCAGAGTGTTTTTGGGAATATTTTAGACAAAGAAAAGTTAGAAGCTACAATGCTAGAATTTAAGCCTGAAGTGGTTTTTCATCTTGCGGCACAACCTATTGTAAGACTTTCATATTCTGAGCCAGTAAATACCTATGAAACAAATGTAATAGGGACGTTAAACGTACTTGAAGCAGCAAGAAAATGTTTTTCGGTAAAAGCATTTGTGAATGTTACTACAGATAAATGCTATGAAAATAAAGAAATCAATCATGGCTATAAAGAAGATGAACCCATGGGTGGCTATGATATGTATTCATCTTCAAAAGGTTGTGTTGAAATTATGGCATCTTCTTACCGTCGTTCGTTTTTGCAAAACGGTGAACCGTATGCTATGGCAACAGCGCGTGCAGGCAACGTAATAGGAGGCGGTGATTGGGCGGCAGACAGACTTATTCCTGATTGCATAAGGTTTATCAGTGAAGATATGCCGATAGAAATCAGAAATCCTATTGCAGTGCGTCCTTGGCAACATGTTTTAGAACCTCTTAGCGGTTATTTATTATTGGGGCAAAAACTTTTAAAATCAGGAACAAAATATACTGAGGGGTTTAATTTTGGTCCGAATGAAGATAGTGTTTTGACCGTTGCGGATGTTGCGCAAAGAGTTGTCGAATTTTATGGCAAAGGTGAAGTTTTGGTTTCTAAAAAAGATGACTTGCATGAAGCAGGTCTTTTGATGCTAAATATTGAAAAGGCGGAAGAAATTTTAGGGTGGACTCCTGCTTTGACTGCAGACGAAGCCATAAACGGCACAATAGAATGGTATAAAAGATTTTATAACGGGGAATTTTTGTTGGATTTTACAATCGAACAAATTAAAAAATATGAGAGTAAATTAAGCTATCAGAGTGGAGAGATTAATGAAAAAGTTACTAGCAAAATCAGTTAGATATGGGTTAAAACAATGGGGTAAAGTCTATTACTGGCTTGCGGAACCTGACAAAAGAAAAGGAGATTATATTCCTGCTTCTGGTAAGGTTTTAGGCGCACAAGAGTTATCGAATATGATTGATGCCTCTTGCGATATGTGGCTTACTACAGGGCGTTTTAATGATGAATTTGAGAAAAAATTTGCTAAATATTTGTGTGTTAAATACGCACTGACAGCTAATTCCGGTTCATCTGCAAATTTGTTAGCTCTATCGGCTTTAACTTCTCACAAACTTGGTGATAAACAAGTAAAAAAAGGGGATGAAGTTATAACTGTTGCAGCGGGTTTTCCAACAACAGTCAATCCTATTATCCAGCAAGGTTTAGTTCCTGTTTTTGTTGATTGCGAAATTGGTACTTATAATATTGATGCTGATAAAATTGAAGCGGCAATTACACCAAAAACAAAAGTTATAATGATAGCGCACACTCTTGGCAATACTTTTGATTTAGATAAAATTGTAAAAATATGTGAAAAGTATAATTTGTGGCTTATTGAAGATAGTTGTGATGCACTTGGTGCAACATTTGACGGCAAAAAAGTCGGAACAATAGGACATATCGGAACATTTAGCTTCTATCCTGCTCATCACTTAACTATGGGAGAAGGCGGGGCTGTTGTGACAAATGACTCTAATTTGTATAGAATTATTATGTCATTTAGAGATTGGGGGCGTGATTGTTGGTGCCCACCAGGCAAAGATGATACTTGCAAAAAGCGTTTTACTTATCAGTTAGGCAACTTGCCATATGGCTATGATCATAAATATACGTATTCACATATAGGATTTAATTTAAAAATCACTGACTGGCAGGCATCCATTGCTCTTGCACAACTTGATAAATTACCTGGATTCTTAGCAAAAAGAACAAGTAATGCCAATTATTTGATTGAACAATTAAAAGACTTGGAAGCACATTTGATTTTACCTCAAATAGCTGAAAATGTTGAACCGTCTTGGTTTGGATTCTTAATTTCGGTCAAACCTAATGACAAATTTAACAAACAGCAAATGGTTGAATATTTGGAAAAAAATGGCATCGGAACCCGCCAGCTGTTTGCAGGAAATATTTTAAGACAACCAATGTTTGTTGAGAATGATATTCCTATACGAATAAATGACTCGAAGTTGTTGAGTTCAAAAGATATTAATGAAGAACATTATAAAATGTTGCCAAACACTGATTTTATTCTGAACAACACCTTCTGGGTCGGGGTTTATCCAGGAATTGGCGAAAAAGAATTGGATAAAACATCACAAGTCATTCATCAATTTATTAAAGGACACAAGTAATTGAGGGGGGACAAAACCTATACTTTTTTATCGCTTAAATATTAATTTGAATAGGGTTATCACTGATGAATAAATCAAAAGTTAAAATATTTTGCTTCTATCATAAGTCTTCCACGGTTTTCAAAACAGATGTAATTGAGCCGATGCAAAATGGGGCAAATAATTCTAAATATATTTTAGATATGATTAAAGATAATACAGGAGATCATATTTCTGATAAAAATCTTAATTATGGGGAATTAACAGGTCAATATTGGGTTTGGAAAAATTATTTAAAAGAAAATGCCGATGTAGAATATATTGGTTTTTGTCATTATCGTCGTTTTTTGGATTTTTCTAAAAAAGCTAAAGGCAAAGCTTGTTTTTCAAATCAAATATATGAATCTGATTTTTTAAATTATATTCAAGATTATACTGAAGATAAAATTTATCCAATAATTAAAGATTATGATGTAATTCTTCCTGAACAGCATTTTCTTTCTGAAGATACAATTTATAATCAATTTGTTCAAGAACATTCTGCAAATGAAATGGAAATATTGATTGATATAATAAAAAATGACTATCCTGAATATGTTGATGTGATGAATAATTTTTTGTACAAAGGTAATTTCGGCTATTTTTGCTTAAATTTTGTGATGAAAAAGAGTTTTTTTGAAGAATATATGGAATGGGTTTTTGATTTAGCAAGTAAAATAGAAGCTCGTGCGGATTTAAGCGTTTTTAAAGAATACAAAAATATTAGAATGCTGGCGTTTTTAATTGAAAGATTTTTTAATGTTTGGCTAAGATATAAAATTGAAATAGCTCAACTTAAAATTTTAGAACGGAAAAGTCTTTTATTAAAATCTGAAAAATTTGCCATTTGTAAAACTTTGGTATCAAATTATAAAAAGAAAAAAGTTATAACATTTTTTGGTAATAAATTAAAGATTATTCGCTATAAATTTGGCGAATATAAATATTTAAAAATAAATAATTTAAAATATAAATATAAACCATAGACCACAAAAAAACTGAAATTATGATGTAAAAACCACGAGTTTATTTTTATGTTAATATCTGTTTAATGAAAATCTCAATCATTACAGCAAGCTACAACTACGAAGATTTTATCAAAGAAACGATAGAATCTATCCTTGCGCAAGCATACTCTGACTGGGAGCTGATTATTGTTGATGACGGCTCAAGTGACAACTCACTTGATGTTATAGAGTCCTACGCCAGGCGTGATAGGCGTATTAGCCTCTTCACTCACCCGAACAACATAAACCGTGGACTTATTGAAACCGTAAAATTGGGTTTAAGCCACGCAGCGGGCGATTACATCGCATTTTTAGAGAGTGACGATATTTGGTGCCCAACGCACCTAGAAGACAAAATTAATGTCCTAAAAAGCTATCCTGAAGTGGGGCTTATCTTCAATTCGGTCGAGATGTTTGGCGATGAAAAAACAATGAGAGAATATGACAAATATTTTGAACTTTTGCGCAAAATATTGGGCAAAATCACTTTCCCGACAAATATTTTCAACTTTATGCTTTTGATTAATCTCATGCCGACTTTCTCTTGCGTTATGGTCAAAAAAGAAGCGATTTTAGGGTGCAGTTTTGATAATCTCTACGGCCCTTGGCTCGATTGGGGGCTTTGGCTTCAAATTGCGTATCGATACAATTTTTATTATTTGCCCAAAAACCTCACAAAATGGCGCATGCACCCAAAAAGCTACATAAACATATCCGATAAAATCAAAAGAAAGAACAACCAAATCCTTCGCTCAGTTGCTGAAAACATTTTCAAAGCAGAGTCAAATTCCTTTAAAAAAACCGTTTTAACAAACTTCTATTTTACTGCTTTAATTATTCTTAAAATAACAAAAGGCTTAATCAAAAAACTGTTCTTAGTGCTGTAACTATACTAATCTCATAAATTAGGACACAAAAAATGAGTTTTGTTTAAATTAAAATAGACTCAAAGGAAGGTGAAATTATGGGAAAAACAAAAATTGTATTGGAAGTTCTCAGAGAAGGCCAGACACAAGCCGAAGTAGCACCAAAAATCATGTTTCGGCAGTAACTCATATCAGCATGGCTCAAACACTTTCTAGGGAGCGCAGAGAACGTTTTCAAAGGTAAGTAGGTAGTCAAACAACACAAAGAAGAACTCCACAAAAAAGATGAAAATATTGATGAACTGTATAAAGTAATAGGCGAGGTAACTCTTTCAGTCAACTCGCTCAAAAAAAATATAAAGAATCTGGAATCCCATATCCGCAAGAGCTTGATAGATTTTAATCCCGATTTGATTCTTAAAGAGCAATGCGAACTACTTAAAATAAGTAGAAGCTACCTGTATTACAAACCGCAATCTAAAATCAAATTTGACAAACAGCAACTAAAAGATGAAATTGTCAAAATATACCGGGATATTCCTTACTATGGATACATTAGGACTTATTTAGAGCTTAAAGAACGAGAATTTAATTTAAGCGTAAAAGAAGTCCGAAAGCTCAGGCAAGAACTGGGATTGAGAATTATTATTCCTGAAAAGCAATGTGACTATAAAAAGAACAAACACAAGAAATACCCATACTTGCTAAAACATCTTGCCGTAATTCGTTTAAATCAAGTATGGGTGAGTGACATCACCTACATCAAGCTTCGTAGAGGAATGCTATACAAACGATAAGGGATATTTTCAGCAGAAAAATACTTGACTGCAGGCTTTCTAATAGCTTAAACAAGAAGTTTTGTACGGATTTATTAATGGAAGCCATTGTAAAATATGGAGCCCCAGAGATTTTCAATACCGACCAAGAGAGTCAATTTACAAGTGATGAATTCACGAACATATTGAAAACTCATGGCGTAAAAATAAGTATGGACGGTAAAGGTAGAGTATTGGACAATATTTTCGATGCTAAATTGAAAACTGTTAAATATGTAGAAGTTTACAACTTAAGAAGATTTCATTCTTCATTGAATTACAAAACTCTTAATGAGATTTATTTCAAAAATCTTCCAAAAGAGGTTTGTGAATTTAAGCAATGTCTGAAAAATATGTCTTGACAAATGGGCATACTATAGTAAGTTTAGAGAAAAATGTCCGAATAAAAATCGGCTATTGTAAATTGAGGATGCAAAGGTTAAAATACAGAAGTGGTGGAAGGATTACAATGAAATCCGACCTCATAGTAGGATTAATAATTTAATTCCGAAGGAATACTTAAATTCCCTACTATAAAACCTTTTGGCTATTACAAGTTAAATTTACCCATCTTTAGATGGTCCTAATTTATGGTGTGGGTAAAATATTTATAGGAATATAGGAATATAGGAATATAGGAATATAGGAATATAGGAATAGTAACTAAAGTGTCTCAAAAAAAAGTTGCAATTATATTAAGTGGTTTCCAATGGTTATATTTGCAAAAACTGGTAATTCTTTGTCTTGAAGAAGGATATCAGGTTGATTTTTATACTAATAATAAAGAAATTACAGAATATTTGAATGTGACAAATATATATTATTTCGAATCTCAAATAGATGAAAAAAGTCCTGTACTTATTGAACAATTGACTAAAGAATTAGAGCAATTGATGAAAGATAAAAACTATGATTATGTCTTAGGTGATTGCTGCCCTATAAGATTTGGCTGCAATGTTTTTCATAGGAATTCTTTTGAATATCGCAAAAAATTAAGCTGTAATTTTATGTATGAATTTATTTATACTTTGGGGCATTTAAAAGAACTAAATTATTTTAAAAAATGGCACACTTCTCGGCATCAAAAAATATTTGTGATGTCAAATGAAATGAAAAAAGACTATTCTAAATCCCTTTCGATTCCAGAGGAAAAAATCGTTGTTTTGATTCCTGGGGCAGGATCCTTTCAAGTTGAAAAGATTGAACCGAGAGATTTTTCAAAAGACGAATTTGTTTTAGGTCTTTCAGGCGTCGGTTTTGGTTCTAAAGGCGGTTATATTTTGCTCGATGCAATGAGATATATCAAAAATAAAAATATAAAATGTAAAATAATTTACCCAAAACATGAGAGAAATTTCTTTATAAAGTTTTTGATTCAAATTATGGGAATTAAAGATAGAGTCGAGCTTTTGGGAACGCAAAAAGATATGACTGAATTTTATAATTCGATTGATTGTCTTGTTGTAAGTTCTTTGGCTGAGGCTTTTGGAAGGGTCGTAACTGAGGCTATGATGGCAAAAAGACCTGTGGTTGCAGGGTCAAATATAGGGGCTTGTGACATCATAGAAGATGGGCAAAATGGGTTTATTTATAAATTCGATAAAAGTTCAGGCAAAAATCTCGCTTTAAAGGTAGAAGAGGTTTATGAGAGAAGAAATAATCTCGAAAATATTTTAGAAAATGCTTATAATACAGCATCGGAACTTTCTTGGGATAACTTTGCTCTAAAAATGTTTGAAGAAATAAAAAAATAATTTCAGCTTAATATTATTTTGAAAATTCTTTATTAACGTAGTTATTTGATTTATAATTATTTCAAGTTATAGAATAAGAGTGAGCCCTTATGAAAGTTGTAATCTTAGCAGGTGGACTTGGTACTAGACTGAGTGAAGAAACTGATTTGAAACCAAAACCAATGGTCGAAATCGGCGGTCGTCCGATTCTTTGGCACATAATGAAAACTTATTCGCATTATGGATTCAATGATTTTGTTATTTTGACAGGCTATAAGTCGCACGTAATCAAAGAATATTTCATCAATTACTATTCCAGGTACTCTGATATTACTGTTGATATGTCCGAGAATTCTGTAGAAATCCACAAAACTCGTACAGAGCCTTGGAAAGTTACGATGCTTTATACCGGCAAAGACACGATGACAGGTGGCAGAATCAAAAAAGCCAAGGATTACATCGGCAACGAAACTTTTATGTTGACCTACGGTGATGGCGTTTCCAATGTTGATATCCCTGCTCTTGTTGATTTTCACAAAAAATCGGGCAAATTAGCTACTTTGACAGCAATTCAGCCATCAGGAAAATTCGGCGCAATCAATATTGAAAATAACGGCGAAATTTCAGCCTTTATGGAAAAACCAAAAGGTGATGGAGCTTGGATTAATGGTGGTTTCTTTGTTTTAGAACCTAAAGTTTTTGATTATATAAAAAATGGCGATTCTACAATTTGGGAGAAAGAGCCACTTGAAGGCCTTGCAAAAGATAATCAGTTAAACGCTTATAAGCACAGAGGTTTCTGGCAGCCAATGGATACTCTTCGTGACAAAATAGAATTGACCGAAATGTGGCAATCGCAAAGCGCTCCTTGGCAAATTTGGAGTTAAGATGATTTTTGATATTTACAAAGGTAAAAAAGTTTTTTTGACAGGTCATACAGGCTTTAAAGGCGGATGGCTTGCTTTGTGGCTAAAATCACTTGGGGCAGAAGTTTTGGGATATTCGCTAGAGCCCAATACTAATCCTTCGATGTTTACCGAATTGAAAATCGATTCTCAAGTCAAAAGTGTCTTCGGAAATATTCTGGATAGAGAAAAATTGAATCAATCTATGGTTGATTTTCAGCCTGATGTTGTTTTCCACCTTGCGGCACAACCTATTGTCAGATTGAGTTACGCAGAACCTGTAATGACATACGAGACAAATGTAATCGGGACTTTGAATGTTTTAGAATCAGCTAGAAATTGCGCTAGCGTCAAGGCTTTTGTGAATGTAACAACTGACAAATGCTACGAAAATAAAGAAATCGACAGAGGATATTTTGAAGATGAGCCGATGGGTGGACACGATATGTATTCTTCATCTAAAGGGTGTGTTGAGATTATGTCTTCGTCTTATCGCCGTTCATTTTTGACCGATAGCTACGCAATGGCAACAGCTCGTGCAGGGAATGTGATTGGTGGCGGTGATTGGGCAGCAGATAGACTTGTGCCTGATTGCATCAGGTATATCAACGAAAATCAACCTATCGAAATCAGAAATCCGGTCGCAGTACGTCCTTGGCAACATGTTTTAGAGCCGCTTTCTGGGTATTTGCTGCTTGGCAAAGTACTTTTGGAACAAGGGCAAAAATGCGCTGAAGGATTCAATTTTGGACCATATGATGAAAGTGTTTTGACGGTTGCAGAAGTTGCAAAACAAGTGGTCGAAAATTATGAAAAAGGTGAAGTAGTTGTGCACAAGCGTGATGATTTGCATGAAGCAAATTTGCTTATGTTGAACATTGACAAAGCACAAAAACTTTTGGGCTGGAAACCTGTTTTTACTGCTCAAGAAGCAATCAAAACTACTGTTGATTGGTACAAAGAATTTTATAACGGCAATCCAAATATGCTTGAATTTACATTTGGTCAAATTCAGAATTATCAAAATAGAATAGATTACAAAGGGGTAAAAAGTGAGACAATTACTAGCACAATTAGTTAGAAACGGTATAAAAAGTTGGTCAAGAATTTATTATAAACTTGCGCAACCCGATAAAAAAAGAGGGGCTTATGTGTCTGTCTCCGGCAAAGTTTTGGGTGAAAATGAACTTTGCAATATGATTGATGCCTCATTAGATATGTGGTTAACTACGGGCAGATTTAATGATGAATTTGAAAAAAAATTCGCTAAATTTTTGGGTTCAAAATATGTTTTAACCACAACTTCAGGCTCATCAGCTAATTTGCTTGCTATTACTGCTTTGACGTCTCATAAACTTGGTGATAAACAGCTCAAAAAAGGTGACGAAGTCATAACAGTTGCGGCGGGATTTCCGACAACAGTCAATCCAATCGTCCAAAACGGTTTGATACCTGTTTTTGTTGATGTAGAACTTGGCAATTACAATATAAATATTCAACAAATTGAAGAAGCTCTAACTGAGAAGACCAAAGCTATTTTTGTAGCGCATACCCTTGGGAATGTTTTTGAGCTTGATAAAATCGCAGAACTTTGCCAAAAACACAATCTTTGGCTTATCGAAGACAGTTGCGATGCTTTAGGTGCAAAGTTTGACAACAAATATGTAGGCACGTTCGGACATATTGGGACATTCAGTTTTTATCCTGCGCACCATATCACTATGGGCGAAGGCGGGGCTTTGTGTACGGATGATGCAGCTTTATATCGAATTATTATGTCATATCGTGATTGGGGACGTGACTGCTATTGCAACCCTGGACAGGATAACAGATGCAAAAATCGTTTTAATATGCAGCTTGGCAATTTGCCTCACGGATATGACCACAAATACACATATTCGCACCTTGGGTACAACCTCAAAATCTCTGATTGGCAGGCAGCTTGTGGCGTTGCGCAGTTAGATAGAATTGAAGGTTTTATCAATAAAAGAAATGAAAATTTCGATTATCTTTATAATGGCCTAAAACAATTTGAAAAGTATCTTCTTCTACCGACTTTGTGCCCCAAGGTCACTCCATCTTGGTTTGGCTTCACTTTGACTGTCAAGGATGATGCTCCTTTTGGCAAAATGGAACTGGTCAAATTTTTGGAAGATAATAATATTGGTACAAGACAGCTTTTTGCAGGAAACCTTCTTCGTCAGCCTGCTTATGTTGACAATGACATTGAAATCCGAATTAAAAATTCTGGAATATTAAACTCAAAAAATCTTACGGAAGAGCATTATGCAATGCTTCCAAATACTGATACTGTAATGAATTCAACATTCTGGATAGGCGTTTGGCCAGGTCTAGAGAAAAAACAATTGGATTATATGATAGAAAAAATCGGCGAATTTATAAAAAATAAGGCGTAAAATGAAAGCATCAGATTATATAGTAGAAAAAATGCTAGAAGTAGGTACTGATAAGGTATTTGGCTATATTGGCGGAATGATTACACATCTTGCGGATAGTATTTTTCAAAATAAAAATATCGAAATGATAAATGCAATCCATGAGCAAGGTGCTGGATTTATGGCGGAAGGTTACGCCAGAAATACTGACAAAATCGGCATTGCTATTGCGACATCAGGCCCTGGGGCGACAAACCTTTTGACGCCAATCACAAGCTGTTATTTTGATTCGACGCCTGCATTATTTATTACAGGACAGGTTAATACTCACGAATATAAAAAGTTTCCGAACATTAGGCAATGCGGTTTTCAAGAAACAAATATAGTCGATATGGCAAAACCTGTAACAAAATATGCTGTAATGGTTCAGTCTGTCGAGGATTTGCGATATGAACTTGAAAAATGTTTGTATCTTGCCCAAAATGGTCGAAAAGGACCTGTTTTGTTGGATATTCCTATGAATATTCAAAGAGCTGAGGTGGATTTTTCAAAAATGAAATCATTTTTTGAAGAGATCGAAAATTGTTCTTGCCAAACAAATTTGGACGAGTTGAAAGAAATATTGAATTCGGCAAAACGTCCTGTAATTCTTGTTGGTGGTGGCGTGAGGCTGGCAAATTCGACAAATGAACTAAAAGATTTTTTGGCAAAAACTAATATGCCTGTAGTCCAATCATTGATGGGTTTGGATACTGTATCTTCTGATTACAAATACAATTTAGGTCTAATCGGGGCTTATGCCAACAGATATGGTAATTTTACTTTGGCGAATTCCGATTTGATTTTGGTTTTGGGCTCAAGACTTGATTTGAGACAAATTGGTGCGAAGGCCGAGACTTTTGCAAGAAGTGCTAAAATTATTCAAGTCGATATTGATGAACATGAATTAGATTGTGATAACTTGGACAAAATTACAATAAAATCAGATATCAAAACTTTTTTGAATGAATTAAATAAGGAAAAATTCAATATTGAGATTTCTGATTGGCAAAAAAAAGTTTTGGAATGGAAAAATGAATACCCATCAACCAAAAGCATAGATGGCTCGACTTTAATGCCGAATCTTGTTATTTCTAAAATATTTGAGAATCTTAAAAATACAGATACGGTATCTGTAGATGTGGGTCAAAACCAAATGTGGGTGGCTCAATCAGCATCTATCAAAGAAGGCCAGAGAATATTTTTCTCAGGTGGATTAGGTTCTATGGGATTCGCATTGCCTTGTGCAATCGGGGCAGGCATAGAGGGCCAAAGAGCAGTTGTCATCTCAGGTGATGGCGGGTTCCAAATGAATATCCAAGAATTGGAAGTAATCAAAAGAAGAAATTTGCCTGTAAAAATGATTGTCCTCAATAATCAAAGTCTTGGCATGGTGAGGCAGTTTCAAGAAATTTATTTCGAAGGTAGATTGCAATCAACAGTTGAAGATTATTCAGCTCCCGATTTTGCAAAAGTCGCTAATTCTTATGGGATTAAAGCACAAAATCTAAATGCTGATGAAATTACCGATAAAATATTAAAGGACTTTTTCTCAAATAATGAACCCGAACTTTTGAATATTTATCTTGAGCAAAACACTGATTTACAGCCGAAACTGATTTTTGGGCAGCCGATTGAAAATATGCATCCATTTTTGGATAAGGCAGAGTTTTCAAAAACCATGCTGATTGAACCTCTTAAGGAAAGTTTGGATGACTAAAAATATTCTCGTAACGGGCTCAGGAGGCTTTGTCGGCAAAAATCTTAAAGAATTTTTGCAAGACAAATATAATCTTTTTACTCCTCGAAGTTTTGAAATTAATCTTTTGGATGAAAATGTTGTTAAAGAATATTTGGCAGAAAACGGAATTGATACAGTCATACATTGTGCAGCTTACGGGGCAAGAATTAATGCAGAAGACACAATGGAAGAAGTCGGGCAAAAAAATATTTTGATGTTCCAAAATATCGCTAAAAACCTTCCATCTGAAGCTTTTATGATACACCTCGGATCAGGAGCAGAGTATGACAAATCAAAGTCTTTAACTAAAATAAAAGAAGAAGAATTCGGGATTTCAATCCCCCAAGACCCTTACGGGTATTCAAAATATGTGGTTTCAAAAGAGATTGAAAAATATTCAAATATTATCAACCTAAGACTTTTTGGTGTTTATGGTAAATATGAAGACGAAAGCCGATTTATTACTTATGCTATCAATCAAAATCTTGCCAGAAAACCTATAAAAATCAATCAGAACGTGGTTTTTGATTATCTTTATATTGATGATTTATGCAAAATAATTGAGTATTTCCTTGAAAATAAATCTTCTAAAAAGTTCATAAATGTTACGCCGACTCAAAGCATTGATTTGTTAGGTATAGCCAATATTATTAATGAAATTAGTGATTTTAAAAGCGAAATCATAATCAAAGAAGTAGGCCTTAATAATGAATATACGGGAGATAATACGAGGCTTTTGCAAGAATTGGCTAATGTGCATTTTATATCTTATAAAGAAGGTATAAAATCTTTGTTTGTTGATTTGCAAGAAAAAATTACTCGAAATTTCATATAAAGATAATTTATATATTTCAATGTTGAGAAAATAATTTTGTGATAGAATTTATGTATGGATATTTCAATAATTTTGGTAAATTATAATACTAAACAACTCACGCTTGATTGCTTAAAGTCAGTCTATGAGAAGACATCAGGGATTGAATTTGAAGTTTTTGTTGTAGATAATGCATCTCAAGATGGTTCAGTCACGGCTATTGAAAAAAATTTCCCTCAGGTAAAATTGATTCAAAACCCTGAAAATAAAGGTTTTGGAAGCGCAAATAATATAGCAATTAAACAGTCGGCAGCAAAATATGTGTTTTTATTAAATACGGATACTTTATTGATTAATAATGCTATTAAAATTTTGTTTGATTTTATGGAAGAACATCCTGAAGCAGGTGCTTGTGGCGGGAATCTCTTTGATAAAGATATGGAACCTGTTCATTCCTTTGGCTTTTTAAAAACTCCTAAGAGTTATTTTTTCAGGTGTTTAGGCTTGCGATATCTTTGCAAAAGGGAAAAAAATGATACCAATAGAGGTAAGCTTCAACAAGTTGGGCAAATTATCGGAGCTGATTTGATGCTTCGCAAAAGTGTTTTGGATGAAGTAGGCTTGTTTGATGAAAGATTTTTCTTGTATTTCGAAGAATCAGAGCTTCAGTGCAGAATTCAAAAAGCAGGGCATAAGATATTTTACATCCCTGATGCTTTTATTTTCCATTTTGAAGGTGGAAGTTCAAAGCAGAATAAAAAAGCTCGTCGCCAAATAATTACACAAAGTGAATATTTGTATTTTTCACTTTGCTATGATTATTTGCCAAAGACTGCTTTGAGAATTTTATGTACAATCCCGCAGATTTACAGATTTATATTGGCCCCAGTAAATACACTTAAAGCTTTGCAATATATTTGGCAGCATTAGAAGCTGTCTGAAAAATAAAAAATATTTTAAATATTTTTCAGAAACGCTTCTATCGGCTAGTATCAAAATGTCGTAAACGATTAGTTTACGACATTTTTCACTTTTGTAAGGTCAGTATCTAAAAAGCCTCAAAATTAAAATTTTGGACTTTTTAGATACGTTCTTAGTTTTTTATAAATTTATATTATAATTAATTTACTAGTTGAAAAGGATTTTTATGCGATTTTTTATTCTGGAAACAGTTTTTGAAAATATATATTCATTGGAGCTTTTATAATGAGTGAAAATAAATTATTATCAATTACAATCCCAACTTATAGCCGAGCCAAATATCTCGAAGAATTATTGGAGAGTATAGAAGCGAATTTTGTAAAAAACCCAGAATTAAGAGAATTGGTCAATATATATGTTTTTGACAATAATTCTATTGATAACACCCAAGAGATAGTTGAAAATTCAGGGCTTGATGTTATATACGAAAAAAGTTCGATAGATTTAGATATGGATACAAATGTAAATCTAGCCTACGAAACGCCGCAAGGAGAGTATGTATGGCTTATAGGTGATGACGATTTTATTGGTAATAATTCTATAAAAAGGATAATCGATACTATCAATAATAATTCTGATTTGGCTGTGATTTTGTTGGATTTTGTTTTTTTGAATGTGGATACAAATAAGTTATCGGAAAATAATTTCGAAATTGACATTGGAAATGATAATGGAAATGGCTTCTTCTTAGAGGCAAAAGAAAATTTTTTACCGATATCAACCTTAATCTTTAAAAAATCAGAATGGAATAAGCATGATTTAACAAAGTCTAAAGGTAATCAATGGCCTCATTTATCGGCATTAATAAATATATTGAGCGGAGATTCTAAAAAATCGGTTATTTTGTCAGGTGATTTAGTTACTATTCGTCTTGGAAATCAATGTTGGACAGAAAATGGCCAGAATTTGTTAACCGAATTAAATTTACTTAGAATATTTGAGGAATTTAAAAAATTAAAATATTCTAAAAATGTTTATGAATATTTCTTTAAGCAAAAATTTAAAGACAATAAACATAATATTCGTCACAAAAAAAGTAATGATTTTAAAGTTAACCTAAGAATAGGCCAAATAATGGCGAAATATTTTTATGGATTTCCACGTTTTTGGCTCAGAGATTTGCCGATGTTATTATTCGGAGGAAGAAAATAAAATGTTTACCATTTGTATTCCGACATATAATCGACACGAACTGCTAAAGTCAACTTTAGAGGCAGTTTTGAGTCAGACATACCAAGATTACGAAGTTTTTGTTGTCGATAGAGGGTCATTTCCTGATGTGTCAAAAATAGTCGAAGAGTTTAATAATGAAAAATTTCATTACATAAAATCATCACAAGAAGAAAGACTTTTTCAATCTTTTACAAATATTGTGAAAAATAAAATGAAAGGCGATTGTTTTTTATTTCTGGGAGATGACGACACATTGTTGCCCAATTCATTAGAAATCGTAGCCAAAACATTCGATAAAAATCCTCAACTCGAAATATTGCAAACAGGGTTGGTCCATTACAATTTAAAAAATAACACCACAACAGACTCTTTGGAAATGGTTGCTAAGCAATATTTGGGGGACTTAATTCCTTTTGATGGAGAAAAACTTTGTCTTTGGTATCTATCTTCTTGGGGGATCGGTAAGAAGTTTAAAATGGCACACCCAAAAGCTTCGCACTCTTCAGGATTTTTTATAAAGAAATCTTTGATAGACAAAATCTTTGATAAAGATAAAAATATTTTTGTAGAACCGTTTGTAGACATAGGCTATGTTGGATGTTGCTACGAAGCTAAAACCCTGTACTGTCTGGATTTGCCACTTGTCATCATTGGTGAAGGACACATAAGAGAAACTGATGGGGCCAAAAAAAACTCAAGGCAAAAATGGGACAATGAAATTCAGTTTTTTGAAAATTCACCTTTAACAGCATCATCTTGGCAAAATTGTGGAATAGAAGGACACCTGCAAGTCGCCCATATGCATAACTTAGAGAAAAAATATAATCTAAAATTGCGTCCTGATTTTTTTAGAAAACATTTGTTGCAGGTTTTGTCTGATGAACCAAAAACAAAACAGACAGTGAATGATTTTTTATCTGCAATACCATTTTATTTGAAAAGTTATGTTGATTATCCTAATTATATTGTGAAAGATATGCTAAGGTTATGTAGTGTGTTTAAGCTTTTTAAAAGAGCACGAAAAACAAAAGAGAAGAGTAAGAAAGAATCAGTAATGAAATTTGAAAATGTTAAAGAATACGCTGTATATTTGAATGAATTTTTGGTGAAAGAAAATGAAAAAGTGCTGGTTTTTTGCAATGACTATCCGCAATATCCTACACAAGAAATGTGTGACGAGTTTTTGTTGCATGGCATTAAAATGATTAGCGGAGGTAGAGCCTTAGAATTAATTGCGCAAAAAGACATCTCTCCTGAAGATATGTTTATAGTTCAAGAGCTTTTGGCAAATGATGCGAAAAAACTTTTGCAATTAGGGGCGAAGCCATCTTTGCTCACAAGTGGTGAGACAACTATTTGGGCACCTTTACTTTATGACAATCTTGAAAAAGAGGCGCAACTTTTTAGGCACAAATTACTTTTTAAGGGTTCTTTTAATAATTTGGGTGGACTTAATGAGTTCAATCACCATTTTTATTTCCCTTCTTATTCGCAAAAAAAAGCTTTGCCTGAGATTAAGCCTTTAGGCGATAGAAATGAAATAGTAATGGTTGTGGCTAATAAATATTGCTGTATAAAATTTCCTACAAGCTCGGATTTTAACAAATTTTGGACTAAGCTCAAGACGTGTTTTTCAAAATCATTCCACATGGCTTTAAAAGATAATTTGCAAATAAAACGGTTGGAAATTATAGAATATTTTGGAAAATTAAATAAATTGGAACTTTATGGGGCGAATTGGAATAAGAAAAAAGATATTCCAAGTAAAAGCTGGAACAAACTAAAATCTATTCTTCCAAATATCTACAAAGGTCGTTGCGAAGACAAAATTGATGTCATCTCCAATTATAAATTTGCCATAGCTTTTGAAAATATTTCTTATACTGGCTATATAACAGAAAAAATCATCGATTGCTTTGTCGCAGGAGTTGTGCCGATTTATCTTGGTGCGCCTGATATTTGTGATTTTGTTCCAAAGAATTGCTTTATAGATGTTAGAGATTTTAAAAATCATCAGGAATTAAATGCTTATCTTGCCAGCCTTTGTGATGATAAAATTATAGAATTTATAAATAATGGTAGACAGTTTTTGCAATCTGAAGAAGGCAAAAAATATAGCGAAGAATACTTTGTTCAGTATGTAGCAGACCTTTTCAAGAAAGAGGTTTGTAGATGATACTTATTAATATAATGGGCGGATTAGGCAATCAGATGAGCCAATATGCTATAGCTCGTAAGCTTTCGCTTTTGCTAGGCGTAGATTTCAAGCTTGATTTGATTACAAGCAAATACTTTAAAAAAGATTTCGTACATACTTATCAGTTAAATAATTTTAATATTGTGGAAAACGCCGCAAAACCAGCTGAAATAAATAAATTTATTAAAAAAGGGAAAGTTTTTTACAAAATATTTAACCAAATTAAGCGCTCTATGGGGCTTAAGACGGATAAAAATATCATTTACAGCAAAAAATATTATCTTGAACCAACACCCCATATGTTTAGAGAAGAAGTCTTGAATCTGCCCGACGGCACTTATTTGAGCGGGTATTTTGCAAGTTTTAAATATATTGAAGACATAAGAGATGTTATTTTGGAAGATTTTAGTCTAAAGAAGCCTTTAAGTGAGAAGGGGCAGGATGCTTTATCGCAAATTAGAAATTCCAATTCTGTTTCAATCCACTTTAGAAGAGGAGACTTTTTGACTAATCCACTTATCAAAAATCATGCTTTAACCATAAATTCTGACGAATACTACCAAAAAGCTATTGATTATGCGATAAAGAACATAGAAAATCCGCATTTTTACATTTTTTCTGACGAAATTGACTATCTGAAAGAAAATTTAAAATTGGATTGTCCTGTGACTTATATGGATTTTAATCCCCCTCAAAATGGGTTTGAAGATATGTACTTGATGAGTCAATGTAAGTGCAATATTTTGGCAGGAATATCATCCTTTAGCTATTGGGCGTCGTATTTGAATAATCATTCTGACAAAATAGTTATTGTCCCTGAAAGCTGTTCGAACGATGATTATTATCCGTATCCCCATATTAAACTTTCACTTGAAGGAGTGAAAAATGCAGTATAAAGCTGAAGATATAGAAATTTTTATACTGACTTATAACAGAGCCCAAATGCTTGATGAAACTTTAAATAGTATCAAAAACCAAACAGTACAGGGCTTTGGCGTAAAGGTTTTTGATAATGGCAGTACTGATAATACTCTGGATGTCATCAATAAATACGGATTTGATTATAATAAAAATGAAACGAATCTAGGGCAGCTTGCCAATTTTGAGCTTGCAAAAAATGCGGCATCAAAAAAATGGGTGATGTTTTTTCATGATGATGATTTGCTCAATCTTGAATATATTGAAAAAGTACTTTATTATTTGAATAAATATGAAAATATTGATGTGGTTACAGGTGGCTGTATTGCTACTTATGAACCTAAATATAATGAATTTAAGCCAATCAAAGAAGCTTGCCTTTGCAAAGATAAAATAGAATTCGCATTGTATTTGTTTATGGGTTTGAATAATCATTTCGGTTCAACTATTTATCGAACAGAATTTTATAAGGAAAATTGTTTCAGACAAGACATTTATGGCAAAATCGCCGACAGGCCTTTGGTTTTGGATTCTATAAGAGGCGGTAAAATACTCGTTTTGGATAAAAATTCTGTGCAATATAGATTGCATGAAGGGCAAGACACAAATGCAGGTGAGACAGGGCCTTTTGTCGGTGAATTTTTGAATCTTATTGAGCTTTATCACAGTATTATCAAATCAAGTAAATCGAAATGGCATCATTTTCTTTATGATTGTTCTATTTTGACATATCTTCATTTTGCATATTCTTGGATGAAGTGGGAGCAGGAAAAATATTCTTTCAAAAATTTCGTTGATTTGGCTTTTGAAAAAAGTCTGATTAATAAAAAAGCACCTCTGCTTTTGCCGATTGATAATTCTAAAATATCAAAATTTTATTATAGGCAAGTTAGAAGTGCTTTGAAGAAGCTGTTTTATAAGGGAATGTTAGAAGCTGTCTCAAAAACGGAAAAATGAATTTTCCATTTTTTGTGTACGCTTTAGACGGCTAGTTTCAAAACGTCGAAAATTCTCATTTCCGCCGTTTTTCACTTTTGAGAGGTCGCCATTTCGAAAACCTCAAATTTGTAAAATTTGGATTTTCGAGATGACTCCTAGTTTAAATTTATAATTTCTTGTCTTTTTTGTTGAATTTGAGACGTATAATATTCAAGCCAAGTTACGCCTTCTTCTTTTAAAGACGGCTCACAAAAAGCTCTGATACGTTTTTGGTCTAATGATTCAATTTCAATAACTAATTGTTGCTGTCTTTTTTGCCTTTCCTCTTGTAGCAACTGGTTTTGGCATTCAATTGTATTTGAGATGTCGACAATACCTTTTGGAGTTTCGAAAATTCCATCTTGAGTTTCGTCGTAGCGTAATTTATCAATATTTGCATCAATATAATCACGTTGTTCTTCTGTAATTTCTATATAATTTAAGGGCAGAACTGAATAATCAATATCATAAGTATAATTACCTCCAAAACTGTTATCTTCTTTTATTTCTTTTCTTATCATTTTAAAATTCCTTTCTAATAACCTATTGCCAGCCAATCCATAGTTACTGATATGGGTTGGCCGCAAACAGTAGTAAATCCGGTGAGCGTTTTTCCAGTTATAATATTTTGTGCCATAACTTGTGCGATATAGCTCCCTATTGGACTAATGTACACTTTGCATAAAGAAGGGAAAGCTATCGGGAAATTCGTGCTAATAGTGCCGCCTGATACGATTGAGAAACTACCCCATTGCAAAATAAATCCATTAGGCAATTTTACCCACCCGCTTGCAGCCAAACTTTGTGTGAAAGTAGAACTGTTGATATTCAGATTATAGCCATTTTGGTTGTAAGCAAAAGTTCCAATTTCTGAAATTGTTCCACTTGAGTTGGTTTTAGCATATCCGACAGGCACTTTGGTGTATTCTTCCCAAATTGTGCCATTATATTTTTTAACCTGCAAAGGTTCAATGCACGTTAATAAATGTATTTGATCCACAGTAGGTGTGGTAGGCAATACGGTGCTTTTGCCCAAAGTTGTATTAAAAGCCTCTACACTTCCGTCTGTACCAACGAAAATAGTATAAGTTTTGCTCGCAATAGAAGGGATTGTGAAATCAGAAATATTAATTAAGTTGCCAACGTCCCCTTTTGTATTAGTTAAAGTTAATACTTGAGTTTTATCCAATAATTTAATAATGCTCGGGAAAATAGTGTAAGTTACATTATTCACATTTGAAGTTATTAATAATTTTAATTTAGTGCTATTAAAGTTGTAGATTGGGATTAAAAATTCATCTTTATCCAAATAATCTCCAAAATTAGCATAAGAATATAAAGTATTATCATTTATATCCAAAATCCGGAAGGATTTTATGTCGCCGGGATTTGTTGTGGTTTTAAACTTTAGATATAAATAATCAAAAGAAAAACTCGTGCTTTTTTCTAAAGTTAGAAAAGCAGGTGATTCTTCAGAAGGAGTGTGTTGCAAAGAACAAAAATCTAAATTGCTATTATCAAAGGATTTGTAAAAATCATTAGAAGATGAAACAACTTGATGACTGCCTGTTAGAGTCCATCCGCTTTGAGAATTACTCGTCATTATTGGTAAAAGGCTGTTTCCGCAATTGAATTTTACAATATTACCTGTATTGCTGAGCAAATTCGCATTGCCATTTGCATCTACACTTGCTGAATTTACACAGAATTTTGGAAGTTTTTCATTTTGATATTTTAAATGCATTAAACATTCATTCAAAATATCAGGATCGTACACTGCTACATTAGCTTCTGTCGGATTGTCTATCCAAGAATAATTTTTTATCATTTTTACTCCTTTAGAATTTTTTAACTTCTGCAATAGTACAAAATAAATTAAATTATTTTAAGTAAGTGAAATGATGGATAAGTATTTGTTGGTTATTATTTTTATACAAAATAATCATTTTATTTTTGTTGTTGTATAATTAAAGAATGAAAAGTGAGAGAATTTATATAGCGGGACATAGAGGACTTGTAGGCAGTTCAATTGAACGAGAATTGCGTAAACAGGGCTATGCCAATATAATAACTAAAAGCCGTTCAGAGCTTGATTTGTGTGATGGTGAAAAAGTCAAAGCTTTTTTTGAAGAGCAAAAGCCTCATTGGGTATTTTTAGCTGCTGCAAAAGTTGGTGGAATCCATGCAAATAGTAATTATCCGGTTGATTTTTTACTTGATAATTTGAAAATTCAAAATAATATCATCGAAAATTCGTACAAAACAGGCGTCAAAAAATTGATGTTTTTGGGTTCAAGCTGTATTTATCCTAAAAATGCACCACAGCCGATAAAAGAAGAATATCTTTTGACATCAGAGCTTGAAAAAACAAATGAACCTTATGCTTTGTCTAAAATAGCAGGGCTAAAGCTTTGCGATGCTTATAATCGTCAATACGGCACAAATTATATCTCTGCAATGCCTTGCAATTTGTATGGAATAAATGACAATTATCATTTCGAAAATGCTCATGTAATTCCGATGCTTATTCGCAGATTTCATGAGGCCAAAACCCAAGGTTTAAAAGAAGTTGAAGCTTGGGGAACAGGTACTCCAAGGAGAGAATTCTTATTCTCAGATGATTTGGCGCAAGCTTGTGTTTATTTGATGGAAAATAAAAATGCAGCAGAAATAGGCGAATTTATTAATATTGGCAAAGGTGCTGACATAACAATAAAAGAGCTTGTTGAAAATATAAAAGAAACAGTTGGTTTTGAAGGTGAAATTGTTTGGAACAACTCAAAGCCAGATGGTACAATGAAAAAGCTTATGGATTCATCAAAAATTAATGCGCTCGGATGGAGCGCTAAGACAGAGTTTAAAGATGGACTAAAATTAGCTTACGAAGATTTTTTAAGTAAACAATAGAGGGTAGTAAAATGGCAAAAAAAGCATTAATTACAGGGATTACTGGGCAAGATGGAAGTTATTTAGCAGAATTGCTTCTTGAAAAAGGTTATGAAGTCCACGGTATGAAACGTCGTTCTTCTTCTTTCAATACCGCTCGTATTGACCATTTATACCAAGATACTCATAATAAAAATTTGAAATTTAAGCTTCATTATGGTGATTTGACCGATTCTACTAATTTGATTCGTTTAATCCAAGAAATTCAGCCTGATGAAATTTATAATCTTGCAGCACAATCACACGTGCAAGTATCTTTTGATTGTCCTGAATACACAGCAAATGTTGATGGATTAGGGACTTTAAGAATTTTGGAAGCAATTAGAATTTGTGGCCTTGAGAAGAAAACCAAATTTTATCAAGCTTCAACATCAGAGCTTTTTGGTTTGGTTCAAGAAACTCCTCAAAAAGAAACAACTCCATTCTATCCACGTTCTCCTTATGCTTGCGCAAAGATTTACGGATATTGGATTACGGTAAATTATCGTGAAGGCTATGATATGTTTGCTTGCAATGGTATTTTGTTCAACCACGAAAGCCCAAGACGCGGAGAGACTTTTGTAACTCGCAAAATTACTCGTTCTGCGGTTAGAATTAAACTTGGTATGGAAGAAAAATTATACCTTGGAAACCT